>Ga0255422_1014_pt1 | contig 38653 bp, 36 predicted proteins | sample ANMaggSeSYBR02D3_FD_182631 | JGI IMG/M metagenome (GOLD analysis project Ga0255422, IMG submission 182631) | Sediment cell enrichment communities from methane seep in Santa Monica Basin, California, United Staets - ANME aggregate JGI... | ecosystem: Environmental > Aquatic > Marine > Cold seeps >... | reverse complement strand
ACCCTATTGTGGTATTGGAAGAAAACCACATCCTATTTTGGTGCCACCTGACGATTTGAGGTATGCTCAGGTATGCAAAAAAGTTGCGAAGGGAGATGTTGTTGAAGTGCGTCAGCGTGTTGTTTTCGGAGATGCCGAAGAAATATTAAGGTTTTTCGGGGCAGATTCAGGTGGCTGTATTAACACATCATATATAGAACGGATCAATCTTACTATCCGAAACTCTCTAGCAAGATTTATACGCAAAGGAATGAATTATAGTAAAAGTGCTCTGATGCATTCAAGAGCAATAGACTTCTTCCAGGCATGGTATAATTTTGTAAAGCCGCATAAATCACTACGATTAATGGTCAATTGTGGGAACAAAAGATGGTTGAAAAGGACACCAGCTATGGCTCAGAAACTTACAGACCATATTTGGACATTGAAAAAATTATTGACATTCAGAGTGCCGGTTCAGTAAATCGGGGACACGACCCAAAATTTGAGAAGGGCTGAATAGTTACGTTTTTTTTTATGAATGTCCACATCTCGTCAACTTCAAATTGCCCAAGTTTAACCTCCTGAAGAAGAATATCATTTACCATCTCAGCATGTAAGGCAAGGTCTTCTAAAACCCGACTTATAGTATTTCGATGATGTCCAGTGATCCGTTCAATCGATCTAATACCATTTTTCTCCACCAGATGTTTGCAAATATTAATAATCTCTGATCTGGATAGATGTTTACGATATAGTGGAGTACCTTTTGTTTCCATGAAGAATGTTTTACAGTTATGACAAAAATATCGCTGGTGACCTGTACGGTACTTACCACGTTTGACTATGTCTTTACCTTCTTCTTTTAAGTAAAATCGGTATTTATCATTCTGGCATACAACATTAATTTCTCCTCTTGGACGACTCATAATAATCTCAAAGTTTCTCTAGTTACAAAACTAAAATGATGGTGATTGTGCCTAATTTAGTGTGAACTTGAGATGGAATTATGCGCTTAAAAGTTCAGAAGCTTTGGGTGTACAGAGAATACCAATGATAACGGTTAGAATAGCCGATCATATCTTGTCAACAGAGGAAATTTTTACGTTTCCTTATATCAAAATGTCAGTAAATTAGTGAGTCAATACCTATAATTCCATATACTAATATTTCCATTATCAAATACCCTATCATTTTCTTGAATTTTAGATGAACTTGAAAATACAGATACAATTTTTTCATTAATGATAAAATAGTTTATATTATGAGCTTTCGCAATCCACCCCCATCTACCATCCAAACCCTCATCCCTTAATTTGAACCAAGCCCATTGATTCAATCCACTTTTATTATCAATATGATAAGGCCCCTCGCTATAGAATAAGGTTGAAAATTGTGATCGCTTCGACAGATTAAATTCTTCCAGATTATCTTGAATAGGATATACAACATTACTTCCAGTCAGCATAGTTGCTCCAGAATAAGCAAGTATTTCCAGACTTAGTAAAGTATTATCAGTATATACTAATTCGTTTGCATATGATTTTACCCACAGACCAGCATTTACAGTACTTTCTTCTGCCCAAAATTGACTATCTTGATTTTTATCTTGAATATTAGTTCTACCGAACTGATAAAACTCTGCTATACCAATCGAAAGCACAATAAAGATTACCATAACAAAAAGTGCACCTTTCCTGTTTTGAGATATCCTGACCAGATTTGAAATACCATAGCTTATTAGCAATGCTACAAAAGGCAACATGAAAAATTTGGAATATGTCAAAATACTCAATAGAGGTACGAAGAATAATAAAAATAATATAAAAAAATTGTCTTCAAATGTTTTATTATTTTTAAACAAAATGAAGATGAAACCTCCTATTGCGAAAATACCCAGTACCCCGATATAGCGCGCATAATTTAAAATCATTGTATCCATTGCAACCTTTTCTAAGGAAAGCTCCATAAAAAAAATTATGAATAATATTAATAATACAATACCTCCATAATAATTTGATGACTTAATATGAATATTACTAATTATTAGAGCGATCACAAAACTTAAAATGATCGGAATCAAGAAATAAAAGAGATTATGGGTTGCTAAGAGTAATATAAATAAAACAACGGTAAATAGAATATATTTTAATTTAGAAAAGCGAGATTTTATCAAGAAATAGATGAATAATGGTAAAAATACCAGAAATAATCCTCTTCCTGATGCACTCCATGTTGTTTGAACTAATATTCCCATTGATGTAGAATAAGCTAGAGCTGTAATGAATTTAAAAATTTTATCATCTTTTATTGCTCCAGCCATTAAATATGCAGTAAATGAACTGAAAATCCCTATTGACAGCAGGGCAACCCATATTGCTTGCTCCATTGCCAGAGGCAGGACCTGTGATATTCCAGATAAATAAAAAGGCAAAGCACTTGCCATAGAAAATGGATATAAACCTACTATTGAAAGTGGATGGATCCACCATTTTGCATGACCGTATGTTGATATAGAATCTGCAACAAAGTGTATCAAGAACGAATCGTGACCAATTTCATGGGGTGTCAATGGAATTCGCATTATTACATTAAGAAGGATCAAGCAAATCCAAAGCAAAATCCAAGAACGTTTAGAAATGTTTACTTCCATTTAATCATTCCTTCTGAACTTATCATTAAAATAATATTGCCATATTTCTCGTGGTTTGTGGTAATAATAATAATTTCTGATTTCTTGGTCAGTTGTTTTTTCTTTTCTTCTTATCCAACTATTGAAGTACCCTAATAGATATGCAAATCCCAAAACAAAATATGGTTTCTTGAGGCAATATATATATCCCTTTGCAAACACAATAAAAGGATTCATATTAAGGTAGTATTCGGATGTACCTTTTAGATAATACCCTTTTTTCAATCCTTCCGCACTACCTGTATCTCTTGTATGTATTATATTTATTCCATTGAACCTTTTTATTTTCCATCCGTTCAGTATCGCTTTCACTCTTACTACACTATCCCATGCATAAGATACAGGAACCCCACCAATTTCTTCAATATACTCCTTTCTGCACATCATTTCACCGCCCGAAATGGTATCAGATCGGCTCGGAGGATTAGATAAATTACCCGAATCGTCTATATAGTGAATTTCACCACTTGCAATGCCTAGATTCTTATCTTTGTCAAACTCTGTGATAAGTTGTTCGAAAAATTCAGCATCCTCTATGATCATATCAGCATCAAGAAAAACAATAAAATCATATCTTAAGTCATGATATTCACAGAAATTTTGCGCGAAATTTAAACCTGTGTTAATCACTTCAGATATGTGAATTGTTAAATCTCTGCACCCTTTTTTTATACAGATGTTCTCTATCCATTTATATTTATTCTTTGCATCCTGTATTATTTCAGGTGTCCTATCGGTGCTACCATCATCTAAAATGGCCCATAGTACTGGAGTTACAGACTGTTTGGCCAATGACCTCACAAGAACCGGCAGGTTCTTTTCTTCGTTTTTACAGGGAGTGATAATTATATATCGATTCATAATAATTAGCAGATTTTCAATTATTAGGAGTTGTTTATGTTCTCAATAATATCAATTAAAAGTTCATTTACATCTACACTATCCTCAAGCAACTTGAGTCTTTTCAATTTACAGTCTTCTTTTGAGTTATTGTTTTTTATTAGCTCCAGCGCTTTGTATAGTGCCATTAAAGGGTCAGAATACGAGTGCATCAACCCATATTTTTTCTCCATCTCCTCAAAGTTCCCCATAGCACTTGCTAACGAAGATATATAAATTGACGGTGTCCCCAATATTCCAGCTTCAGTAGCCATCGTACCGCTATCCCCTACATATAATGCTGCATAATATAATAGATTATGCATTTTTACCGGAGAACATTTTAATTCATATTTTTTAAATTCACTCGGAAGCGCACTTTCTGATGATATGTAGATCTTCGCATACTTTTCAAGTTCTTCTATTACTTTTTTTTTAATCTCCAAACTCATACCTTTGTATCCAATATCATGATGCGCATGCCATGAGACTAACCTGACAACAACATATTTATCATTTATATTTATACCAAGATCATCTAACACAGATATATCCGGCTCAAAATTTTTTGGGTGTAGATAAGCAAGTTCAAAAAATCCTTTAAAACGCACATGCTTTTTGCCTAAATCATCTTTATAGCAATTCGGTGTCACTATTGCATCAGCAAAAGGTAATACGAATCTATGTAGTTTTTTAGCAATTTCTGTGTCTTCACATACAATGAATGGTTTATTTAAAAGTGTGCTTATGTGTGCAAAATGAGGCAAAGCTTGACCTATAAATATATCAGGTTTAAATTTTGTAGCGATTTTCAGAGTCCTGTATTCCCATATAGGCAGACTCATCATTTTTTTAAAAAGAGTTGGTTGATTCTTTCCAATAAGCTTATACTGGATGTCAAACTTTTCCAAAAGATATCCCGTAATTTCTTTTTCCACCATTATCACTTTAAACTCATGACCTTTAGCTTCCATTATCTTGATAAGATTCTTAAACATGTATACATGCTTTGGATGTGAGATCCCAACTAATATTTTCATTAGATCACTCTTTTAATGAGCGTGAGAATAATATTTCTCCCAAATATCTCTTTATTTTTTCATGAACTTCTTCAAGCGGCTCTGAAGTGTCAAAAACCTCATAACCATGTTTTATGGCCATCTCCAGATATTCTCCCTTTTCTATGGCGAGTTGTTCATTCGTATATAATATATGATAATCCCTATCGTCAATCGTATTTAACGATTGTTGTATTGGAGCATCTAACACTAAACCAATATCTACTCTGATATTCTGCCATACAGGACGGAGCCAATTTACATGATAATTTAAAGCTTTAAATTTTATGAGTGTTGCACACACAAACCTATCAAAAATAATCACATCATAATCTTTAAATTTCCATCTGCTTAAGTAAAACATCAAAATGTTATCAAGCAAAGCAATTGGTGGTTTAAGTAAAGCTGCAAGGGTATTTTTTTTAGGAGCATAAGGACTTAATGAGTTTTGTTTTCTCCCACTATCAACATATTTCCCGAATAGTGTCTTTAATTTATCCACAAACATCCATTTATGAAATGGAATTATTATGCATTTAATTTCATGTTCCTGAAGCCATGAACTGATTTTTTCGGCATGCGTTGATTTTCCAGTGCCATCTATCCCAATAAAAGCAATTGTGATTCTTTTTTTCATTCTTTGCCTCCAGTAATTGTTACGTATCTATTATTTTCGTATTTGTTGGCCTTGTGACAAAAATGCCGATGTAGAGCGATATTTTTTTGCGATAAACCTATAAAAAATGTCGCACCATATTTAATTAAAAAATAATATTGTCCCAAAGCATATTGTTAAGCTCATTGTGTAGTCTTATAATTATTTTAAAACCGAATTAATATTGTTACGCACATCATTAAATACAACATCATCGTACTTCATTGGAATTTCTATAGCGTATATGGGTACTATTTTTAAAATATCAATAAGTTTATTTTTCATATTATCCCAATGTGCAGCTACCATACTTTCTGGAAAAATAAAAGAATAAGCATGAGTATAGTCAAAATATGGATTTGATGATAAACCCATAAGATTGGGCATATAAACATGGTTCATTTCTATCTTATTATTTATTATTAACTTATCAACGGCTTTTTCCAGGTCATATTCGTTTATTGTCATTGATTTTCTTGTAGATTGTTTGACGATAAAAAACAATGCACTCAATTCAGACATCTCGGAAATATTCACATTCAATTTATCCAAATTATTATAATTATTAATATTGTATTTTACCAGATTAATCTTATCCAAAAAATTACGTTTTTTTTCTGTTGGTAAATATCTACACCTGTAATCAAATGAAACCAGACCTATCGGATAACTCCATATTTGCCCATCATGAAATATGACCCTTTCATCTCCGAAAAAACTGAACCCTGATTTTCGGATAAAATCCATTGCTAAAGTTGTCTTGAATGCTCCTCCCATTCCGGCTAACAAAAACGCTTTATTATCTTTTCCAAGTCCTGCTGAATGGAGTAAGAAATATCCTTTATTTGATAATTTATAATCAATAACAGAACTCAAAAAAAGATTATGAGCGCTTAAGATAGGTAGCAAACTCCGTACTCCCGATATCTGGATATCAAAATTTATTGTCATATCTCCGGATTCGAAACCAAATATCTCTATTTCCCATCTCGTTCTATCTTCTGAATCCTTACAATAAAAATAATTTTCTTTTATATAATATTTATCATTTACAATATAGCAATCTTCATTTGAAGGAATGAACTTCCCAATGTTGAGTATTATATCCGGTTTGTCAATATCATCCACTTCAAAAAATCTGTGTTCGATATTTAAATAATTAATTAAATTAAATTTTTTATTTAATATAATACGAAATTTTAATAAATTATGGATATTATAATTTAACACTTGTTTCATCGTCTTTGTTCCTGTCGAAGAGATATTTATTTTCGCTCTTACAAATCTTGTCTTTCATTTATATTTGCTGTTAAGGACTTCCTTTACACCCTTAAAAGCCAACATCATAGCTGGCAACATATCATCAATTAAAAAAGTATCATAATACAATCCTTTCTCATATAACTTAAAAAATTCCTTTAAAGTTCTAGAGCGATGTCCTGAATTCCTGAAATGGCTAATAAGAGAACGATAGTCATTTAATAAAAATCTAGTCTTTACGCCGACCTTATAATTGCAAACCGGTTTGACATCTCCATTTATTGCCATTTCATACAGAAGATATGGAAAATTAACTCCCGCCGCAATTGCCTGGTATATTGAGCCCCAAAAACGTGGATTAACCTCTATAAGGAATGGCTTGTTGGTACGCTCATCGAGTTTAAATTCGACCATTGCAAGACCATGCCAACTGACGTGATCTAATAGCTTCTTAGCAGCTTTTTCCATTTCCGGATGCCTGACACTCACTCGCAAAGTACTCGGTCCACCCGTAATAGGATATTCCCTTAGTCGCTTGTGGGTGAATATTGCTCTAATGTCTCCATTATTGTAAAGTACAGATACACCATATCCAGTTCCAGGTATATACTCCTGTACGATAGGATATTCTGAAGTTTTAAGGTTGAATTTTTGAATTGTTTGTTTATATTTTGAAATAAATTCATGGGCGGAATATGCATAGGATACACCCACACTGCTTGTTGCATTTCTCAATTTAATAACTACTGGGTATTTGAGTTCTTTTGAGCATGTATCTAAGTTTATAGCATTATCTATCACATACGTTTTAGGTATGCGTATATCGAGTTCTGAAGCCATCTTCATAACTTCGTTTTTATCATCCAGTTGCATCATTTTGGGAAAGTCCACAAAAGGTACTTTAGTATATGGTGTAAATTTATCTTTATATCTAGAAATAAGTTTTGTCTCAGTGCTATTAATTGGCATTAATACATCTATTTTATTTCTTTTTATATAATTTTGAATAGAACTTATAAATTCAAGAGGGGTTTTTTTAGGAGAAGCACACAGGAAGTGATGTTTAGAGTATTTGGAAAAAAATGCGGCTGAAAAATATTCACTATCTGTGGTTGTAATTTCTACTCCTTGTTTGCCCAAGCTCTGTGTAATCACAAGGCCTTTTGCATTTGATGCATTAGTTAAAAGTACACTCATTATTATTTGATCACCGCAATAAGACCTTATGTAAACCAGCCTTAACCAAGCCTGTTATTCCAGCTTTATTATATTTTCCAATACCTGTACTTAACATACGAATATGAAACGGAGACTCATTTCCCCATATATTTACATTTCCATTGAGTAAATATTTTTTAACATCTTCACTACCACTAAAGGTTTTTATGTCAGTTAAGATCGATTGCACACGCCCTACCTCAAAAGAGGTATGAGCATCACTCCCTGCAACAATACTTTTTCCAAATTTTTTTGATAAAATACTGGCTTTGTCATTCAACTTTTTTGAAATTCGTGCATTCATTACTTCTACCATATCAACATTTTTTATCAACTCAACAGGATCTGCTAACTTATTTTTATATGGATGCGGTAAGATTGAGATTCCCCCCTGATCATTTATAGCATCAATTACATCAATAAATCTTCTTGGTTTTATATTTTCATTTAAAAATAATCCAATTACATCCCCTTTATCGGTTGTTATTTCTGATCCAAGGATTACCATAAAATCATCGCTCTCAAGAGACTTTATCTTTATTGCACCAGTTATTGTATTATGATCAGTTATCGCTATCCCTGAAAGACCTTTTTTTTTAGAAATTTTGATTATTCGTTCTGGCTTCAAAGTTGAATCCTTGGAGTAGATGGAATGCACATGTAAATCAAAATTATACATTAGGATCTCCTATTTCATAGTACTTTATTGCACTACCAATTATTTTTCCGATACCATACGATTCCTGCTTTTCCAATATTTTTAATATTTTGTAATATTGATTCACCGATCCAATTAATAATATGGTCATGCCATCTGTTAGGGTGCGCCAACAAACAGATTTGAGGAAATCGTTCTTCTTTTATCAGATTTATGATGTCATCCGTTGTTGATATATTTCCAATCAATAAGTTATTTTTTTGATAATACTCATTTCTGATAACATCCTTCACCCTAATGTTCTTATTTGCCCAGGTACGACCTGTATCTGTAAGGTAAATAACTTTTTTATAATCAAGGGATATATATGGTTCGCCAATTATCCCAAAGTCCTTAAAATCATACTTATTCCAAATATTTGAGTTTAACCATGGAGACAAAGGATTTCCATGCATACATGCTGTCTTTATTTCGATGAACTCCCGAAATGCATTTAATTCTTGCTCAAAGATCTTAATCGCTTCGACCTCATTACCCTTTGCTTTATCAAGTGTTTCATAGTGGTAACCGATTTCGTGTCCTATAGAGGCTATTTTTTGGAAATATTCCGGTTTGAATACTTGTTTTGTCTTTCTACAATAATAAGTAGATACCAAATTAAATCTATATTCAATATCGGCCATTTTAAGTGCATTTTCAATATTTCTATCTACATCATGCCGGAGGAGGATGCAGTTTTTTGGTATATTTTTTTGACTAAAATATTGCTCAAACGTTAATGTAGTATATGAACCGTTTGAAATTATTTCACACAACGACTCATATTTTTCCAATGTAAAATCTATACTCAATTTACTCAGCTCTTATTTAATTGATATCGTCAAAGCATTTATCAAGTTTCAAAATATTTTTTACCCACACTGCAACAATCATCGTTTTCAAATCTAAAGCACACGCTTCCATCGTTCCTTTTATCATCCTCGATTTCGAGCCAATTCGGTTTAATTTTCAAGTATAGAGGCAATATATCTCTCAGACACATTGCAATAATTCTCGACTATATTTATAAATATTTCATTCTTAGTTTCACATGTCATCGAATAAACATCTTCAAAGTTCTTGATACTCTCAAGTTCCTTCACGATTAGCCGTATCTGGACTTTGGTCAGTTTGAAGACTTGTTTATCAATTCTTGATAGTGAATTGATGTAATAAGCAGTTTTCTGGGGCTTATCTGTGGAAATATTCTTGACTGCTCCACAATGGATGCAATAAGGATGGGTTTTTAATCCATTCATCCTCCCATCAACTACAAACGGCAGCCATACTTTATCAATACTGCCACAACTCTCATGAATACAATCCATGTTTTCTTATTCCTTCATTTTTTATAGTATATAATCTATAAGATTATGTACTCAAGTTAATCCGACCGAATAGAAGATTTTCTTGTAACAACATTTAAATTTATAGTACTTCATTATATATTTATACTATATTATAGTTTCCCAATTAATATATATAATTCGCAGAATAAAAATGATTAATCATTATGGAGAAGTAAAAGTGTATAAACAAAACGCCCTCATTTTCCTGCTGATACTGGCCCTTTTTTTAGGTGGTACCGTGGAGATCAGCGAAGGATCAAAAATCATTGGGATAATCCTTTTATTGCTGGCATTACTGGCAATATCAAGAATCAGGTTAGCTGGTTCAGATAACAACTTTACAAGTGGTAATAAAATCATCATGTTCATAGGTGTGGGCATTGTCATAAGTGATATCATTTATAACTTTTCAAGTAATAGCAAACTGGGCACCATCGACATTATGACATTCCTCTTTGGCCTTTCCCTCATAACCTTTGGCTTTAGTAACAACGAATTGCGCAGAATGGGAACATTTACAGCCTACATGTCCGCCACATTTCTCATATTATTTATAATATTATTTAGCCTGTTCGCTCATTTAAATATCAATTTCACTCACATGTTCGACCACTATTTTGTGTTGCTACCTGTTGTATCCATCCTGCATATCCTGCATATACCTGTTGAAATAATCAGTACAGAGACCATACGCATGACCGGTGTAGAAGAAATGAGCGTTGTAATTGGCGGACCGTGTTCAGGTCTCTATTCTATGTTCATGCTCATCGGGATCATCGTGGGTTATACCCGGATGGAGAGATTTGAGTTAAGGCAAGTATATATGATGCTGTTTATCACAGTGGTCGTTGCATACATTTCCAACATATTCAGGGTCACAACACTCTATGCAGTGGGATATTTTTATGGTAGTGACGCCATGATGTTTGTTCATACCCACATGGGCTGGATCATTTTCACGGTTGTGGCCGGGATTCTATTGTACATATTAAATGAAATGTCAATGCGTTAGATGTTGGTAGTTGTTATCAATGTTCAAATTCAAGCAGTAATCTTACTTATTGTCATTGCAGAATTATTTCTGTATAAGGGGTTGCAGTGGTGCCGCTGACATCGAACTTGATCCAGTTATCCAGTATCGAATCCTCATCACGAATAGTAATTGGTTCGGTATTCTCAAGGACTATCTTGCTATCGGTAATTTCAGAAATCTTAAAGTCGCCATAACGCTCCCCCAAAGCAAGCTTTAAAGGAGTTCTGGAGTATTGCCTGATGTTTCTCAGTATGATAGTTTCACCAATCAGTGTCTCGATCTCACATTCAAAGAAATTAATTTCATCGTTACCATAAGCAGTTTTAAAGACAACAAGTTCTCCTTCAGAAAATATATTAGAATCCACCAACACTCCATTCCTGGTAAATTCCACCAATATATTTTTACCGGTAATGTCACCGCATGTGAGGATATATCCATTCCTAAGTAAATATGGTTCCTGGACCCGTATCGACTTCTCGCTTTCATTTACCAGTACCTGGCTTAGCAGATCGAGATTATCGCTGTCGATAGGTGCATATACCAGTCCAAAGAAACCTATCTGGCCGCCCTTTAAAGTCGCTATATACGTTGCATCGCCCTCTTTTACCTTATTATCACTTGAGAAGTACATGTTCAGAGTTTCGTACGATGTTCCGGAATCCAGATCATAACTAAAGGATTTGAAATTACCACCAGTCACGTTCATCCAGCGCCCTGACCTGATATTATATGAAGAACCCTTGATCTTGTATGTCCCGGGTTTTGTCTTAATGATATAAGGATATGCACGCTCACGATTATCTGCCACCCTGAACATTACCCTGTCGTTCAAAAGACTGGTAGGGTTGTTGAACTGGATATTTGCTATATTCTTAAAGATAATACGGTCAGCTTTGATCTCATCCACGTGGAACTCTTTATATCTATCACCAATATTGACCTGGATGGGAGAGTCTGAATATAAGTAAAGGCTTGTGATCTTAACACTGTTAGGTGATATACTCCCGACCTTAAAGGTAAGTATTTTGAAATTATCAATATTTGAGACCTTTGTTTCATATTCGAAATATTCATCAGTGGATAATACATCTGTTGCTATAACAAGGTCATTTCTGCTCAACTCCAGCATAGCTAAATCGTTCTGGTAATCTATGTTTATTACAGTCAGGTTATATCCATTCCCCAGCACCCAGATATCATACAAGCCCATCGTCTTTGATCGGCTGTTAATGCTAATACTTGTTAATATATCAGCTTTTGATGGATCAACTGAGTGGTACTTTACATCTTTATACCAGATATTACCAGAACTGGTACGGGTAGTATAAACTGCATCTCCTCCTCCCACAACTCCATCTCCTTTAAAATATAATTTAAGATCTTCGGTGGAACGAAGTTCAGAATAATCTCTGGATATTGTAACTGTTTTACCCGATTTGATCGAGAGAATATTCCCCCTGAGTTCAAGCTCGGCAGCATATCCCGGAGTGCTGCCCACACCCGAATCCTGGTCTGAGAAAGGACTAAACACGATATCGTCCCACCATACCAGTACTTCATCAGAACCCCCCTGCAGTTCCTGCACCCGAATTTCAAGTCGGTTGTTCCTGGACAACATAACCGGGACCTCAACATGCTGCCACCCCTCATCTCCTGCAATATCATCCTCCCATACCACCCTGTCATTAAGCAATACCTGCTTTTTATGATAACCGGGCCTGTTGGATTTGATAGAATCCTTCACATCAAATGTCAGCATAACAAGACCGTTTGGTGAATCTTTGATATATTGATGGATCGCTCCAAAATCCCCTGCAGCTGAGTAATCTTTCGGAACCAGCCGCATCTCATACGAAAGCACTGGTGAATGTGATGTATAATCTGTATAATTCCCGGTATAATTGACCCCAGTGAAATACCATACTGATGAATATTCCATGTCGCTGTTAAGAATTTCAGGAGGCGTGATAACATATCCAAGTGCAGTAGCAAGATCATCATAATCTATTGAAGATGATACCAGCACCTCATCGCTGCGGTAAGGTTTTTCATCCCATTCCTTATACAATACAGCTTCAAGTTTGATGTTCGGACCGACCGCTTCAGGAATAAAAGTAATATCCCCTATCCAATCTTCACGACCGGCAAGCCATAACCTCTGGTTGCTGATCGGGATATTGTCCAGCCTGATCTCAAGGTTGTACTCAGTATGATCTGATTCATAATTTTCTACTGCCACTGTGATATCTGCAGGTACGCCCAGGGTTAAATTCGAATTCCAGTCACGGATGCTCACGTCGGTAAGGGTCCTTAACTCGATATCATCCCACCAGACCTTCATACTCTGGTTCTTAAGGTTCTTTTGTGCATATATCCGCAGCATTACACGATTAGTTTCAGACAGCCTTACCAGGGACTCAACATGCTGCCACCCCTCATCACCGGCCGTATCATCCTCCCAGACAACCCTATCATTGAACAGCACTTGCTTCAGGTAATTTCCTTCTGTGTTGGAAGTAATAGAATCTTTAACATTAAATGTCAGTATTGCCAGTCCTTTCGGTGTAGCACTTATATCCTGATACACTGCACCGAAATACCCTCTCCTTACATATTGTCCAGGTTCACTACCTGAAATATCGATCTCATACGAGTGGGATTTTGATACAAAAGTATGATTACTATAATTCCCTGTAAAAAAATCACTTCCTGAAAATATCCAGCCACCTTCTCCTTCCATATTTTCATTGATTAGCTGGGGAACGGATATCAGGTAACTTTCAAGACCACCCGGATCATCAGGATTAAATATCGTATTGACCCATAGGTGTACTGAACGATAATTCGCCACCCCTCCATCTTTGGATAATAGAAATTCCAGTTTTATCTTCTGGCCCATGACATCAGGTATGTATGTTACATTCTCTTCCCATTTATCATTATGATCAAGTTGGATTTCCTTTTCTGTCAGAACCACTCCATCAAGCACCACCTGCAAGGTATAGTTAACAGGTGCATGTTCATAATTCTCAATTCCTACTATAGTAGTAGCTGGCTCACCAAAGGATAAATTCGTCTGGTAACCTTCCGCTTTCCCGCCAGGTCCAAGTATATACAGGGTCGTGAATTTTTCATCCTCAAAAGTAAGCTTTGCATAGATAAGCATCCCGCTTGCAATGATGATCGACCCGACCATTGCTATGATCAGTGCTTTTTCGATATCGGTCATCTTTTCTTTTGTCTTCAATGATTCAATAAATGGTTTGGCATCAGGTACAAAACGCTGCTCAAGGGGCAGCCGCTTTCTCATGAAATATGTAATTATCACAAAGAACAGGATGATTAACGTAAGTGAGACCACGATGGATGTGGGCCTGAAACGCCAGACTGTTAAACTGATCGCAAAACCGTCAAAGACCGTTATAGCAATACTGAGGCCCACGCTCAGGGTGAACCGTTCGATACCGCTGATATCCCGTCCCGGGAACATTGCCGCTATGAACACATATCCAGGCAGGAACAACAAAAGTACCAGTGCAAGTGGGATTCTGATAAAAATCTCGCAAAAGGGTGGAATAAGTATGAACAGAATAGCTAAAAAATTAATTACAATAACTAAATACAGGTCTACCCATGGTGATCGAACCAATGATCGAAGTAGTGTTTTTTTCATTCTATCACAAACCTGTTACTAGTTACTAATATCGTCTTGATCAATATATCTTAGCCCAATTTGTTTTTGAATATCAGGTACATCATACTGTGTGTGATAACCAGCATACCCACATAAGCTCCTGTGATCATGAGGGAATCCATTGCTCTGAAATCCTTATTGTAGAATGAATAGACCACGATAATCCCAAACAGGATCAGCATATGGGTGATGGTGCTGTACAGCAGTGTCTTTTTCCATCGCGTGATGCTTTCATATTTATCAACGATTTTTTCATTCATCACGGTTGCATATTCCAATAGCTTCATACTTGCCGACCTGCTATTTGTTCTGGTACGTATGGCTTCTATTCGCTCATCCAGACCAGGGTGTGTATTGAAAAGTGTATAAAAATCATCTTCGACATCATTGCTCCGGGACAGTGGATCGATAATGTTCAGCAGTCCATGTGCAGGATTTATCTCCTCATGTCTGGTCTCACTGAAATGTCTCCCCATCTTTTCAAGCATCTGGATATATACTTCTGGTTCTTTGTATATTCCCACTGCTGTTGCATCTGCAATATATTCCCTGCTTGCCGGTGTTGTCAGCAGTACTAATGAAGCTGCAGGCGGGGCAACAAGTGCCATGGCAAGAAATTTAATGATCCTGGGTGCAGGGTCGTTTTCCTGGCCAAAGCCTGTGAGTAGTGCACCCCACAGCGCAGCGTTGGCGAACATGGTCAATATACCTGCCACAAATGCTACCAGGGTTTGCCTGTGTATCTGGTTCAGCTTTATGTGTGACATCTCATGGATTAGCACACATGTTAATTCCTCTGAAGACAGGATATCCAATAATTTATCAGTGAATATAATTGAAGCTGAATTGCAGTCCCGTCCAACCGTGAATATTAATGGAATATCTTTATTTGATAAATAGAACCGTGGGACTGGAATATTTACGATATCTGCAAATTCTTCTATAGTAGCCATGAAGTCAGGAGAATCTTCTTTGGTCACTTCCCTGCTGTTGTAGAGTTTTACAATAATAAAAGCCGGCAGATAATATAAACAACCTGCAGCAATCCCGGAAATAATAAGACCTGCAGTCACACCATAGATTGCACCTGAAGCATCATTAATAAAATAACCTGCAACTCCGCCTATGCTGCAGATGGCCAGTGCCATTCCAATAAAGAACAGATATATTTTTTGTTTATCTTGCATGATATAGGGTCATCCGATCCGTGCCCTGATTTCCAGAGAATATATTATTGTGGAGAGTAACTGTTCTTATCTTCCCTCAATATAGGGAGTGACTGTTCTTATCTCCCCTCCCGATTCCTTTGTATACAAATCCTTCGCTGATAAATTCATCGGGATCTATAACATTCCGCCCATCTACGATCACCGGATGTTCCTGCCCCATCAACCCTTTCAACACTCTGGCATCAAGTTTGAAATACTCATTATGTCCTGTCAATATTGCCACCACATCAGCACCCTTCACAACATCGGATAACTCATGTGAAATATCCACACCTGGATAATCCATCACATGGGGATCATGAACATCCACCCTGCACCCGGAATCTATCAACTGGTCCCTGTACGGCTCAGACGGCGGGTTCCTTGCATCATCCGAATTACTGATAAACGCCCAGCCCAATATGGCCACCTTAGAACCTGCCGGGGTCTTGTCTATCCTTGAAAGAGCATCCACTGTCAGGTTATACATATGCACAGGCATGAAATCATTCACCTTGCGTGCCAGTACGAAAATTGAATCAAGCCCTTCAGGATAATCGAGCGTTCCCGAAGATATCTTCACGCCCCGCTCCAGGTGGTAGGTATCCTTGGTCAGGCAGTGCCCGCCTACCCCTGCACCGGGATAAAGCATAGCCCTGGTAATACCCTCTCCCTTCAGGCTGTCCACGCCTGTGCGCACATCATATACATTGATACCCATAGCCTCGCAATACAGGGCCAGCTGGTTGATGGCCGCTATTTGCAGGTCCCTGAACGTATTCTCAGCTGTCTTGGTCACCTCGGCGGCTGTGGCGGTCATGGGGATGACTTTGCCCGTGGTCATTACCGGAGTGTATAGTTCCACAGCCCGGTCAGTACTGGCCTGGTCGATACCGCCCACTATCCTGTCATGTTCCTGGATATTGCGGATCAATCTGCCGACCATCACTCGCTCCGGTGCATGGGCCAGTACGAAATCCTTACCTGCCGTGAGGCCCGATTCCTCTTCCAGAACCTGTTTGGCAATACCTTCTGTGGTGCCTGGTGTGATAGTGGATTCCAGTACTACCAGAGTCCCTTTAGTAAGGAACTTGCCCACCTGCCGTATTCCCTCAATAAGGGCACCGAAATCCGGTTCCAGGCTTTCTGCACTTAAAAAAGGGGTCTGGATCGCCAAGGTCACTGCATCTACCTCAGATATCTTGCTGAAATCTGAAGTACATCTGAACTTATCCGCTTTAACAACCTTTTTGATAAGGTCTTCCAGGTCTGGTTCGTCACCTTTTAACGGGCACTCCCCCCTGTTCAACATGTCTATCTTGAATCCAGAAGTAGGAGAGTCGCGCTGGAAACCCCATACGAAATCAAATGATTGGGAATCTGCAAATAATACAGCAGCCGGAATCCCCACATATCCCATACCTACAACACCGATATTCTTTATCGGTCCATTTCTATCCGGCAGCCGGGTCAGTGAATCTGTCATATTTGTACCTAATGTTTTTATTTAATATACAGGAAACTTTATTATTCGTTGTTACAACTTTATTGCTCAATTATTATAGCTTTATTATTCGGTTATTTTAGCTTTATTGCTCGAGCTTCGCTATATGATCTAATAGCAGCCTTTGCCACTTCCAGAACATACAGACCATCGCTACCGGAAGGGTATGGATCCATCCCATTGGATATGGATCTAATGAAATATTCCAGTTCATTCTTCAAGGGCTCTGACTTTTCTATCTTTGCCTGGCGGATCCATTCTCCATCATGCAGTTCCACCGTCTGGTCTATGTAGTCCAGGTATGCAACTCCATCGGTACCTATTGCCGTAAGCTTCCTGATCTTGTGGGGAGTAAGCCAGTTTGTTTCTACTATTCCTGAAAATTCATGTTCAAAACGAAGGAGAATAGCGGCATGATCTTCAAATGAATGGATATTGGAACCTGCTATTGCATAGATCTCGTTCACCTGCTTGCCATACAGGTAAGAAATTATATCGATATCATGGACCCCTATATCGAGGATCACACCCACATCTCGTATTCTGGGGTTATATGGTCCCACCCGCTTGGTAGAAATGGAGACAATCTTTCCAAGCAACCCTGAATCCATTATATGTTTGAGTTTCATTACAGCCGGATTGAACCTTTCGATATGCCCGACCATGAGTTTTACTCCTGCATCACAAGCAGCATCAACCAGGTATTTTGCGTTTTCAATGGTATCAGATAAGGGTTTTTCCATCAATATATTGGTCCCGCATGCAATGGCATCCAGTCCGATCTGTTTATGTAACGTTGTTGGCACGGCTATACTAACAGCATCAAGATCCTGTTTAAGCAATGCTGTATGATCAATAAAGCCAGGGACTCCATATTGACTGGAAAGTTCATTTACCCTGCTTTCTGAAACATCGGATATGCCTATAAGATCAACATTAGTCATCTCATTATATATCCTCACATGATGCTGGCCCATAGCCCCGACGCCAATAACTCCTACTTTCATGCTATAACCTCACGAATTGTTTTAATTATATAAGATAATTCCTTTTGTGATACTACAGGATGAATAGGCAATGAGATGACTTGCTTTGCAGCGAGTTCTGTTTCCAGCAAGACATCATCATATCCCAGTTTCCTGTAGAAAGGTTGTTTGTGTATCGGTATTGGATAATATATACCGGTCCCGATGTCATGATATCGTAATCTCTCAACAAGAGTGTCTCGTTCTATTGGATAATCTTCCGTGATCCTGATTGTATATTGATGGAATACATGTGTACACCCTTTCCTTATGGGAGGAATTTCAATTCCAGGGATATTCTTCAGTCCCTCGGATAAATATTTTGCATTTTCAATCCTTTTATTATTAAACTCGGTAAGTTTTGTTAGCTGAATCAATCCTATGGCAGCAGAAATATCTGTCATTCTAAAGTTATATCCCAACATTTCATGAAGATACCGCTGTTTTGAACCATGAGAACGTATCATACGTGCACTGATATCAATGTCAGGATTGTTAGTCGTGATCATACCACCTTCACCGGTAGTCATATTTTTAGTCGGGTAAAAGCTGAACGTCCCGATACCGAAAGAGCCCACATTTTTTCCGTGATACTGTGCACCATGGGCCTGGCAAGCATCCTCGATCAGTACCAGGTCATAGTCCCTGGCAATTTCCATTAAAGCTTTCATCTCGGCAGGATGTCCATAAAGATGTACTGGCAGGATTGCTTTTGTTCTGTTTGTGATCTTGTTAAGGACATCATCCGGATCGATGTTGAATGTATCACGGGATATATCCGCAAATATAGGCTTTGCATTTGTATACAGTATGGAATTTGCAGTAGCAATAAAAGAAAAGGAAGTTGTAATCACCTCATCGTCCTTTCCTATCCCTGCTGCCTGAAGTGCAATTTGTAAGGCTGAGGTTCCTGAATTCACGGCAATTGCATGCTTGACGCCAATCAATTCTTTGAAGTTTTGTTCAAATAACGAAACTTTGGTGCCTTCGGCAATATTACCTGATCTTAATACCTCAACAGCGGCATTGATCTCATCTTCATCTAATAATGGTTTTGCAATGGGTATCATAATATAATTTATAATTAAATCGAATTTACTGTCAATAATTCATCACTTAACATTGTAATCTTCGCAGGAACTCCTATGGCAAGTTTTCGCGGAGGTACATCTTTTGTTACAAGAGCTCCGGCTGCTACCATAGCGCTTTCACCGACCTCAACACCTGGAAGTATTGTTGAATTAGCTCCAATAGATGCATTGAACCGTAAAGTTGGTCCTTTCAATTTATATTTCTTGCGAATCGGATATTTATCATTTGTCAGGACAGCACAGGGACCAATAAAAACATTATCTTCAATAGTCGTATTAGTTGGAATATATGCATTGCTCTGGATACTTACATTATTCCCGATTGTTGTGTTTCCATCTACTACGACATTGGTACCAATCAAAACATTGTCTCCAATAGTGGTATGTTCCCTTATTAGGATATTATGTCCGGATCTGAAATTATTCCCTATCTCAACGTCAGAATATATGATCGATCCGGATCGTATTACTGCATTTTCTCCTATTGTCGTGCCTTTGAACTCGTATTCAGAGATAGGGATTGTTGAATTCGATAATTCCTGGATTATTTTATTTGTTGGATAACCGATAATAACATTTTCAAGAATAATACAATCATTATCGATTGAATTTTTTCCATACATCTGTGCAGATTTATGGATTCTATTATTCTGATGTAAATAAGAATTCAAATTCATTCACCGTCTTTCTTTCATGAGGCTGTAGTTTTAGTCCGTATTTTTCACACAGTCAAGCTTAATTCACTACATGTTTCCGTCTTTACAAAAACATTTTGCTGATTTTTACACTATTTACTCAATTTCAGCTATATATTTACCCTTTACCCATATTCTTCCTTTATTCCTTTCGGCCCTCTACATATAGCACATTTTTAGAAAGCATACGCTCACAAAAATATCCCACTATTCATCATATTTCAGTTTTTCCGGCGCTGGAAGATAAATGCCAGACAAAGCATTGCAATTATTGGGATTGCAAGTGTTGGGAACTCTGGGATCTCTTCAATTTCCACTTCTATTGTGAAACTATCGACCGGTTCACCAGCATCCAATACTCCATCATGATCCACGTCTACAATGATGTCATAGTTTCCGGCTGTAAGTGGTGCAATCCAGATCAGAGTAACATCAATGATTCCAGAACCATCTGTGGATACTGTTTCAACACCATCACCAACATCAGGTCCGATCTGGTCATTCACAGACCATTCCCTGTTTGGAACTACATATATGTCCACAGCCTGGTAGTTATCCGGAAGATCTCCCGCATAGCAGTAGACGTTCTCCCCCAGAGCAAATACATTCTTTTCAGCTCCAGTATCATTGGAAGAATGGACATAAGCTTCTGCAGCATATGGCACTGTATTAGTGCTTAACGTTTGTTCTTCAGTATTAGGATATATCACATAGACTCGGATGGTTCCTGTTTTAGTTCCACTGTTGGAATTTATAGTTATGGTTCCAGTATGTTCCGTATTACGTGTTAGTCCTTTGGTGTCAATGGTTACAGTAACAGTATCTATTTCTGTGGTTGTTGTTCCACTGGTTGGATCCATGCTTATCCATGTTTGGTCATCGCTAACATTCCATTCCAGAATTCCTTCACCACAGTTAGTTATATTGAATGTCCAGGTTCTTGTTCCACCTAAAAAAACATTTCCAAAGTCATGCGATGGTGGGTCCGGATCAGTGCAGTAATGGTATGACCCTGCTACAGGCATTTCGGGCTTATCTGAGATTGTTGGTGTTGCGAATAGTATATACACAGCAAGCACTATAATCGCCAAAATAACAATCTGAATTTTGTTGATTCGTTTTTTCATTTTTGCACCACTATTCAATTTTTTTATGACGTTTGCATTATTATATGGAATCAACACGTTACTACGCCGCCAGATGCCAGCAAATATGGTGTAAATCCAAACTCTTCACGTTTTATGCAACATTATAAATTTTAGCATTTCCTTGAAAATCCTGAACGTTAGTATGCAACTTTATATATATAAAGTATTTATATATAAATGTATGTATGAAAATAATATTTCAATCTATGACGTCAATATAGCATCTGTCTTGATGTGAGATAACTACACTTCTAATATTTTCATCCGACACATCATCAAACTTATCATTAATATGTGTAACAAATTCCGTGTGTATCCCATGTTTTTTTGTATCAGATTTAGCAAGTGGACATTCTGGAAACTTCCTTACCCGGGTTTACATCTATCCTAAAAAAACTCACATCGCTTTGAAGGCATCTATTCTCATCTCACCAGCACAGTCCCACATATTCGATATCTTCACATTGTATCATATTACGACCATCGACCACAAGTGGACGGCGCATAACCTTGAACTCTGAACAGAGTCCTTTAAACTCATCCCATTCAGTCATGACCAGGCAGCCGTTGGCCCCTTTTAGTGCATGGATAGCTGAATCGCAATATTCAATGTCAGGATAAATAGCCTTCATATTATCAGCTGCCATGGGGTCATATGAAGATACCTTTGCCCCCTTATCCAGCAATGCCCTGATAACAGGTATGGACCTGGACTCCCTGATATCATCGGTATCATTCTTAAATGCAAGACCCAGCACAGCGATTCTTTTTCCTCCCAGATCACCTGTGCAGGACTCCAGCAGGTCTATCATCATTAAGGGCTGCACTTCATTGACATTGATAACTGACTCAAGCAATCCAGGTTCATATCCAAGTTCTTTTGCCTTTCCGATAAGAGCCTTAACATCCTTTGGGAAACATGAACCACCAAAACCCGCACCCGAGTTGAGGAAATTTGGCGATATCCTGGAGTCCTTGCCAACTGCTTCCATGACTTTGTATGTATCTATTCCCATTTTTTTACATATATTGCCGATCTCGTTGGAGAAAGATATCTTTGTAGCAAGGAACGAATTGTTGACATATTTTATCATCTCGGCAGTCCCGGGGTCTGTATGCGTGATCTGGCACGTATGTTTGATCTGGCACTTAAGACCTGCATACAGGGCAGATATGGTATCATCCGACCTCTGGTCTATAGCCCCGATGACGATCTTATCCGGGTGCATGAAATCATGGACCGCCTTACCTTCCCTCAAAAACTCAGGATTCATGCCAGCCCCGAAATCCACACCGGGTTTACGGCCGGATGCCTGTTCTATTATCGGGACCACTACCTTCTCAGTGGTCTCTGGTACTACTGTGCTCTTGACCACGACCACATGGTAGCCATCCTTTTTCCCTATTGCACTGCCCAGGCTCTGGCTTGCAGCCTTCACTATCCCGAGGTCGATGTTTCCGTTATCGTCAGATGGTGTTCCCACGCAGATGAAGGAAATATCAGTATTTGTAACCGCATCATCATAATCGGTAGTGGCCCTGATATTTTTACCGACATGTTTGTTAAGGAGTTCCTCAAGTCCCTCTTCATAAATAGGTGGTTTGCCCCTGTTTATCATATCCACTTTTTCAGGGTCAATGTCTATACATACTACATTGTGTCCCAGTTCAGCAAAACATGCTGCTGTCACGGTGCCCACATAACCTGAACCTATGACTGAAACCTTCAATTACAATTCTCCTTTTTTGATTATGTATAATTGTCAGATAATTATTCTATTTTACAAATTCACCAGGATGGATATTAGTGTCAGGTTCTATCACCGAACCCACGTTCAGCATGCTGTTGATACCTGTATGCACATTATCGCCCATAATGGTACCAAGTTTCCTGCGTCCGGAATCAACCATTATGCCCTTTATCTTCACCTTGATATTGGCACCATCATGCCGCAGGTTCGCCACCTTTGTCCCGGCACCGAAATTGCAGTCTGAGCCAATTATACTATCGCCCACGTATGAAAGATGTCCGACATGGGTCCGGTCCATGATAATGGAAGCCTTGATCTCTACAGCGTTGCCAATGCGCACGCCCCTGCCCAGGCTTGTGTAAGGCCTGATATAGCAATTTGGCCCGATATCACAATCAGGCCCGATAATTACCGGCCCTTCAATGTAAGCACCGCTCCTAACCCTGGCACCCTCACCCACTATCACAGGGCCGTGGATATGCACATCATCCTCAACCTCGCCCATAATAGCTTTTGAAATAGTTTTCAGATACTCCATGTTCGCATCCAGCATATCCCACGGCCTGCCAATATCCAGCCATGTACCGTCCAGTACCTGGTATCCCATGTGAATACCGCTATCGATCATGTCCTGTATCGTCCTGGTGATCTCGTATTCATCCCTTGTTGAGACAGGCGTACTATCTATGGCCCCGAAGACTTCTGGCTCGAACACATAGATACCTGCATTAGCAAGGTCGGTGGGCGGATTTTCAGGTTTTTCATGCAGTCGCACCACATAACCACCATCTACCTCAAGTACACCGAACTGGGATGGATCATCCACCTCCATAGCAGCCATAACAGCTACTTCATCCCGCGCAAGCAAAGTCCTTACCTGGGCAGATGTAATCATAACATCGCCATTCAACACAAGGAACCTGTCATCAATAAGAGACCTGGCAGTCCCAATGGCATGGGCCGTACCCAGCCGTTCTTCCTGGATAATATAATCGATCTTGACCCCTAAAGCCGAACCACCCCCGAAATATTCAACAATAGTATCACCATAGTACCCTACCACAAGCACGAACTCGCTTATTCCGGCATCCCTAACCTGCTCGATGACATGCTGTAAAAGTGGGCGGTTGCCTATGGGGAGCATGACCTTGGGGCGGTTCCTTGTAAGCGGACGCATTCGCGTCCCTTCTCCAGCTGCAAGGATAACGGCTTTCATGAAATGTTATTTTGGTGTTGTTACAATAAAAAGATGTTTACTTTAACCTCAGGAAGAACCAATCGCCGATTCTACTGTACGGCAGGTCTTTATGAACAGTTCGTCCACTCCAAGGCGTGCCTCGGCAGTCACCCGTATCTTGGGCTCTGTACCCGATGGCCTGACCAGCACCCATCCGTTCCCGGTAGCTACCCTGATCCCATCAATGGTACTAACCTCTCCAAGGGAAGATAATTCAACTGCGATCTCTGCCATTGCCCCCTCTTTTTGCTGGTCAGGACAGGCTATACCGATCCTCCTGGTCTGGTACACAGGTAGTTCATCCACCATTTCTGAAAGTTTCCGGGTGCCCACGATCTCTATTAATCTCACAGCAGCATATATGCCGTCCGGGCAGAAGGAAATACGTGGGAATATCCAGCTTCCTGAGGGCTCGCCTCCGAAAGCAGCCCCTTCCTTTTTCATTGCCTCGGCCACGTAAACATCACCAACCCTGCTTCGAATGATACGGGTATCAGGCAGGGCATCATCCACTATCATGGAAGTATCCACAGGAACAACTATACTGTCAGCCTCTTCATGAGCGGCAAAGATTGCAAGTAACTGGTCGCCACCCACGAACCTGCCCTTATCATCTACAGCCATCATCCGGTCTGCATCACCATCATGGGCTATACCCAGATCCGCACCCCAATCTTTTACAGTCTGCATTAGAAGCCCTAAATTCTCCTCTTTTGGTTCCGGATTCCTGGCACGGAAATGACCGTCCGGGTTGGAGTTCAATGCAAGCACCCGGCACCCCAACCTTCGAAGCAGGAAAGGTGTTATCACGGAAGCAGCCCCGTTACCGCAGTCAACTACGACCCTTAGACCCTGCAGTTCGCCTGAATGTTTCATTATAGCTTTAATATGGTCCTCAACAGCATTCCCGTAGATGTTTATATCACCGATCCCATCCCATTTCGCAAGTAAATACTTGGATGATGCTACAGCCTCTTCTATCCCTTCCTGCTGCCGGCTGTCAAAGGCCATTCCATCAGGATTCCATAGTTTCATCCCCACATATTCTGCAGTATTATGTGATGCAGTTATCATAACCCCCAAACTATAGTTCCTGGCAGCATATGCAAGGGTGGGCGTGGGTAGCATACCTAACCGGGTAACATCACACCCGGCAGACATCAAGCCGGCTGCAAAAGCTTCTTCTATCATCATCCCGGCCACCCTTGGATCCCGTGCTATAACAGCACACGAGCAACCCTTTCCTACAGCTTTTGCTACATTGAGTGCCAGTTCCGGCGTGACATCAACATTGGTAATTCCCCTTATTCCCGAAGAACCGAACAATCTCATTACATCACCTATTCTACTGTAACGCTCTTGGCAAGGTTCCTGGGCTTATCAATGGAACATTTCAGTTCCAGCGCCGTATAATAAGCCAGTAGCTGGACAGCCACAGAAGAAAGTAGTGGAGTCAGCATTTCATCAGTCTTTGGGATGGGAATTACAAAATCAGCAAATTTCTCAATCTCACAATAGTCGTCGCAATCTACTATAGCAATTACTGAAGCATCCCTTGCCGTTACCTCTTTGATATTACTGAGTATTTTATCATATGTATGACCCTGTGGGGCAATGGCCACCACTGGTACATCCTTTGAAATCAGGGCAAGTGGCCCGTGTTTTAACTCTCCGGCTGCATACCCCTCGGCATGGATATATGAAATCTCCTTTAGTTTAAGTGCGCCTTCTAGTGCCACAGGATAATTGATATTGCGGCCGATAAAGAAATAATTTTTAGCTTTGACAAACATTGATGCACATTCATGAATAGTCCCGGCATCTTCAAGTATACGGCTTACATGTCCGGGAATCTTGCGAAGTTCTGACAGCAGCATCCTTGCCCTGTCAACATCCATTCTGGATCTTGCTCTTGCAAAATGGATAGCCAGCAAGTACAGCACCACCAGTTGTGAAGTGAATGACTTTGTGGCAGCCACACCGATCTCAGGTCCGGCCCTGGTGTAGATAGTATGGGATGTATCCCTGGAAATAGTACTGCCTATCACGTTTGTGATTGCCAGCGTCATACAGCCGTATGATTCGGCCTCGCGTATGGCCGCAAGCGTATCTGCGGTCTCGCCGGACTGGGTGATCGCAATTACCAGGGTAGACGGGGCAAGTACAGGGCTGGAATACCTGAACTCAGAACCTGTATCCACATCAGTATGTATGCCAGCCAGTCCTTCAAACAGGTACTTGCCCAGCAACCCGGCATTATATGACGTACCGCATGCAATGATCTCGATCCTCTGGAACTGCATGATCTCATTACGGTTAAGTTCCAGTTCCTCGAAGTTGACATCTCCTTCAAGTTCATGTAGCCGCCCTGCCATGGTCTCATGTATGGACCTTGTCTGTTCGTGTATCTCCTTTAACATAAAGTGGGGATAACCGGCCTTTTCAGCAGCTTCCAGGTCCCATTCGATGATGTGTTCCTCTTTTTCTACCGGGTTACCTTCCATGTTAAAAATCCGGACCGAACCCTGTTTTACTGAAATGAGTTCCAGGTTGTCAATATATATGATCCGGTTAGTGTATTTCAGGATAGCGGGAATATCAGAGGCTATAAAATTCTCATCCTTGCCCAGTCCTATGATCAATGGGCTGTCCTTCCTTGCAGCTATCAGTTCATCGGGATGTTCATTGCTCAGTACTCCGATCGCATAGGAACCACGGACATGTCCCAGTGCAGTACCAACAGCCAGACGCAGGTCGTCTGTATAATACTTATTGATCAGGTGGGCAAGTACTTCAGTATCAGTATCAGAAATGAAAACAAATCCCTCTGAGATTAATTTATCTTTCAGTTCCTGGTAATTCTCTATGATCCCATTGTGCACCACGCAGATATTCCCTGAGCAATGTGGATGTGCATTTTCTGTTGTTGGTCTTCCGTGGGTGGCCCATCTGGTATGACCTATACCCACACGGGATGAAATTCCGGGAATGATTGATTCAAGTTTTGATATCTCTCCTTCTATCTTGAATATTCTGGCTTTTCCTTCATCATCAATAATAGCAATACCAGCAGAATCATATCCCCTATATTCCAGCTTCCTGAGGGATTCTAAAAGGATTTTTACAGTATCCCCATCCCCTATATATCCTATGATTCCGCACATTATTTGCTCAGTCCATTTAGAATTCAGAATACTTTTGAGTTCCTGGGTATATACCTGGAAACATTTACCCCGGATGCAATACTGCATCCAGTGGATATCATTTTTCCAGGTTCGGTTAAAACCTTGTGTTTGATGTTGTTTCCGTCACCGATTACAGTACCAAGTTTGGCAGCTATGTGAAGAATGCCTTTCATTTCGATAAAAAAATTCTCTTTTGTCTCAGTAATGAAATGGGAACCTATACTGTTGTGGGCACCTAGTATTGAATTAGATATATATGAAAATGCACCCACCCTGACATCGTGCATTATTATGCTGTTCTTTATCAGGGCTGACGGCTCAATAGTTGAATAATTACCAATGGTAGTTGAAGGAAGTACTACTGCATTCGGACCGATCTCGCAATTTTTTCCTATTACTACAGGCCCAAGGATAAACGAACCTGGATGAATGACTGTATCCTGACCGATGCTTACTCTACCCCTGACCACGGCTCCTTCTTCGATTGTGCAGTCATTTGCTGTCGGTTCGAATCGATCAAGCAGATAAGCATTTGCCTTTAGTAAATCCCAGGAATGTACGGCATCCAGCCACATAGCTTCTGAATGGACCATGTTAACGTTCTTACCGTCGTCGATCATCTGCTGGATAGTATCAGTGATAGCATACTCACCAGTCTCGGAAATAGAGGTTGCTTCTATGTAATCAAAAATATCAGGATTAAAGATATATGTCCCGGTATTCACATTATGGCTCAGGTCTTCTGTTGTCTTTTCGATGATATTTATCACTTTGTTTTTTTCAGAGACCACTACACCATATCCTTCAGTATGCTCTCTGACAACGGTCAGTATAGTCACATCACCAGATCTACCAGCAAGGATATCAGATATAGTACCAGCTTCTATAATATTATCACCATTTAGAACTATGAAAGCATCATCCACATGGGACGACACCTGTTTTATGGCATGTGCAGTGCCGATCTGGCCTTTTTGCTCTACATAAGTAATATTTACCCCAAAATCCACTCCATCCCGAAAATGATCCATTATTCGCTCTTTCTTGTATCCTACGACCATAATTATGTCATTAATACTACATTTGAAAAGAGCATCAATAATATGTTCCAGGATTGGCTTGTTTGCCACAGGCAACATTACCTTTGATCTGGTGAGTGTAAGGGGACGGCATCTTAATCCTTCTCCCGCTCCAAGTATTACGGCTTTCATATAAATTCATATCTATTATACATTTGAACAATATAAATCATTGGTAGAATTGTCATATTTTTTGTTCTGAAATAGTATGGTATGTTGAAAGTAGATTACAATACAGTATTTCCGGGCAATATCCCTTATTAGGTCCAACTCAAGGAAATGCTCACATCGTTCGCATTTTTCAAATCTGCCGGAAAGTATATACTTTCCGATACGAAAATAAAATTAAAAAATTATTAAGAGATACGATATTAGCCGATAGATTAATCAACCTTATCTGCATAATGAAAGCCCCTATAATAATCTTGATTTCAATAATAATCTTGATTTGTAATAAATTACTAATAATATCATCTCATGAATATGGAGGATAATAATGACAACAGTGTATGATATTCCTGCAGATATACTGATTAAGGATGTAGCACAGAAACTTAAAGATGAAAATTTCGTACAAGCCCCTGATTGGGGATCACAGGTTAAGACCGGTGTCCACAAGGAACTGTCTCCAATGGACCAGGATTGGTGGTACACCAGGTGTGCATCAATAGTGCGCCGGATTTACATTGATGGTCCTACCGGTGTTTCAAGGCTCAGGAGCTTTTACGGCGGAAAGATGCGCAGGGGTTCGGCATCCCCACATCATGCAAGAGGTAGCGGTTCTGTTGTAAGGGCAGCACTTCAACAGCTTGAAAGTGCGGGTTTTGTCAAATCTGTGAAGAAAGGCCGGGTAATTACTCCAAAGGGTCAGTCTTTACTTGATAATATTGCATATGAGGCAAAGTCAGGATTGCTGGAGCAATACCCTGGTATTGATAAATATTAAGTAATCCCGAATAGAATTATTTTCAGGAGGTTGTGTGATGGCTGAAGATGAACTGGAAGCTATCAGACGTCGAAAAATGGAATTGTTAAAGCAGCAGCAACAGGCACAAATGCCAGATGCACAGGCTGCTGCCCAGCAAGAACAGGCAATGGCCGAAATGGAAGCAAGGAAGCAGGCCATCTTACGCTCAATCCTGACGCCTGAAGCCAGGGAGAGATTGAATACATTAAGGATGACAAAGCCCGAACTTGTGCAAAGTGTGGAGGCACAGCTTGTAGGACTGGGACAATCGGGCAGGCTGCAAGATAAGATCGATGATGCTAAATTGAAAAATCTCTTATTTCAATTACAACCCAAAAAACGTGAGATGAGCATAACCCGGAAATGAAGGCCTATGTATTGTTCAGTAGCGGAAAGGACAGTTCTCTTGCAGCGATCCTGCTGGAACCATTTTTCGATGTGGAACTGGTAACTATCAATTTCGGTATTGTGCCCACGCATGAATTCGCACGTCAATCTGCATCCAGGCTTGGATTCCCCCACAATGTGATAATGCTGCGGCCTTCCCTGATCGAAGAAGCTGCCGCAATGTTGGTGGAAGACGGGTTTCCCGGACGTGCGATCAACTATCTTCACCAGAGCGCACTTGAAGCCGTATGTTCAACACCGGACACTACTATTGTCGCCGACGGCACGCGCCGGGATGACAGGGTGCCTATGCTTTCCCCTGCAGAGGTAAGAAGCTTAGAAGACAGACACAACGTCAAGTATATCCGTCCGCTTTCAGGTTACGGCCGATCTGCAGTTGATGTTTTGGTGGACGCCTATCTACAGGTTGTGCAGGGAGAAAGTGACAGTGTAGAAAAGGCTGATTATGAAGTAGAACTCAGGTCATTTATACGAAAACAATATAACGAAGGTGATAGTATGGTGGAGCGTTTATTTCCAGGACATATACAATCACGCGTAACAGACAGGAAATATTTATAATATCTCAATAATCAATGAAGGTGTGTTAATATGAGTAAAAAATCAAAAGGTAAGAAGATAAGGCTGGCTAAAGCCCATAACCAAAATCATAGGGTCCCATCATGGGCCATAATCAAGACTAACAGGGCTGTAGTGACTCATCCTAAACGCCGGCACTGGAGACGCAGCAGTCTGAATATTGGATAAAGGGTGAACAACATGGTAGATACAGGTGAAGAGCAGGTTTATACGATTCCACTCAGGGCAGTAAAGTATGTGCCCCGCTGGCAGCGCAGCAAGAAAGCAGTGAGTGAGGTTTTCAGGTATCTTGAGCGGCATACGAAAACTGACAGGAAATTGATCAGGATGAATCCTGAAATCAGTGAAAAAATATGGGATCGTGGATCAGAGAAACCACCATCGAAGATCAGGGTCAAGACCATGAAGTTCGAAGATGGGGTCGTGGAAGCCGAGCTCGCTGCCGAGTGAAATTGACAATGTCCTTTTTTTTAAGGATATAATCACTTTTTTTATAAATGGCTAACCAGACCAATTTTAGAGGTAATTCGGTCCTAGGTGTATATGCCAGGTGCACCGAGGATTTTATCTTATTACCCAGGGAAGCAGACAGGCAGTTCAAACAGGTAATTGGGGGTGCCCTGGATGTGGATGTAATTCCCACATCTATAGACGGGAGCAGCATTATAGGTTGTATGTGTTGTGGAAACAGTAACGGGCACTTAATATCTAAAAGAGTAAATGATGCTGAACTAAAAGAGATCGGGAAATATGTGCGTGTTAAACGGCTGGAGGGTATTCTCACGGCAGCAGGTAATAATATACTTGTGAATGATACTGCAGCCCTTGTAAATCCTAATATGGCAGACCGGGCCGTGGAAGAGATCGGTGAATTCCTGGACGTGGAAGTGTATAGGGGCACTATCGGCGGACTCAAGACTGTGGGGATGGCCGCTACTGTAACCAATAAAGGGGTACTGGTACATCCCAGGGCCAGCAAATTCGAACTTGATAGGCTGGATGAGATATTTTCACTTCATGTGGATATCGGGACAGTGAATCTGGGTTCTCCGCTGGTCGGGTCGGGACTGCTGGCTAATTCAAAAGGATATGTTGTAGGCAGTGAAACCACAGGGCATGAGATGGGGCGCATTGAGGATGCGCTGGGATATCTCTGAAAACTATTGTTTCATTTCGTTTATTATTTTAATGATCTGTTTGATATCAGTGATGATGATATCGGCTTCTGAAGAAAGCTTTTCCATGCACATACCTGTCTGCTGGATTGATAAAACACCCAGGTCTGAAGCTCTCAACGCCAGTATGTCATTGATGCCATCACCCACCATGACCACTTTATCGTATTGCTTTTGAAGAGATTTAATTACCCATTCCTTCTTCTGCGGCGTGGCCACATCATAGACACGCTCAATAGGTATTTCGACCAACCTGGCAAGGTTCTCCAGGTTACGCATGCTGTCACCTGAAGCAATATATGCATCAATTTCCATACTTTTTAAGGTATTAAGTACAGCCGGAGTATTGGTAAATGGCCTGCCACCTGTGCTTACAGTATATACTATGCCCTGGGATTCAATGTCAATGACAAATCCTATGCCCAGGTAAAAAATATCAGGGCATTTTAGCTTGATGGCATTTACGACATCATGGATGTCCTGCATGCTGGCCAGGGTATCGTTCTTAATGCACTGTGCTGCGTCATCAAGAGTGATAGGACTGCTCGAACAGCTAAGGTCGATCCTGATCTTATTATCTGTCAGGAATTCGTATATTCGTTTTGTGGACTGGCAGTTCATGATCTTGTAAGGGTCGGTATGGATGATCACTAATCCACAGTTTGGTTTTTTGCTTACCAGGTCAGTTGTTATGATGTCATCGATGTATCTGCCTGTGATCGTATCCTTTGCCACCCTGTACATTTGCAGTAATGTACCTGCACTATCAAATACAACAGCAATACTTTCATGCATTGCAGTGAAAGACCATTTAGTTCTATAACTAATTTTCTACAACTAAAAAAAGAGGGGATGAATACCTGCAATAAATTTTGTATTGAGGGATAGTTAATGGACATGACATGAAATCTGGTAGGTATATTGATAACTATCTTGGGTGATGCAAGTATTCACATTTTATCATTATTATTCATGGTATATATAATATATGGTCAATTCAGGAAAGTGAAGTGGAAATAAAGAAAAAACGGGCGCAGAGGGATTTGAACCCTCGATCTTCAGCTTAGGAGGCTGCTGCCATATCCAGGCTTGGCCACGCGCCCGCGGTGATTGTGGACTTACTCTAAACTGGTTATTATGTATTAAATATTACCCATGAAACAAGAAAATCCTTCCTTCGGTTGGATTTACCTGGAGTACAAAAAGTTATACTTTATGCACAATGAAAAAAACTCACCGGGTGAACAGGGTGAATTGTGTGCGATATGTTTATTATTGTTAAAGATATTTAAGGATAAAAAATATCAATGTAATCATAAAGGAGTAATTAAATGCAGTATCAAGGTAGGTCTAAACGTAAATTCACAGGTGGACGGCGCATCGCCTCAAAGGGTAAGAGAAAATTAGAATTGGGTCGGGAAGCCGCTGAACCCCACCTGGATGAAACCAGGCGAAAAAATGTGGATACCCTGGGCGGCAACAGGAAGGTTCGCCTGCTCAGGTGCAATATGGCAAATGTGACTGATCCATCAAACAATACAACCAGGCAAGTGTCCATCGAGAATGTGGTGGATAATGAAAGCAACAAGCACTACATAAGAAGGAACATCTTATCCAGGGGCGGCATTGTCAGTACTGAGATCGGAAATGCCCGGATAACCAGCCGTCCAGGTCAGGATGGTGTGGTGAATGCAGTATTGATAAAGGAGTAAATCTTTGTCCGGCCGGTATAATAACTGTCGAAATGATATCGGTCGGAATGATTCTGTAGGGTTGTAATTTTTTTTTGAGTGTTTGTATCGAAATCTTCTATCGAAACAAAATCCAAAAATATATGTCTTTTGGCATCACAGCACTTTTTATTGTATATCAGGGGTGAGCACTCTGGCATTTGAGGATATTGGTGAGATATTAAAAAAAGAACCGGACGATGCTGCTAAAGCCGTACTGAAAGAAGTTGAATCTATTTACGGTGAGGTACCGTATATACTTCAGTTCATGGAAGATAAACCTGATCTGCTGATACCTAAGGTGCTATATGACAATTCCATAATGAGGGAGTTCAAGCGGCTTGACCATCGGACCATTGAGCTTATCAGTATTGGTGTCTCGGCCGCACTTCGCTGTACCCATTGCCTGGACATGCACCTCAGGGTGGCAAAGAGGATGGGCATACCCCGTGATGAGATATTCGATGCAATTCTTATAGCAGGAACCTTATCCAACGCTTCTGTACTTGCCTATGGTACCAGGGCATTGGACACTGAAGTACCGGCAACTGACAGACCAGCCCCAAAGCGCAATAATGATGAATGTGACGTGTGTGAGATTCCAACGATGGAAGACGATTAGAATAGTCATTATTCAGGCAGAGTGCCCAGCGCATTTACATGATTGATAAGTTCTGTGAATGCCTCTATCTCCCGCTGTATTACTTCATCCTGTGTCATGGAGATACTCATTTCCCCATCTACTGTCAGCTTATCCGGGCCCCTGCGCACAAGCCGGTCCACACCGTCCTTGCATAGAACTTCCTTGATCTCAGAGTCGTAGACAAAGGCTCGCCCAGGGAAGAACACTGTTTCCTTAACTTCTGACAGGTCCAGCTTCTGTATGTCCTCGATGGTGATCAGGCATCCCACATCTTTTTCCACACCTATAACATTTACAGGCGAGTCCAGCCGCTCAAAGATGGCTCCTATTAACGGCGCTGATATGCGGCTGGTTAGTATGGTAGCTTCCATATTGACTTTTGGTAGTTTTGACAAAGCTTCTTCGTGATTCAGGATAGCGAATGGTGAGCCGATCTTTGGGTCTCCCAGCGGGGTCCCTGTCACCCTGAATGAATAATCGCGGGCAATCCCCTCCACAATTGACTGGAACTCTTCCACTGAATGAGCCTCAATACCCGGTATTATCGGGGCATTGTTCAGGATAAGTCCCTGGTCAAAGGTATTTGCGAACCTCATTAGTATCAGGCCTTTTGCACCCATGGCTTCCAGGTCGTCACAGGTCTTTCTGAGTACATCTCCGTCATTGACGCCGGGTATCAGCACAGCTGCGGCATAAACCTCTGAGTTGCCACAGAATTGTTCGAGATTGGTAAGAGCAGCTTCAGGGGTTTTGTCGTGCATATATTCCCTGCGTAGTGCCGGGTCAGTGGCAAATACGGTGAAGGATACTTCTGTTACACCACTGTCCAGGTAGTACTCTGCTTCATCACCTCTTGTGAATCCCTTTCCACTGGTATATCCAAGGTGTATAGGTGCTTCAAGCTGTGTCAGCATCTGTGTCAGTACCTCAAGGTCAGGATAACAGCTTACATCCCCGCCACCGCTAATTGTGATTCGTTCTATTTCTCCCTTGTTGAACCGGAGTGTCTGGTTTATACTCTGGACAACCATCTGGACTGGTTTGAAACCAGGATAGGATTCCTTTACACTTTCAGTGCAATATTGACATCCTTTCTGGTAGGGAGGGCAATGTTGACATCCGAATGCAGGGACCTCTTTTACACCTTTGAAATAACAGTATTTACAAAAACCCATACAATCGTATCCGGGGCGACCCCCGACATCAGCAAGTAGTTCCATCTGAATCATCTCATTTTTTTGGTAATTCAGACCATATAACCATATATTACTTGAAGCCTTCTTTGGCGAAAGTATTCTAGTTGATATAGTTTTCTATATACACTATGTAAGTACATTTTTTGTCATGTGTTTGGTTGAATTTTGTTCCATATATACAAAATTTTTAATTAATATAATGATTAATCCGTAACCATCCGTAACCTTTAAATATTGTCGTAGAATACAAGAGTAGTACAGTAAACTGTAGTGGTTGGTTGATACGATGTTGGAGTATAATAGAACAAACAACAAAACTTTTGGATATTTTTAAACTCTTTATTATACCTTTTTGAGTTTAAATTCAACAAGCTTCTGTTTGTTTTTCTCATTGTATCGGACAACAACGGTTTTCTGAAAAAGTATAGGAGGAAAAATAAACGTGGCTGACACAATAGACCTATATAGCGACAGAGGAGCTAAACTCAAAGCCGGAGTAGATCTTGGAGCAATTAGTCCCCTCAGGAATAAAGCTATTAAGAAAATTATTCACGACACAAAGCGGACAGCAGCCGTGGATTTGGCCGGAATCGAGAAGGCACTTGCAGCAGGAAGATTTGGCGGCAAAGGCCGACAAGTTCCTAAAAAGGCAATGAATTTCGATGTGGTCAAGAACGCAGACAAGATCGTAGCTAAAGTAGCTGATCTTATAAAAGTAGACGCCGGTGATGACACCAATGTGAAATCACTCAATGGCGGCAAACAGATGCTGGTACAGGTACCATCCGCCCGTATCGAGGCAGGCGCAGAATATGTGTCTTCCCTGACATGTGCATCAATGGGAACCATACAGGCAATGATTGACACTTTCGACCTGAACATGTTCAATGTTCCGGAAGTCAAGGCAGCGATCATGGGCCAGTATCCTCAGACAATGGATTTGGCTGGCGGTAACGTCAAATCAATCCTCGAGATCCCCCAGAAGGATGAGGGTCTTGGCCATTCACTGAGGAACATCATGGCAAACCACCTGGCAGCTGTGACAAAGAAGAACGCAATGAACACAGCAGCCCTGGCTGGAATATATGAGCAGGCCGGTGTGTTTGAGATGGGTAATGCTCTCGGAATGTTCGAGAGGAACCAGCTTCTCGGTCTGGCATACCAGAACCTGAACGCAGACAACATTGTCTATGGTACAACCAAGGCAAACGGCGCAACAGGAACCATCGGTACAGTTGTGCACTCAATCGTTGAGCGCGGAATTGAAGATGGTGTAATTGCACCTGATAAGAAAATGGGCTCAGGATACCAGATGTATAAAGCAAATGATGTATCCATGTGGAACGCATATTGCGCAGCCGGAACCCTTGCAGCAAACCTGGTTAACTGCGGTGCAGGAAGATCACCACAGCACACTTCCTCAACATTGTTGTATTTCAACGACATAATTGAGAAAGAGACAGGTCTGCCAGGATGCGACTGGGGTAAAGTCCAGGGTACTGCAGTAGGATTCTCCTTCTTCAGTCACTCTATCTATGGCGGCGGCGGTCCTGGTGTGTTCAACGGTAACCACGTAGTTACCAGACACTCCCGAGGCTTTGCTATCCCATGCGTAGCAGCATCAGTATCACTTGACGCTGGTGTCCAGATGTTCACACCTGAAATGACATCCGGACTTGTCGGTGAAACATTCGGATCGGTTGACGAATTCAGAGAGCCAATCAAGGCAGTCGCAGGAGCGGTGTAAGAACATTAGAGGATTAAATTTATGGTCAGAAACGCTTCAGTCACCAAAAAACCAATTCAGGTTGAAATTTTTCCACAACAGATGTTGATGCCACATACAGCTGAAAAGCTGCTGAACGGTATTGATAAGGTACCCGGAGTAATTCGTATGTTGATCCAGGGTCCAAGCCTGCCAATGCGGGTATCATGCGGACCCGGAACAGGCGCTCCGGTAGACCACCCGGACCGGCGAATAATCAATGTTTCAGGTCATGCATTTGAACTGAACGTTCGAGTGGGCCGGATCCAGGTAGAAATTGAGGATCGGTCTGTCAAGGATAAAATACGCAAAGTTGCAGATGAGAACTTACCTTTCCCGTTTGAATTCAGGGAAGGATTCTTCATTCGCAGAAAAGCAACCTTGGTAGACTATGCCAAATACGGTTTCAAGAGCAGAGAAGACGAGTCCATCAATCTTGATGATGAGCGGCTTCTCGGATTGGTCGATCCAAAGGCAAATCCCAAAGACCGTATTTGTATGTTGGAATCAGAAGATGAGTGATCATGTTCGGAAGAGAAACACAGTGTGTCGATTGTAGGGAAAGCATGGGTCTTGGCAGAGGCGGTGGTCTCGCACAGCGAGGCACATTATCCGAAACCGGCAGGCCTGATGTTATTGCAATTGCCATGACTCCCGGACGGCGTCATATCACAAAACCGGTATGTGAGATCACATATGGGCTCAGGAGAGAAGGTATTCAGGTAAGTGTGCTTGTGTTAAATTCAGGTGCTGGTGTTCCAGAGGATCTCTCGGGACATAGCATCATGGGGTACGGACCAAAATTCGGTATGTCCTCAAAGGAATTTGCACAGATAGAAAGGCATAAACTCCTATTACTGCATCTGGGCAATATTGATTCCCATGTAATTAGTAAGACACAATTTGTCCTCAAGCAAGTGGACATTCCAACCGTAATTGCCTGCCAGAATCCAATCGATTTTGAGCAGTTCGCTGAAGCAGGAATTAAAACCAGGCTTGTTAAACCAAGGACTGAGAATATTCAGACCAAAGGAACAGTCATGGAAATCGTAAGCGGAATCACAAGAGGCGAAACCTGTTCAAGGGAGAACCTCAATAAAATTGTGAAATACGTAAAGACCATTAATCCACTAAATAATTAAGGAGATGAAATATTATGGCATATAAACCACAATATTACGCTGGCAACACAATCGTTGCTCAGAATAGAAGAAACCACATGTCAAACAACGTTCAAAAAGTCAGAGAGATCTCTGATGAAGATTTGACCGCTTGTCTTGGCCACAGAGCACCAGGTAGTGACTACCCAAGTACACATCCACCTCTTGCAGAGATGGGCGAACCTGATTGCCCGATCAGACAGATCGTGACCCCAACAGCTGGTACAGCAGCTGGCGACCGAGTAAGGTATGTCCAGTGGGCTGACTCCATGTATAATGCACCAGCAGTGCCATACTGGAGATCATACCACGCTGCAATGAACCACAGAGGTGTGGACCCCGGTACACTGTCCGGAAGGCAGGTCGTCGAGGCACGAGAAAGAGATATGGAAGCAGTTGCCAAGGAACAGATGGAAACTGATATGACATGTCCGGGTCTTGCTGGCCTTAGAGGCGCAACCGTGCACGGTCACTCTTGCAGATTGCAGGAAGATGGTGTCATGTTTGACATGATCGACAGGCGCAGACTTGAGGGTGATGTTATCATCCAGGATAAGGATCAGGTAGGTGTTCCTCTTGACAGGAAGGTC
>Ga0255422_1010_pt1 | contig 40022 bp, 34 predicted proteins | sample ANMaggSeSYBR02D3_FD_182631 | JGI IMG/M metagenome (GOLD analysis project Ga0255422, IMG submission 182631) | Sediment cell enrichment communities from methane seep in Santa Monica Basin, California, United Staets - ANME aggregate JGI... | ecosystem: Environmental > Aquatic > Marine > Cold seeps >... | reverse complement strand
GGTTCAAATGAATATATCTTACCAGTTCAAGCGCATAAACATTTTCCTGGCAAAGAATGGATTTATATCGATTTTGAAATAGATGCCCCCCACACGATTATGTTTGCGATTGAAATACATTGCATGACCGTTCAGAAGTCTTTTCATCACTGTTGATATTGGAACCCTGCCGGTTCGTAAAAGCAAATGAAAATGATTGGGAATTAATGCCCAGGCGAAACATGATGTGTTGCTATCTGTTAAGATATTTTGCAAGCGTTCTAAAAAATTATCTCTATCGGCATCATCCTTAAAAATGGTTTTCCTTTCAATGCCTCTAACAATAATATGATGCAACGCCCCAGGCGCATCTATTCTTGATCTGCGTGGCATATATCTCTTATGACATAAATTCAATATATCAAGGAACGTCCCGCAACCCCAACCCGCATATGTATAAAAAATTCGCCTGCTCGCAAAATATTTGTTTCCGCTTTATCTCTATTCATCAATCTATCCATTAATTACGTGTTTACCTAAAGAAGTTATAACGCATTTCTCACCGGCAGGTGTGTAGCGGCAGCGGAACACCTGTCTGGTGCAGAAAAATGTTATACGATTTGTTAATCTATTACTGTCGCATGCTGCGCCAAATCTGCAAATATTCCTTTCAGGTGATCTAATCGGGTTCTCGCTTGTTTGTCCTTACTATTTGTTTTGAGATATTCTTCCCAATATTTAATTTCCATATGCATAAGGTCAATATTCAACCTCTGCATACGGTTTGGAATGCCCAAGTTGTGCAACTCCCAATTCCTTATTTGAAATGGATTTTCGTAATATGGAATATCGTCGAATATTTTTGGATCAATGCCCTTTTTCGCCAATAACTCATTAAAGTCTTTTTCAAGTCTTTCATCGGACTCGTGAAATGCTTTATGAAAATCCGTTATGTAGGCAATGTTTTCATGGCATGATTTTACAATTTCAGAGAGAGACCCTTGAGCGTTAATATCAAAAGCCAAATCCGCCATTGAATGTTCAAGCGTGTTTAAGCGCTCAATTTTAGCCCAGTAACTTCCCATTTCCTCCATTATTTTAAACAAAGCTGCTTCGTCGATTTTATAGTCAGTTTTCTCGAATATCGCTTCATGTTGCACTTTGATATCCTTTAATTTATTTACTGTGAACGTAAGGACATCATTGGTTTCTATGTGGTGTGGGTAGCAAAACAACACAAGATTGTTATATGCTCTTCGTTCCTCATCTGTATGGTCTGGATTGTACCTTTCACCGTTAGGCATCGCGGCCTCTATGTGGCATATTTGCCCAATAAATTGATTTTTATCGTTTATGAGCGGTTGTGTGCACCCAGGGAAAGCGCATTGATTTCCAGATCGAGCAAACAAAGCCCTAATATCATCTGTCTTTGGCGCTAAACGTGCCACTAATTATTCCTTTTGCTTCGTATAACGCTGAGCATAAGGCGCAGCGGCTTTTTGCCGTCGCTCTTAATGCTTTGGTTGGGCACCTTTCTTCTGCTGGGCAGTAGTTGTCACAGCTGCTGTCAGTTCATTGACAAGGTCATGAATCGAACTAATTGCTGTCTCCAATGCAATCACAGCACGCTTCAAATTCGAGTTTTCCAAGCACTGTTTTGCTAAGTCACACTGAGCATGAACAGTTGAGAGGGTGACAGTATATTGAAGCGGGGTGAGCTTCTGTGCAGCTGGCGTAACGTCTGATCCGAGAAGTGTATGGCTATAGCAAATTTCCAAACTGTCCAGTGCTCGAGAAAGAAGCCCTTGGTTCTCGATTGCCGCGGGCTGCGCGACCAAACGGTATCGCTCGGAACGTAGATCGTTGTATATGACCATGAGCCTTGTCCATCCCATGCACTCATCAACTTCGAGATCAGGTTTCAGTTGAAGCACTTCATGACAAATCACTACGTCGGTTGCATTTCGCCAGGAGAACACACCAAAAAACTGACCTATCGGTAGCACAGCCCGCTCTCGTTCAACCATGAATATCCAACTATGAACCCGAATCTTACGCGTGAGCAAAGAATGAAACAAGTGACGTGATATCGGGAGTTTTGATATGCTGTCCTCAGCTTCGGACAGGTCAACAAAAATGGAATCCTGGCGGCGGTCAAAACAGGCCTGCACTACAGAATTACCAGAGGGCTCGCGACGGCTAAGAACCGGTTTGATGTTTTCATATAGACACATTTGATTAAGAGCAGATGAGGCTTGACGAAAAGCATTCGCAACAGCCGGTGTTCGATAGAATTCATCGAAGAAATGCTGACTGAACGCAATAGCGGCGGTATCGTCAGCACTTCCATCCATAGCAATGACAAATGGCGCTGCATCGTGTAGCGTTTTTTGGGCGCTTGCAGAATAACAAGCGTTAAGGATTACGACGGATAGATTCGGCGCTGTATCTTTAAGTGTATTTGTCAAAAGCACCCAAGATGTTGCAGCGTGGCTGGAAACACCTTCGAGATATAGACCGTTATTATCTCCGTGGCAGGAGAACAGGATAAGCTCATAATCATGTTCGCGAAGAGCCACCCCTACATCTATCAAAGTCGCTGCATGTATTCTGCGGATAATGTACTCGGGAAGCTGGTGCTTTGATAGTACTTGATCAATTTTCCTGTGCTCCTTATCGAGACGAAGCCGATCAAGGGTGTCGGGACTGCTATAAACCACAAGGGATCTGGGGATTGCTGAAAATACCATTAGTTAACTATCCTCTTCCTGATGCCTGCACCCCAACACCGGGCATCACCTGGACCAAAAGCCGTAGGCTTTTGGGATCAGAGTGAATGCCCCTTGTTAAACCTCGTTTTTTACCCAGACCGATAAGGCGCACTTGACAGCATAATGCTATGCTGAGGCATTCGGTTTTTTTTCAATAACCGCAATACAGCCTCTTTAGAAAATTGATTGGTAGAGGCTGGCCCTATAATTATTCTCTCGAAATTTATTTCTTCTTCGCTTTGACATAAAGATGTTTCAATGTAAGGTATAATATTTGATTCATTTGCACGAAATTTTATTTCCTGCTTTACGTAAAATCTTGAAGATACTATTCGCCACTCCTTTTCCTCCTTGAAAGATTCGTGCTTAAGCATTGGAGCCAGAGCGAACAAACTAATTATAAATTCGTTTGAAATACTATGGCCTAATTCATCTGATTTTGCCTGATTATTATCTTTTATGGCCTCGACATACTTTTTGCTGTAAAACACCAATAATTCTTCGAGAATTTGTTTTTGAATTTTAAAATCATAGACACAAGGCAATAAAAAACTGTCATGCTTTATCGCTATTTGGGAGAGCAAGTCGAAATGAAAACCTATGGAAAAGCCACCTTTAGGACAATATCCCCTCCACTGGCTTAATAAGTCACCTTCTTCTGTAAATGAAGCCACATATACTTCTGGGCTCCACTTTCTTACCAAATTGATTCTAAGGTATTCTATAAAATCATAGTCAAGCCCTTTTATTTTTTGCGGATTATCATCCACTTTATGGAAATCATCTAAAATCGAATGGGTGATGTCCAAGCTATGTTGAAGCTCTTTTTTATCATTGAGAAATCTTATATCTGTAGCCCAAATATTTTTTGAGTGTGAAATGCCCAGCAATCCGATGGGCGTCGTATAATGAAATAAGATAGAGGGGGTTTTCCTATTCAATATTCTTGCATATGTAGGTAAATGTTCTCTCATTTTATTCTTTATCAGGGTTTAATGTTTGAGGTAAGCTGACACAAAAGGGTCGGGGTGGTGCAGTTCGATTTTATGATGAACCCCGCGCGGGAAACGAGCTTCCGAAAAACTGCCAAACCTTTTGCGGTCAGCTTAACCGACTGGTTATGCCACTGCTTGGCTAAAGCTTACTATCTCAACGTCAATGTGTGCTTTTACGGTATGTTTTTTAGAAAGATAATCATCAATTGCATCAAGTGTTTTTGCATGAAAATATCTTTCTCCGCATTCAGTGCATACTTCAGCATTAACGTCTTCGACGATGTATAGCTTTTTGTTGAGCCAATGTTGACGCTTGACACTTTTTTTCTTTGTCTCTCCACCACAGAATTCACATAACATAAGTTCACCTATAAAGCGTATACAGTTATGATTACAAGATTTGTATCTTCTCTAAATCGGCACAATACATGAATTAGCCTTCCGTCCATTGTCGGGCCTTCTATACGATACCTCGTTCCACGAACATCCCGTGTCATCTTTTTTTCTATCCAGCCTTTCAAAATGGCATTTTCTACATCTTTACGGTCGAGAGCATCGTTTAGCATTTCTTCTTCAGCATGGGAGGCAAGATAATAATTCCGATCAATTATCCTCTGTCGAATTTTATGTAAGTTTGCCATTATTCTATATTTTTTATAGGCGTAACGACAGCATCACCGTCCGAGTGGATGCAGTTGTTATGCGCTTTTTAGTTTGTTACATAGTGAAACTACTGCGTCATTAAACTGTTGTCGCATTTTTTTTGCATATGGATTAAGTTTTTGCAATCCTTCAAATAATTGATATGAATCATTTAAAGCCATATCTCTGATAGTAAGAAGATTGCGAAAATTTTCTGTATCGATTTCCGATGGCTTTAGGTTTAGTTCTCCTAACGCTCTTCCGACAAATTGAGTGACACAAAGGGAATAAGCAGTATTTTTATCATGATCATCACATGTCATTATTTCAACTTTTAATTTATGGCTGGAAAAAATATTAGACCAATACTTTATAATTTCTTTTTTGGTGTTTTCCGTAGGGCATAATACAATTGGCAAATTCTCCAGACCTTTTTTCGCAGCATCCGGACCAAACATCGGGTGGGTTGGCAGCACGTAATCACTTTGAAAATATTTTTTCAAAACAGATTCTGGATACAATTTGACCGAGCAAACATCTAGTATTATCGTGCCAGGTCGGACAAGGGTTGCCAACTGTTTTGCTGTTGCCTCTAATTCTATGATAGGAATACATAAAAAAATAGCATCGGCAGAAGCAACTTTTTCCAATGAATAACCTGTTGGTAAGTTTGTATCATAAGCCATTACCTGAAAGTCTTTTGAAAGAATTTCCGCAAGAAGTTTCCCAAATCTTCCATATCCGATTATTCCTAAGGAATTAACTACCATTAAGCATTCCTTTATGCATAACGTATAGAGTTTTATCCATTGTCCCGCAGTACAAAAATGCGGGAAAGTCCGGTTTGGCGGAAACAGTTTGAAAAGCTCGGACGATACGTTTAATCAGCGGGATGAGGGATAAAACTTTGTTGGACTGGGCCGCTTCGATCAACAGCTAATTACCTACCATTATCTATGGGGATTGTAAAGCTGTGATTCCGCATCAGGATACCCAAATTTATTTACATTCGGCTAACAGTGCTTATCCTCCCATGGTTTTTAGCGGGTGGCACCGGGGACAGATCAGGATTGTCGGCAAATTTGTCGGTATTATTCGAAGAAGCTATTGACCCGCATTTCTCATGAACAATTCATAAAATAATGCGTAACATAATTGTATTATTGAAAGTTATTACTATTTTTGTCTTACAGGCTGTTGAACACTGTGTTTATGGAATTTATAATAAAATTCTTTATGAATTGTTCACCCTTCGGGCAAGCCGATTTCACCGCATCCGCTGTGTTGCAAGCCATTCGCGGTGAAGTACCACAGCTTCATGGCCTGCGCCTTGCGACTGCGGCAAACTCAGCTTGTGAGAAAAGCGGGCTAAGCTGGATATGGCAACTGGAACATCGGGATTATATGTGGAGTTCTGTTTAAGAATGGAGTTGCGGACGAGGTGAAATCAGCTTGTGAAATACGGGCTAAATTTGCTCAATTCTTACTGCGCAGACTTTGAACTCGGGTATCCTGGCTACAGGATCGAGAGCATCATTGGTTAAGAGATTAACCGCCATTTCCCCAAAATGGAATGGAATAAAAACAGTCCCTTCGGGGCTTCTTTTTGTAATACTGACACGGGCTTTAATCTCTCCGCGGCGGGATGTGATCTTAACTATATTTTTGTTTTCTATTCCCTTTTTCTCAGCGTCCAAAGGATGAATTTCCGCAATAACTTCAGGTGAAATTGTATGGAGTCCCTTAACCTTGCGGGTCATAGTGCCGCTGTTGTAATGATAGAGTTCTCTTCCGGTTGAAAGAAGGAAGGGATATTCTTTATTTGGAAGCTCGTTTGGAAGGATAAATTCAACTGATTGAAACAGGCCTTTTCCACGGGTAAATTTATCTTTATGAAGATATGGCGTACCAGGATGCTCCCAGCTTGTGCATGGCCATTGAAGTCCATGATTTTCTATCCGTTCGTAGTGAATCCCCCCGTAATTCGGCACAAGGCCGGCAATCTCCTCCATAATATCTTCAGGATGATTATAATTCATCGGGCTTCCCATCTTCTCGGATAAACTGCATATTATTTTCCAGTCAGGCCTTGAATCGCCAATAGGTTTTATTCCCTTTCTCACGCGCTGAACACGCCTTTCGGTATTGGTAAATGTACCATCTTTTTCTGCATAACTCGCAGCAGGAAGTACTACATGGGCAAGTCTCGCTGTCTCTGTCATGAAAATATCCTGAACAACGAGAAAATCCAGTTTTTTAAAGACATCTTTAACATGTTTCAGGTTAGGATCGCTTACAACAGGATTTTCACCTATTATATATATACCTTTTAACTTTTCCTTAAGAACGGCAGACCACATATCTGTTACAGCAAGTCCTGGTTTTGAGGAAAGCTTAATGCCCCAAGCCTCTTCAAATTTTTTAACATTCTTCTGTTCGGAAACACTCTGGTAACCGGGAAAAACACTGGGAAGAGCACCCATATCACAGGCTCCCTGCACATTATTCTGGCCACGCAAAGGATTAACTCCCCCTCCTTCGATCCCGACGTTGCCGCATAACATGGCCAGATTTGCTATTGACTTAACATTATTTGTCCCAAATGCATGCTGGGTTATACCCATAGCATATGCAATAGACCCTTTTTGGGCTTGAGCATAAATGCGTGCCGCTTTTTTAAGATCTTCAGACGGTATGCCTGTAAGTCTTTCAACAAATTCAGGATTGTATTTCATCACCGTCTCTTTCATGGCCATAAAGTTCTCGGTTCTTTCCGCCACATAAGAGACATCATAAAGATCTTCTTCTATGATGATATACATCATCCCGTTTAACCAGACCACATCTGTCCCGGGTTTGGGGCGCAACCAAATTTCAGCGTATTTCACCAGCTCGATTTCACGGGGATCAACAACTATCAGTTTTGTCTTGTTCTCAATTATAGCCTTTTTCATATTAAGAGCTATGACAGGATAGTTTTCGGTAGAATTACTCCCCGTCAAGAGGATAACATCGGCCTTTCTAAAATCGGCTATAGAGTTGGTCATTGCCCCGCTTCCAAACGATGCGGCCAGCCCGGCCACAGTGGGGGCATGTCAGAGACGGGCGCAGTGATCTATATTGTTGGTACCAACAACCGCTCGCATAAATTTCTGCATAAGAAAATTCTCTTCATTGGTACACTTTGCCGAACTCAAACCAGCCAGACTATCGGGGCCGGATTTGGCCTTTATCTCCAAAAGTTTCCGGGCAATCAGCGAAATCGCCTTTTCCCAGCTTACCTCCCAGAAATATTCTCCTTTTCTTACAAGCGGAGTCTTAAGCCTGTCCGGATGACGGACGAACTCGCTTCCGAATCTGCCCTTGACGCATAGATTTCCAAAATTGGGACTATCGTTTGAATCTGAGGTAACTTCTACAATCGTCTGGCCTTTAACATTCAAAATAATAGAACATCCGCAACCGCAAAAAGGACAAACTGTTTTAATCTTCTTGATTTCGTTTGCAGCAACAGGCAGGGTAAGATTTTCTTTCACAAGAGCACCGGTTGGACAGTTGTCAACGCAGGCTCCACAGGAAACACATTTGTCATTAATTCTAATAGAAACAATGCTGGGGAACCCGTCCTCTTCAAACTCTTTTCCTTCCAGCTCAAGGGCTCCATATTCACAGCTATTCTCGCAACGCTGGCAAAATATACACTTGTTCGGATCAATAACAATAAAGGGGTGGCTGCTGTCGATCTGATACTGACGGCGCTTGAGCATTTTTGAAACCGGAAATCTAACCCCGTATTCGATGGAAAGGCTGCGCAATTCACATTTATTAAGAGCCACGCATCCGCAGTGCAAGCATCTTTTAGACTCACGTAAAGCTGTTTCCTCGGTGAATCCCAGTTCTATTTCGTCAAAATCCCTTGTACGCCTTTCCGGCGCCCTGACCGGCATCTTTTCCCCGAGACGAAGGGTAATATTCTCGAAATTATGTAAATCAACATCTTCAAACTTTTTACCCTTAGTAAAATTAAGCTGGCGTTTCGGAGAGGGCAAGGGCGTGTCGGTAAGATATGAATGGATGGCGTTAGCTGCCTTTCTGCCGCCGGTAACTGCCTGGATAACTGTTCTGGGACCACGGACGACATCACCCCCTGCAAAAACCCCTTTTTCTGAAGTTTGAAATGTCTGAGGGCTGGAAATAATGGTACCGCCCGGAAGAACATGAGGTTTTATGTTTTCATCCGGCAATTCCATCCATGAAAGGTCAGGAATCTGTCCGGGCGCCAGAATTACAGTATCTGCTTCACGAATTTGTTCTGAGCCTAAAAAAGGAATGGGAAGACGTCTCCCTTTCTCATCAGGCTCACTCAATTTCATTCTGACTGTTTCAAGCTTAAAAAAGTTCTTTTCCCTGCTGATTTTTGAAAGGCCTGTCATATAAATAAAATTAACGTCTTCTTTTTCAGCTTCCTTGACTTCCCTGTGAATTGCAGGCATCTCCATCATTGAACGCTGATATATAACAACGACTTCATCTACGTCCATCCTCACGCAAGTCCTGGCTATATCAACAGCCGCATCACCGCCGCCTATAACTGCGACTCTTCTGCCTATTACAGGAGCCTGCCCAAGGCTTACCTTGAGAAGAAAATCAGAGCCTGAAAGCACTCCATCCAGATCCTCTCCTTCAATGCCTGATTGCTGTTTTTTCCATGCGCCTATACCCAGGAAAATAGCCTCAAAACCTTCCTCTTTAAGGCTTTTAATAGTGAAATCAACTCCCAGCCTCTGCCCAATTCTGGTATTCACCCCTGCTCTGAGTATACTCTCTATTTCCTGGTCAACTATCTTTTTGGGAAGACGAAATTCAGGTATGCCGTAACGAAGCATGCCTCCGAGTTGCGGCATGGCCTCGAATATAGTTACACAATGACCAATCTGTGATAAATAATAAGCAGCGGAAAGACCGGCAGGACCTCCCCCTATCACAGCGACTCTATGCTCGGAAGAAGGAGCGGGCGGGATGACATCAGTATCTTTATGTTGAATAGCGTAATCCGCCACAAAGCGTTTTAAATGATTTATAGATATAAACTCTTCAATAAGAATGCGGCGGCATCTTGATTCACAAAAATGCGGGCATACCCTGCCTATGGAAAGTGGAAGGGGGTTCTTCTCTTTGATAAGTTTCAGAGCTTCAATAAACTCACCACGTGCAATCAGGCTGAGATATCCCTGAATATTGATATGGGCTGGACAAGTCTGAGAACATGGCGCAATGCAATCGCCGTAATGCCTTGACAGCATGTTTGTTAAAACGCGCTGCCTTGAGTCTATAACGCGATCACTTTGAGTGGCAACTTTCATGCCGTCTTCCACAGGAGTGGAGCAGGCCGGCAATAAATCCTCTCTACCATCGACTTCGACTACACATATACCGCACGGATGTTCGACCGTCTTTGTCGGCACATAACATAGCGTTGGAATAATGACCCCTGCCGCATTTGCAGCTTCTAAAATTGTTGTGCCGGGATCAACCCATAATGTTTGGCCGTCAATCGTTATTTCAAGCTTAGACATCTTTTATAATTGATAATTAATAATTGATAATTGACATGCTAACGTAAGCCTTAGGAACGTAGGACGAAACTCTGCATACGTTTGAATAAAATGAAAATTCCTATTCAATTGATAATTGTCCATTATCAATTATCAATTTTAAGTCGTTAGCCATGAATTTGAAAAAAGAACCTTGCCCATGAGAACACGCGTTGTTTTATAATGTTCCAGTTCCTTTTGGTCTAAGGAAGCAGGGTCGGGTTTGTTTCCATCCATGATGTCATGTACCAGTTTCACATGTTCAGGTCTTTCTCCCTTGGCAATGCTCAATAATTCCTTGTCATACCCGTCAACAATCGCAGAATAGAGACCATATTTCATGAGCATTATCATATAGGTACGGTTAAGGTAGGGACGAAGATCTTCAGGAGCACCATTGGAAACATTGGAAAGACCTAAAATGGATTTGGCTTCGGGTACAATTTCCCCTAACATGCTCATAAATTCCAGACCGGACAAAACCTGATTAGCATCAACGCATATCGGGGTGGCAATAGGATCAATCCAGATATCTGAGGTGGGAATTCCAGCCTCATTTGCCTGATAGATAAAATCAACGGCCATAGCAGCTCGTTCATCTGCATCTCTGGGCATTCCTTCTTTGCCCCAAAGAAGTCCTATAACGTCTGCTTTATATTGAGTAACCATTGGAATGCCCTTTTCCAGTCTTTCAGGCTGTAATGAAACAGAGTTCATCAATGGTTTCCCTTTTGTATTTGCCTTTAATCCAGCTTCCATAGCGACGAGATTTGTAGTATCAAGAGAAAGAGGAAGATCGCTAACCTCCTGGACTGTTTTTACCAGCCAGTCCATCATCTCATCACCGCCCTTGCGGGCCGGGCCTATATTCAAATCAAGATAGTCCGCGCCATTTTCTGTCAGTACACGAGCCATATCCTGAATGGGCCCGGGATTTCTCTCCTTCATTGCCGGCCCGATTGTTTTAGACATTATATTAATATTTTCTGCAACACAGATAACCATAGAGAACCTCCGGTTCATTTGTTATTGGTCATAAAATTGTTGATTGTCGATTGTTGATTTGTGGAATCGCTTCGCTCTATCTTTTTTATTGTAAAATTAATAGAATACCTTCAATCAACAATCAACAATCATAAATCAACAATCCTCACGCGCTCCACTGCTTTAGATAAGCCGGCAGATGACTTGCCTCTCTTGGCCCTATGAGTATTTCCCAATCAGGCAGTTCTTCTTCCAGTTCTCCGCTTATGGTTGCAAGATAACCGGGAATAACCAGTTTGCGATGTTTAACTTTTTCCTCTATGCCTGATTTCTTAACAAAGGCCGCAACAGTATCGGCTGCAAATTTACCTGCGGCCCAGGCAGTCAGGACTGAAAGCCCTTCAGTGTCTTTTATCAACAGATAGGATGGTACCCGGCTGGCATCTATCTCACCGGAAACAATAAAATAGGTAAGAGAAAAATTTCCTGTAATAAGAACCGGTGAATTTTCATTTGCAGCACCGAGTTCATAGATCTTCTGATCCACAGCCATGGGACGTTGAGGATCTGTAAAAATATTCATGCTTGCAAGCAAAAGCGGGAATACGCTGTGCCCCTGTATTTCCGACATTACAATTACACCGCCATATTTTGCTGTCATCTGGCAGGCAATCATGGTTTCCTTTATCAAGTTATCGGCCATTTCGCAAGGAAACACAATCGTCGGAAATCCAAAAGGTTTAAATTTCTTTAACAAAGCAGCTCTTCTTATAATAATCTGATCCTCAAAAGCTTGCCTGGCAGTCCTTGCCCCTGAATCCAGGACTAAATCTTTTAATCCCATTGCAATTAATTTTTCTGAAACTTCTGACAACTCTTCGAGGTTGCTGCCCTTAACGGCTAATGGACATGAAAGCTCTTTTGCGAGATTGCCCATTGATTCAAAATTATCCTTGTTAGCAGCATAAAGTAATGGTTTTCTGTTTGAACAGCTCCTGGCCGCCTGAGAAAGCGCATCTGCATCTTCGTTCATTAATACCAGACCCGCATCAGTCTCATTGCAAACTTTCTCAACTAATGCACCAAATTTGGAAGCATCTCCGGACTCTGTTTTGATTGCAACAAGCTCTGGCCTCAATATAACACCAACTCGTTCATAGACAGTATCGTTAAATTTTTTAAGCCTGGCTGCAATCTCCGTTTCATCCATATTATCCGAAAGAAGAAGCGTAAATGCGGGTGGATTTTCAAAACGTTTTTCATGACGGAATAACACAGTTTCCCCGCCCAACTTTACTGCACGGTCGCCGGTACCTATAACTACACTTCTTACAGGAGGTGCCGATGCCTCACCTATCTCTTCTTTCACATCATCGGAGATATCCGGACATGCATCGAGTTCAGCCTGGCCGGTTGCCAGCTTCATGGCAAAAGCCAGGCAGGTGGGAACCCCGCACTTGCCGCAGTTGGTCTTTGGAAGCTTTTTAAAAATCTCTATACCTGAAAGTCCCATAACTATTCTTCTCCTTTATTTCTATTGATGTTTGGATGATTTGTTGATTCATCCAATCATCTCAAGGGCAAACACAAGGTTCGCCCCTACACTTTTTTATATGTTCCAATTTCTCAATTCCAGCATCCCAGCATGCCAGCATTTATTTTTATTTCATCACATCAACGGATCCATTGTAAGAGCGGGATGCCCTTTCTCCTCAAGAAAAGGAAGAATTTCTTCTTCCGTAGTTCCAATTGTTTCATCAGCAATCATATCCGAAAAATCCGGGATGCCCATTTCCTCGCATATAGGCTTCATGCGTTCGGCAATTTCCTCTTTCAGCATTTTTGGAAGCCATACCACACGTTTTAAGCCTCCTTCAGCCAGCAAAAACTTCCTGCTGCAAATATAATGTTTACTTACACCAAGAAAACCGGGTGTCTGGTTTCCACCACCTACCATGCCGGCAAGAGTCGTAAACTTCATTCCGCATGGTGTCATTCCCATAGAATCTCTATTTACCACCATAATGCCATTACACATGGGAAGAATTGTGGCTACACACTCAAAGCAGCCACATGCCGTCATTGGAAAATCCATCAGGCTGTAAGCACTTACCTGCTCAACTTTCTGGCGTGATGCTTTATTTACAAAATCAGTAACTCCCTTCCACCGCCCAAGAACAGGTTCCGTACATTCCCCCTTAATAATAGGCTGATTCGGGCCCGTAGGATTGATCTCAAAAGAAGCCTTACAGTCAAGCCAGTTATAAGCACCGCACATCCCTACGCGTTCAGGAGTAATTATGCATACATGGCTGGGAGCAAAAGACTGGCACAATGTACATGAATAATAGGTCTCTTCTGTTTCATCGGTCATGCCTTCAACTCTGGCATCTCTCTCTTTATATACACTCTTTGCCTGCTCTAAAACTTCTTTGACCTTTTCTTTATCTGTGTAAATCTTAACCTGGACTTTATCGACAATACCTCCAAAATCCTGATGGTACTTGGCATGCATAACTGTGCCGAGGTGTTTGAGCAAAAATCCTTTTTCAACAGCAGCCTTGCCCACTCTGATCCACATAATGTTTCTCTGTCCGATGTGCATTATGCCCTGAACATAATTGACGAGATGATGGATCTGGCGTTCTAATATCGGCTCAAAGTCAGACTGCATCTTCCGGCCGGCCACCTCTATAAGCATTGCAAACGAAAGTTTATCCCCCTCTTTAACCTCATCAAGATCAGGACCAATCATTTCAACTTTTCCATCTTCAACTTCTGACATGTCTTTTGAAACAGTCAGTTCAACTCCCAGAGTTCTTCCACCGCCGCATTCAAAATAGAGATCATCCTTGCGGATACGCTCTCCCTCAAATGCAGGACCGTAAGACATGGGAATATCCACTTTGGTGATGGAAACCTTAAGACCCCGAACTTCAATAGCCCTGGCCACAATCTTATCGTGGGGGACATTACTGACTACATGCTCGTACGTACAGATCCCTGTCGGAAGAATTTCAGGAATCGGTGTGTCAGCTATGGTCGGGAATCCCCAGTTAATGCCCCCTGCCGCATTAGCATACCACTCATCACTCACGGTCCCAAGCGGCATTGCAAAGGCAAATACCCTCTCTTTATTATAATAAAGGTTTCCCTTAAAATCTCCGGGCTTAATCCCGCCAAAGGACATGGCGACACGTGTTGCAAATCCTATGGCAAACACGGCTGCCCTGTAACTTGGCCCAAAAGAAACCAGCCGGGTTGGCCAACCGACCTGAACTCCGGCTTCTACCAACTGCTCTGACATGGTTTTGCCTTCGTGGTCCGCGCACATAAACACATATAGATTCTTTTCTTGAAGCTCTATTGCGATCTTTGCCGCAATCTCAATGCTCGGCGCAGCCCCTAATATCGCAGCAAACCCCGGTGCGGTACCATCAACAAATTCCACGCCGCGTTTTCGCATTATAACGTCGTCGGCTGCTCCCAGCCATATGTTGTCGGGAAGCGGGTCCTCTGCCTTTGTGTAAAAATCGGGCTGCTCCAAATATAATATCGCCTCAATGATCTCTTCTGCAAAATAGGTAGCCATGCCGGCTTCAAGTGCAGGAGCCAGGTAGGGAAGCCAGACCTTATCGCTTACAGGCGGCGGGACAAGCTCTTTGCACTTGTCCAGTATCTGGCGAACATCTCCCAATGTCTCTACAGGAATTCCAAGCATCCCGTAAATAATCGGAAGATAATACGTGGTATTCGGAAAGCCGATCTCTTGATCAGGCCCCCATTTCTTCAATGCTTCCTCGTATTTTTCCTCTGCCATACCCACAATTTTGTGGGCACCTCGAATTGCTGCCGAACAAATTATCTTAGACACTGTTTATCCCTCTCATTAAGTCATTAAATCTTTAATTGATTCTTTGACCAAACTAATCGCCTCAGGATGTCTCATCACCAGAATATCAGCTCCGGCAAGGAGTACACACTGAGCTGTTAAGGCCTCAATCAATATACCTCTCTTTTTCATATCTCCCAGCAGCGGCGCTTCCGATTCAGGTACTTTAACCTCTTTTGTCTTCCACACTTCTCTGGCAAGATTAGAAATGATTGGAAACTGAAGCCTTTCATCTTCCTGAATCAACGCTGCCATTCGAATCCGTTCCATTACACTGTAACAATATTCAAGTCCATATCCCAAAGCCCCGGTTGACGGATCAATAATAATCTTTTCATCCGGCACATTTAAATTCCCTAAAAGAATATTAAGCTGCTTGGCAAGATTTATATCAATTGGCGTTGAAGCAAGCACAGTATGCTTATAGCCTATAGCCGTTGCCCCAATCGCACGATAGTTCCCTTCTGCAACAGGGCCTATAATCAAGTTCCTGCCCTCACAAACTTCGCAAACCGCCTTTAATACATCAGTATCCTTTTCAACATTGCTACATCCAAAGACAATCATTGGAACATCCACTGCATCAGAGACTTCTTTAGTGATTTTAGCAGCCTCGTCGGCTGAAATGTCCTTATCATTGGGATCGGTGCTGGCCAGTTGCAATGCAATCATTTCCGCCCCATATGTGTCAACGCATTTACGAGCCCATGCAGCCGGCTCCTTAATAACGTCGGCAAACGGTTCCAATGCTGTATCAGGCCAGTCTTCGGGTTCACTGTCATAAACCTCCATCGCTATCTTCGGAGGATTGGGCATTTCACCTTCAAATAGATGAAACGGATAACACGATTCACCACCAACAATAACTGTATTCCCTTCCCGTCCCAACGGAATTTCCCTTATTTTTCCTGTGTAAGAAACCTTTGGTACCTCAAAAGTCATTATTTTCCCCCCTATATACCTGCTTGGTAACTACTCAGGTTCACGATTCACGACTTTTTTCGTGACCTGAAGCGCCCGCCAATTTTTTCCTGTTTTCTGTTTCCATCAACCCTAAGCCCTGATCCCTGATATTATACGGTCGGCCTTGGCATCAGTCCTGCCTTTTCCACAATGCCCGGAACAATATCTTCCCAGGCAACAGCCATTATATGAACACCATGAATTCCCTTGATCTCTTTTATCTGTTCAATAATCTCAAGACATATTTTTACGCCCTCTTCTTTTGCATCTTTTGCATTCGCCATCCGATCAACTAATTCCTCAGGCACACTTAATCCGGATACGTTATTCTTCATATAACGTGCCATGCCTACGGACTTTACAGGTATTACTCCGGCCAGAATATGTACCTTTTTATCCAGGCCGCGGTCCCTGACCATATCCATCCATCTGATAAATTTAGGAACATCAAAGATGGCCTGCGTCTGAATAAAGTCCGCACCAGCCTTGATTTTTTTTGCCAGTCGGATAACGCGAAATTCAAAAGGATCGGCAAAAGGATTAGCTGCCGCTCCAAGAAAAAGCGGCACGTCTCCTGATATATCATCTCCGGATAAAAATTTCTTTTCATCGCGCATATGTTTTAATGTTTGAAGAAGCTGCATAGAATCAATATCATATACACCCTTGGCTGTGGGATGGTTGCCAAACTTCTGATGATCGCCGGAAAGGCATAATACATTTCGAATCCCCAGCGCAACAGCCCCTAAGATATCGCTTTGAATAGCAAGACGGTTTCGATCCCGCACGACCATCTGCATTACCGGCTCTACGTCAACCTGTTTTAAAATTACGCTCCCGCTCAAGCTTGACAGTCGAACGATTGCCGTCTGGTTATCAGTAACATTCAAGGCGTCGCAATGGGATTTGAGGAGTTCTCCCTTTTTCTGAATCACCTTTGCAGAGGTGCCCTTTGGAGGACCGCATTCAGAAGTTACAGAAAACTGTCCGCTGGATAATATTTTTTCTAGATTACTGCCCGATTTCATAATCATCACTCTTCCTATATTTTAGAGTTATCTATTTTCAATGGTATTGGGCCCAAAGTTCTGACTGTTTCAGTTACTTCTCCGGCCAGCTTGCAAAACCTGTGGGCTTCAGCGGCTGAAAGATTATAGATCTCCAATCTTTCTTTTTCTATCGATAGTTTTCCAAGTAATTTTTTAACATATTGAACTCGCTTCCTTGCCCTGAAATTTCCAGTCGAATACTCACAATTTCCTTCCAGGCATCCCATCAAACACACGCCATCGGCCCCGTTTTCCAAAGCCTTAAGAATATGTATTGTCCCGACTGCTCCTATGCAAGGCACCTTAATTATCCTTATGTTAGGCGGATACTGCAATTTTGCCGACTCTGCCAAATCGACTGAGCAAGAGGGGCAGTAATTGCAACAAAATGCAAGGATCAAAGGTTCAAAGTTATCTGCCATTCGACATATTCCGTTCACAGGTTCAGGGTTTAAAAGTTCAAGTGAAAAATGAAAAATGAAAAATGAAAATTTATGGAATCGCTTTGCTCTGCCTTTTTTAAAAATTGGTAGAATTCCTTCAATATTCAATATTCATTTTTCACTATTTTCAATTTCCCAATGAAATTGCCTTAACAGGGCATTCAACAACGCAGATGCCGCACCCCCGACATTTTGCCGGTTCAACATATGGCTTGCCTATAGCATTTATGATCACCGCACCGGAAGGACAAATCCTGGCACATGTCAGACATGCGGCACATAATTCCAAATCAATTGAAGCGACTTCATTACCGATTGTAATGTATTCTTTAGAAAAAACAGTTACAGCCTTAGCTGCGGCAGCCTGTGCCTGAGAAATAGTTTCATCAATGGGCTTTGGGTAATGAGCAAGGCCCGCAAAATAAATACCCTTTGCAGAAAATTCAACTGGTTTAAATTTTTTATGGGCTTCACTAAAAAAACCATCCTGATTAACAGGCAACTTAAAAAGCTTTGCCAAATTTTCATTATTTCCAGGAACAATCGCTGTCTGCAAAGTTATAAAATCAGGTTGAATTATTATATGTTCTCCAAGAAGATTGTCGAGAATCCGCACCTTGAGCCTGCCATACTGGTCTTCATCCACCTCTGGTTTGCCGTCAAGTTTATATCTGATAAATACTATCCCTTTATCCCTGGCCTCTGTGTATAAATATTCAATTAGCCCGTATGTCCGCATATCCCTGTAAAGCACATATATTTCCATGTCCGGATTTAGCTTTTTGAGCTCCAGGGCATTTCGAAGTGCACTGGAGCAGCAAATCTTGCTGCAATATGGCCTTTCAGGTTCCCTTGAGCCTACACAAAGTATGAAGACCCAGGCATTTGCCTTTTTGATTGTATTGGGTTCTTCGGATAACATTTTATCTAACTGGAACCAGCTTAAAACACTGGAATTTTTTCCATAAAGATATTCATCAGTTCTAAGCGGATTTGCCCCGGTTGATATAATTGTAACGCCATGCCTGATATTTTTTGTTTTAGTTGAACTTGAGATTGCTATCCTGGTACTGAAATCACCTGCATACCCATCCGTATGTTTAACCTCGGAATTAAGACAAACATCAATCAGAGGATGATTTTCTACTTTATCTATAAGTTCTTTAACATATGACGTTACATCTTCGCCATTAAAAGTCTTCCTCAGTTTAAGAGCATGTCCGCCGAGCTTATCGGTCTTTTCTACCAGATATGCCTTATATCCCTGATCAGCCAGACACAGGCAGCTTACCATGCCGGTTACACCTCCGCCGACAATAAGCCCTGTTGATGCCGGCTTTTGCCCTGTCTCTTCCAGGGGCTCACGCGATGCTGCTTTGTATGCCGCTATGTTCAGTGATGAAGCACAGGCGGCTGCGCCGGCCTCGGTTATTGATTCAGGAATATCTTTTGGAGCATTAAGGGCGCCACAGACATAAATGCCCGGTACGGATGTATTAACCGGCGCAAAACTACTGGTTTCAACAAAATTATTTTTGTCAAGACTAATACCAAGATCGCGCACTAACTTAACAGCATCCTGAGAAGGTTCTAAACCAAGCGAAAGAACGACCATATCGTATATTTCTTCAAAGATCTTTCCCTGTTCATCGGCATAACGAATTAAAAGGTTATCTGTACCATCCACAGGGAAAACGTTATGCACCCTTGATCGAACAAAACGAACATCATCCTCGTCTTTTGCACGGTTGTAATATCTTTCATAATCCTTCCCGCATACCCGCATATCCATGAAAAAGATAGTAGTGTTCAACGTTCTGTTGCTTTGTTTAGCAAGACTGGCCTGTTTAACAGCATACATGCAACAAACCGTTGAACAATAGTTATGTTGAATATCTCTTGACCCTATACACTGAAGCCACGCAATGTTTTTGGGCTCTTTTCTATCAGAAGGTCTTATCAAATGACCGCCATAAGGGCCATTCAGGCTATGAATTCTCTCGTATTCCATACTGGTAATAACATTTGGAAATTTAATATATTCGCAATATGATGGAACAACGGAATCAAAACCTGTCGCCAGAATAACTGATCCGACATTAAGAATAATGTTCTTTTCTTTTTTATCAAAATCTATGGCGTTTTCATTGCAGGCTTCCCGACAAATACTGCAACCCTCTTCTGCAAAATGAAGGCAGTTTTTTCTGTCAATTACATAGCTATTGGGCACAGCCTCAGGATACTCCAGATAGACAGCTTTTCTTTTTCCCATGCCCTCGTTAAATTCGTCATTAACCTCCTCGGGACATGTTTCCGCACACAAGCCGCAGACAGTGCATTTTTCAATATCCACATATCTCGGATGCTGGGCTATTGTTACCTTAAAACTTCCTGAACTACCTTTAATATCTTTAACTTCAGATAAGGTTAATAGCTCTATATTTGTATGTGAAGCACACTCCATATGCTCATTATACCTGATACAAAAAGGGCAGTCGTTAACAGGATATGTCTTGTCAAGTTGCGCTATTTTGCCGCCGATAAACGCCGACTTTTCAATTAGATAAACAAAATATCCCGAATCAGCCAGGTCAAGACATGCCTGAATACCAGCAATGCCCCCACCGACTACTAATACTGAGCCGACTTTAGAAAACATAATCCTTGACGATCTTTAGATTTATCAAAAATTTACAAACCCGTAACACTTTAAGCTTTATGAAACAAAAACCGGCCTGCATGGAGCTTCGGGTATGATCAAATTCAAAACAGGAAACTGTCTGAGCGTATTAGATATCGTTAAGAAAGAATTCTTTATAAAATAACATTCTTTGTCCGGCTGTTTGCTCAATTACTATAATTTCTTAATAGTTATGGCCGATTCTTTCTTTACGATATTTTATGCGTGAGTTTTTCATGGTTTGAATTTGATTATACCTGGAGCGGATATATTTCACGCAGTAAGATCCTCTCTTACAATCTTCCGCGTCCCTCCATGCCCGCTAACACTCCAGTCTTTAATGGGAAATATTTCTTCTAACTTTTCCAGTTGATTTAGAGCTTTCAAGCGATCAATTATTAGTTGCCATACGCAATCAACATCAGGACTGATTTCGCATTTGCCATTCACAGATCCACCACAAGGCCCGTTTAAGAGGCCTTTTGAACACCTGGCAATGGGACACAATCCTCCTGTCCTGTCCAGGATACAATCTCCGCATCCTGCACAACGTTCCGACCAGACGCCCATTTCCTCGGTCAAGCCCATAAAAGTAGTATTAAGACCAGGCAATATCACTTTATCAGGATACCTTTCCGCCATGGCCTGAACGCCTACACCACAGGCAAGCGAAAGAACAACATCACAGTCGGCAACCAAATCCTTAACAGAATCTAAAAATTCAAAATCGCATTGCCGCAAAATCGCTTCCTCTTTGATTTCAACATCCTGACCGGCCATTTTCCTGTCCATACGAATCATTGATGCCAGAATTTCCACCTCGCGCATACCACCGGCAAAAGAAACGGCAACGCAGGTCTGACAACCCAATACCAGGATGCGGCTATAACCACTGATCATTTTTTTGATTTCGTCAAAGTCCTTCTGTTGTCCTACAATCATAATCTTTTACCTTCCGTTAAGCAGCAGTAGGGGCGATCCTTGTGATCGCCCTGATTAGGGCGAACACAAGATTCGCCCCTACATCGCCCTGATTAGGGCGAACACAAGATTCGCCCCTACATCGCCCTGATTAGGGCGAACACAAGATTCGCCCCTACTATGAACCTTTATTGCAGACTGATAGTTTCTAATCTATACACTGAGTTCCACATATCCTGAGACACCGTTTAGCCTCAAGTCTGGCCTGCTGTTCACTGAAACCTGAATCGATCTCTTCAAAACAGCTTTTTCGCCGGTCAATTGAAAGGCGCTGCATTTGTTGCCTGTCTGCAAGTTTCACATTTTGCGGTTCAAACTCAATGCTATTCCATTTCTGAGAGCGATCTGCCTTAATGTCCTCTCCTTTAAGAAAGCGATCAATGGATATAGCTGCATCCTTTCCGGAAGCAACAGCTTTCACCACCGAACGCGGGCCATAAGAAGCATCGCCGCCGACAAAAATTCCCGGGATATTGGTTTCAAGGGTAAATGGATCTTTAACTACCGGACCCATTGGAGAAACCTCAAGATCAGGCACACCTTTGGCAAAAGACATATCACAGGCCTGCCCTATAGACAGCAGCACGGTATCAGCGTTTAGTGTCATTAATTCAGCCTCATCATATTGAGGATTGAAACGGCCATTCACATCAAGAACAGCGGTGCAGCGTTTGAATTCAATGCTCTTAACATGCCCGTTTTTTTCTATAAAACGTCTTGGTCCCCAATTGTTTATTATGGCTATTCCCTCATCCAGCGCATCCTTTATCTCATATTCCCAGGCATGCATCTCGTCACGACACTCAAGACACACTATCCGAACATCTTTGGCTCCGCTTCTAAGGGCGGTGAGAGCAACATCTATTGCCACATTTCCGCCGCCTATAACTATTGCTCTTTCACCAATACTTACCTTGGTTTTAAGAGAAATATCCTTTAGAAAATCAATGCCATGAATTATTCCTTCAAGATTTTCTCCTTTCACATTCAATCCGCGGCTGGCATGACGACCTACAGCAATGAAAAATGCCTTGTAGCCCTCATTTCTAAGGCTTTCTATTGTGATATCTTTTCCTAAAGTAACGCCGGTCTTGATCTCTACACCCATGTCAATAATAGTCTTTATCTCTTTCCTGAGAATATCACGGGAAAGACGATATGCCGGAATACCGACAGCCATCATACCGCCGGCCACAGGCAGCCTTTCAAAGACCGTCACGTGGTATCCCTTAATAGCAAGAAAATATGCCGCACTTAAACCAGCAGGGCCAGCGCCTATCACAGCTATTTTTTCTTCTTTCTTTTCTTCTGTTTTAGGAACATAGTTAATTTCTTCTGCAAGGCCTCTGTCAGCTAAAAACCGCTTAAGATACTCAATAGCAACCGGTTCATCTACTTTACCCCTATTGCACTTGTTTTCACATGGATGCCAGCATATACGGCCGCAAATGCAGGGAAAAGGCATTTCCTCTTTGATTAGTTTCAGGCCGTCTCTGTATCTTCCCTCTGCAATCATTCCAATAAATCCCTGAATGCTGATATGAGCCGGGCATGCAGCTTTGCAGGGAGCTGTACCAAATTTTTGGAATGCATCAGCAGCAACATAATTATCCCCTACAGCTATGCTCTGCAGAGCATCCATAACTTTACTCAGGCGGACACCCTGGGGACAGGAAAATCTACAAGATTCGCAGTGAGAACAATACCAGATGTTTTCAGAGGAAAGGACTCGTTTTTTTAGTCCAAGAATAACCATATGTATGATTTTTCTTGGATCAAATTCAGAACAAACATTACTAACAGGACAGACTGCAATACATGCCCCGCATGTAAAACAATGTTTTACAAGTTCATTCCCCGGCACATTGGCTATTTCAAATTTAAACCCCGGATCCAGGTCATTAGTACTTATTGTCAAATCAAAAGCGCCCTCCCCTTCGCTATCTGTCCGCTATTTCCCCTTTAGCTGGCTGGTACCCAATATCTTAATTCGCTCAGTCATATCTTTAGCGGCATCAATAAATCCCTGATTCGATTCACGGGAAATCATGTACATCTCAATACGCGAAGGGTCTAAGTTTAACTGCGAAAGAATATTTTTTACATAATTCACTCTATTCAATGCAACCTGGCTTCCTTTAACATTGTGACAAGTATCTTCCAGACACCCGGCTACGTAAACACCATCTGCTCCATCTTCAAACGCTTTCAACAAACGGCTGATGCTGATGCTGCCGCTGCAGGAAAGCATTTCCACGCGAACATTCTCTGGGAATCCCAACTTAGACAAATTCTGCAAATCCTGTGAACACGCATAAGCTGTATAGTGGCAGCAAAAGGCCACGATATTGGGTTCTCCCGAATTGTCAGGCTGCTCTGCCTGACGCAATAAGTCAAACGAAGTAAAACGTTTAACATCTTCCGATATTTTCAACTCAATGGCCTTAACAGGACACCCTGCAACACATATTCCGCAAGCCACACATTTAAGCGGTTCAATATGAGCAACTCCCTTTCCGGCCTCAATACCCGGAGCAGAAAATGGACACAAACGCACACAAGTCAGACAGCCCACACAAAGTTTCTCATCCACAACAGCCAGCTTGCCCATTTCACTTAAACTATCCGCATCTACATATCCATCCTGCAGGGCCAGAATCTTAAGAGCTTTAACAACATCATTAAATCGAACATCCTGTGGACACACAAATTTACAAGTACTACAGTTAGTGCAATACCAGAGCAAATCAGATGAAAGCAGCTTTTTTTTCAGGCCAAGAGATATCATGTGAAGAATTTTTCTGGGATCAAATTCAGGTATTATCTGGCTGACCGGGCAGACACCAGTACAACTGCCGCATGCAAAACATTCCTTGACATTCTCACCTTCCGGGAGTTCTGCTACTTCAAACTTAAATCGAGGTTCTAAATCTTCTTTATATATTGTCATAATTTTCTGCTCTTTGAGTGCCTAAAGTGAGCTAAAGTTGTGGTTTTATATTAATTCTGTAAATGTATGAATCTTCGATAAAAGTTCCATTAATTGTATTTCTCGAAAATCTAATTCCAGAAATTTCGTCTCCTGTGGATATGGCAGATCTCAGCAGATTAACAAATGTATCTGAAGTGTCTGTCACACTAACATCATTTAAAGATACAACCAACTCCAATCCATTGGCCTTTTTGTTTGCCTCGACAACTCGTTTATAGAATTGTCTTGGCCCATAATCCTGAACGGACCGGGACACAATAATAAGCTTCCAACGTTTTTCATCCAGAAAGAACATCCAAAATGCGGCCTGTACATCAGAATCAGACTCATCAAGTCTTTCAATAAGTCTTTTCCCAGCCTCAATCATTGGCTCTGAAAGAAGCTCTCTTACCACCAATTCTTTAGCCATTTCAAAACTCCTGATTGATCGTTTGTTATTGCCTCGAAAAAATCCTTAGCCTTTGTTTTTTCCATTACCGGTTCATATCGCGCTGTTTCAGACCAGTCTTTAGCTATAGCCCAATTAAGTTTAAAATTTTCATCCTGATTTTTTTGTTCAGATAACTTTTGTTTTAGACCTGCCACTCCCAACAACTCAGATAACTTATGTGTATGAGAAGCATTGGCAAGCTGCTTGTCAGGAAAGTCATTTTCACGAACCTGTTTTGTTATACATGCTTTAAAAGCACATTCTAATGCGTATCCAAGCAGATAATATGCGCCCTGGTAACATTCATTTTCAAGAAGGACTGTTGCCTCCTTTACCCTAATCTCTACCAGGATTTGAAGGTCGATTTTATTCATTTGATCTTCGATACCTCACATTTTCTCAAATACACAACGACAGACAAGTATAAAATGGCAAAACTCCTTAACCCTGTCACGAAACGAACATATTGGCTTTAGTGAGCTAATTTTTCGGTTTCAACCAACCCCCATACCATGGCAGGCACAACAAAAAATGAAAAATAGTAATTTCGGTGGATTCTCTCTGCTTAATCCACCCTACAAACTGGTTGCTCGTTGCTGGTTGATGGTCCCTGATCCCGGACCACTGATCCCGGACCACTTACCGTCAGTCTCGGCTACCAACCCTTTTTTGCGAAATGCGGCCACATATTTTTCAATATCTGTTCCAGACACCCCTAACTTTTTGGTCAACTCGTCAAAAGAAATCGGCCCTTGTTTTTGTATGCGAAGTAAAGTCTCATTTCTATCTATCTCAGTACTAATTGACTTTGTCAGCTTCTCATTCACCTTATCCTTTATTTGCTGATCAGAATAATCACCTTCTTTACGGAATCCCTTTGTAAGGTTGCCCAGCCCTGTCCGCAATTTTGCTTTCTCAAGCGCACTTTTCGCTGCCAAAAGCTTGATTTGCAACTCATCCTTACTAACGTCCCCGGGCTCTCCCAAAGGACCAAGAGACTTGATTCTATCGGTAAAATCAGTGATCAACTTTACAAATCGCGGACCCTCGGCCGCTGATGCCCATTTCAATACAAAACGGTCGCTATCAATACCGATCTTTGCCAATATCTTCCTGACAAATTCCTCCATTATCATTGCGTCATAATTACCAACCTGGTAATGACATTCTCCAAGGTGTCAGCCACCCACAAAGACACCGTCTGTTCCGACACAAAAGGCATCTATAATAAAAAGGGGGTCCATTCTCCCTGTACACATCATGCGAATCGTTCTAACATTCGGCGGGTATTGATACCGTGACACACCCGCTGAATCTGCGGCCGCGTAACAGCACCAGTTACACATGAATCCAAGTATCTTAGGGTTGAACTCGTTACCCATTGATCCTCCTATCCTCCAAAGGCCTTTATTTGAGACCTGATCTGTTCGGTTGTAAAACCGCCCATAGATATAGCCAGTGTAGGACAATGGGATGCACAAATCCCACAGCCTTTACAAGAGGCGGAAATTGTTTGTGCTTTTTTCTTTTTATCTACCTTGACCATTTGAATCGCCTGATACGGGCAAAGGCTTACGCAGATACCGCATCCAATGCAAATTTCAGGATTTACTTTAGACACAATCGGCTCTGCTGACACGACACCTTTTGCCAGAGGCAGAGCTGCCTTGCCGGCAGCAGATTTTGCCTGAGCAATAGATTCATTAACCGGTTTTGGGGAATGGGCAAGACCGCACATGAATATACCGTCAACAGCAAACTCAACCGGACGGAGCTTGACATGTGCCTCCAGGAAAAACTTATCCTTTGTCACAGGGACCTTGAGAATCTTTGACAGGCTATCAACGTCGTTCGGTACTATTCCAACGCTCAGTACGAGAAGATCGGGCTCAAGGGTAATATCGTCATCAAGCATTTCATCAAAAAAGGTAACAGAAAGCTTGCCGTCCGTGTCAGTTGCAACAGGCGCTTTTTCCTTGTCATAATTGACAAAAACAACGCCTTTTTCTCTTGCCTTTTTATAGTAGTCTTCCATAAACCCGTAAGTGCGTATATCTCTGTAAAGGATATAAATATTGGCATTCGGGTGTTTATCTAAAATCCGCAACGCATTTTTCACGGCCTGCCCACAGCATACCTTGCTGCAATAAGAAAGGTCATCACCCCTGGAACCAACGCATTGAATCATAACAATTTGTTGGAGATCTTTCTCCAAGGCACCGGAAGAAATAGCATCTTCCAGTTCTATCTGGGTTATAACCTGTTTGGAAGTTTCGTAACAATACTGCTTTGGCTCATACGGATGGCCCCCGGTAGCAATAATGATTACACCGTGCTCAATAACTTGTGTTCCCAAAGCAGAAGAAATGTTAGTGGTAAAGTTCCCTATATAACCTGATACGCTTTCAACCTCAGCTCCAGTATAAACTTGTATCAAATCATTTGAAGTTAGCTTTTTTTCAACTTCTTTAACTATTTTACTTGGGTCCTCACCAGATAGCAGAGCGCTCACATTCCTCAAATTGCCGCCAAGTTTGTCTGACTTTTCTATTAGAAAGGTCTCAAATCCCTGTTCCGCCATACTCAACGCGGCTGTCATTCCTGAAATTCCACCACCTATGACCAGTGCTCTCGGTATAACAGGAATCTGCTGTTCCGGAAGCGGTTGCGACAGGCTGGCCTTTGCAACTGCCATCCTGACCAGATCCTTTGCTTTCTCGGTAGCTTCTTCAGGTTCTCCTGCATGCACCCACGAACACTGATCCCTGATGTTTACCATTTCAAACAAAGCACGGTTCAAACCCGTATCCCTCAGTGTTTCTTGGAATAATGGTTCATGTGTACGGGGTGTGCAGGCAGAAACTATAACCCGATTAAGATTATGCTCTTTAATCTTTTCCTTTAAGATGTATTGAGCGTCCTGAGAACAAGCATACAGGCTTTGATCCGCATATACAACACAGTCGAGAGTTGATGCGTATTCTCTAACTGCAGCAACGTCAATAACGCTAGCAATATTGCTTCCGCAGTGGCACACAAAAACACCTATTCTTGGTTCATCTTCTATCACAAGCTCTGCGGGGTATTCTTTTTTTTCAACCTGGCTGCCCCTCACTTTGTTTAGCAATGAGTCAACAGAAGCCACAGCACCGGTTGCTTCCGTGACGCTTTCAGGGATATCTTTTGGCCCTCCGAAAGCACCTGCCACAAAAATACCCTGCCTTGATGTCTGAAGGGGAGTAAAAGCCTGAGTGCTGCAAAATTCATACTTATTAATATCAATACCGCAGTTGCGGGCAAGTTCATCAGCCCCTTCAGGTGATTCCAAACCTTCAGAAAGAACAACCATGTCAAAAGATTCACCGTGATGAACACCTCGACCATCAACGTATGATATCCTCAATTGATCCCCTTGTTCCTGAATTCCCGCAATACGGGATCTGACAAATTTGATGCCGTATTTTTCCCTGGCTCGTTGACGGGATGCATCAAATTCCTTGCCCTGAGTCCTCATATCCATATAAAATATGGTTATATCAAGATCAGGGTCGTGTTCTTTTGCCACAGATGCCTCTTTAATTGCATACATACAGCAAACTGAAGAACAGTACCCATTTCCACATGTTTCATCTCTTGATCCTATACACTGAAGAAATGCAATATGTTTTGGATGGCGCTGATCCGACGGCCTGACAATTGTCCCTTCAGTTGGGCCTGATGCACAAGTCAACCTCTCGAATTCTAAGCTTGTAAGCACATCAGGATATTTACCGAAACCGTAGCGGCTAAGAACTTCTTCATCAATACGACCAAACCCCGGAGTCAATATTACAGAACCTACGGATAGATTGAGTTCTTCTTCTTTCTGATTAAAATCTATGGCCTGCGCCTGACATGTTGAAACACAGATACGACACATCTCGTGATTTATAAAAAGACACTCTCTAGGATCGATATAAAAACTCGACGGTACTGCCTGGGGATAATCTTTATGAAGGCTCTTTGTTAAAGCAAGGCCTTCATTGAAAATATCTGCGGTTATAACTGGGCAATACATAGTGCATGTGCCGCAGGCCGTACAAAGATCCTGGTTTATGTATCGCGGAACAGTATGCACGCGAGCAGTAAAGTTCCCTGCCTCACCCTGAACAGATTCCAATCGAGCGTTTGTCAGTATCTTTATGTTTGGAGACCGACCGGCCTCAACTAACTTTGGTCCAAGTATTCAGATAGCACAGTCACTGGTAGGGAAGGTCTTGTCCAATCGAGCCATTACCCCGCCAATTGATGCGGATTTCTCAACAAGGTAAACAAAATAACCCAGCTCAGAAAGATCCAAAGATGCCTGAATACCCGCCACACCGCCGCCCACGACAAGGACAGAACCCATTTTTGTTGTTTTACTTTCTTTCATAATATCTATTATTCCAACTCACGTCTCATTTCCATATCATAGAGAACTCTTTCCTGTGTTTCCTGGATACCCAGAGCCTCCCGCCCTTGTTCGATACGCTGGATCATCAATTGGGCCATCTTTACCGGATCGGATTCAACCGCCCACATTCCACCGTACAGGTCTTCAAACTCTTTGAACAGAAAATCAGTCAAAACCTTGCTTCCTGTTGTTGGAAATGTTCTCCCAAATACTACAAAAACACCGCTCGCTACAAAATAGTGCCCGATTGATACGGCTTTTTCGCTCATCCACTCCGGCGCGCAACCGGCTGCCGGGACCTGGTAAATATCGTCTCCAAGTCCTCCCTCACGTACAATCGCTGTTGCAGCCATCAAAATCCGACTGTTGTCCACACATGATCCCATATGCAATACCGGCGGCAGCCCCACTGTCTCGCAAACCTCTCTCAAGCCAGGCCCTGCCAGCTCTGCGGCTTCAGGAGTCAGAAGTCCCGCACGTCCGCATGCAGTAGCAGCACAGCCCGTGACAAGGACAAGAACATTGTTGGCTATCAACTCCTTTACAACCGTGGTATGTACGTGCCCGGAACGGACGCGCATGCTGTCACATCCTACAACTGCACCAACCCCTCTAATTCTGCCGTTTATAATATTGTCATTCAAGGGACGATATGATGCACGAAAAGTGCCTCCCAGCATATGATTGATGGTTTCGTGACTGAATCCTGCCACAATATCCATTTTGTTTTGCGGGATATTGGTCTCTCCTCTCTGAGGAAATCTATCAATTGCACGCTGGATGATCTGCCGTGCTGTATTCACTGCATTGTGATGGTGTACTTCTATATGCTCGGCGCCCGGTATCTGAGCCCTGTCAGAGGTAGTAATCACCTCAGTATGGAAACAGCCGGCTACTGCCGGCAGGGACTGCATGATACACTGAACATCAACAACCATGACTTCAACTGCACCTGTTGCAAGAACAATTTCCTGCTGGATAAAACTGCCTGCAACAGGAATCCCGTGACGCATGAGAACCTCATTGCCAGTACAGCAGACACCGACGAGATTGATCCCTTTTGCCCCTACTTTTTTAGCTGCCTCGATCATCTCCGGTTCCTGGGAAACCAAAGCCATTGCTTCGGACAGAATCGGCTCATGACCGTGAACAACCACGTTGACCTCGTCTTTGGAAAGAGTACCGAGATTGACCACCGCCCGGATCGGAACCGGCGTCCCAAACATGATATCCTGCAATTCGGTTGATATCATGGAACCACCCCAGCCGTCTGCCAGGGCACATCTCGTGGCCTGGAAAATCAGGTTGCGATAATCCTGGTCGGTACCCATATGTGTCCGATGCATTATCTCAACCACTTCCCGCTGTATGCCGCGAGGTGTAACTCCCAATTTTTTCCACAATTCCTGCCTTTTTTCAGGAGCACGTTTTATGCAATATAAGCCCCCTTCCTGCCTCCCGAATTCAGCCAACGCCTTTTCACCTACCTCAATGGCGATATCTTTCGTGCTTCGGCCTTCAGTCTTGATTTCAAAAACCTCTGCCAGTGCATGCAGCTTTTTTTCATCCTTGATTTTGTAGTCTGATTCTCCCCTGGCCGCAGCCAGAAATGCCAAGGCCGTTTCCAGGGCATGATCCATATGTGCGGATGCTCCTCCGGCAACCATACGGGCAAAGTTACGCGCCGCAACTGTGGCAGGAGTAGCGCCGCAAAGTCCTATTGACTCTGGAACATCTTCTATCATCATACATGGGCCAAAGGAACAAATCCGGCAGCATGTTCCCCCCTGACCAAAAAGGCATGGCTCAATAGCACGCCTGTTCATACGCTGTATATAGGTAACAACCCCCTGTTTCTCAGCTTGCTCCGCAACACACGTGCTGCCCTCGCAATCAATGCCCATACAGTGCTGGCCAACACCTATAGGAGATCTTCTTGATCCCATTATCATTCCTCCAAGTTAGCTGTTAAGCTGGTAAGTTCATTAGCTCATCAGCTTAATAGCTTAACAGCTCATTTTAGCTAATTAGCTTAATAGCTTATCAGCTCTTATATTGTATTTCTTGCTGCTTCCACCGTATTCTTCATCAGCATAACAATTGTCATGGGTCCTACACCACCCGGCACCGGTGTTATTGCAGCAGCTTTTTCTTTAACACTATCAAATTCAACATCACCTGCTAAAATCGCCTTACCCTCAGCGGTTTTTCCAATCCTGTTAACCCCGACATCAATAACAACAACCCCTTCCCTGACCATATCGCCGGTAACTGTTTTGGGATGACCGGTAGCAACTATAAGTATGTCTGCCCGTTTTGTGTGGAAAGCTATATCTTTAGTCCTTGTATGGCACAGAGTTACCGTTGCATTACCAGACGGTCTCTTCTGAAGCATCAGATTTAGAACCGGTTTCCCAACGATGTTACTTCTCCCGACTATTACCACCTCAGCTCCTTCAGTTTTTACTCCTGAACGACTTAGAAGCTCTAATATTCCATGAGGTGTACACGGAAGAAAACATTTCTCGCCGATAACCATTTTCCCGACGTTTACAGGATGGAAACCATCTACATCCTTGTTGGGATCTATTGCATAAAGCACTCGGGTTCCATTAATGTGCCCAGGAAGAGGCAACTGTACTAAAATACCATGAATACTGGAATCATTGTTTAATTCATCAATTAACTTCAGGAGATCATCCTCTGCAATATCTCCCGGCAAGTTGATCATCTTCGAATAAATACCCAGGTTATTACAAGACTTATCCTTTTGACCGACATATACCCTGGATGCAGGGTCATCACCCACAAGGACTGTGGCCAAGCCGGGAGTCAAGCCATGTTTTTCCTTTAATTCCGCTATCTCTTGTTTAAGCTCTACCCTTATTTCTTTAGCAATTTCAGTTCCACTGATAATTTTTGCTGACATTATTTAAAGCCCCCGCGTGTGAATTGAATATTGTCAATTGAATATTGAAAATTTGTGGAATCGCTTCGCTCTGCCTTTTTAAAAAATTGACAGAATTCCTTCAATCTTCAATCTTCAATAGTCAATCTTCAATCTAAAAGAGTCCCTTAACTTTTCCGGTCTCAACATCAACATCAATACGCCTGTAAGCCGGATCTGAGGCTGTCCCTGGCATCAGGCTGATAGCGCCTGCAACCGGTACAACAAACCCTGCTCCCTTATAGGTTAAGATATCCCGTACAGGAAGAGTCCACCCTGTTGGGACGCCTTTTCTAATGGGATCATGGGAAAGGCTGAGATGGGTCTTGACCATGCATGTGCCCAATTTTGCAAGTTCAGGATCCTGTTCTATTCTTTTGGCCTTGGCCTCGGCTTCAGGAGTATAGCTTACACCGTCAGCACCGTAAACTTCTTTTGCAATCAGTTCAATCCGCTTACGAAGCGGAGTATCAAGCTCGTAAAGAAGGCGGAAATTGTTTTCCTCCTCACATGCATCAATAACTGCATCTGCAAACTCCAATGCCCCGTCACCGCCTTTGAGCCAGTGCTCTGAAACAGCAGCACGGGCACCCGCGGCTTCAGACAACCTGCGCACCACATTTATCTCATCCTTTGTGTCAGTATAGAATGAATTGATACAAACAACCGGGTTTATACCTGCCTTTTTAACCGTTTTAACGTGATGAACCAGATTTTCGCATCCCTTTTCAACCCAGTCCACATGCTCTTCAAGATATGCAGGGTCCATTGGCTTGCCGGGAGGTAAAGGAGGTCCGCCGCCATGACATTTTAATGCACGAATGGTTGCGACTATTACAGCGCAATGTGGTTTTAATCCACTAAAACGGCATTTCAAGTTCCAAAATTTCTCAAAACCTATATCTGCTCCAAATCCACTTTCAGTAACATGATAGTCTGCCAATTTTAATCCAACTCTGTCTGCAATGATTGATGATTGCCCTATGGCTATGTTTGCAAATGGTCCTGCATGCACCAGGACGGGCTGTCCTTCAAGACTCTGCATAAGATTCGGATTCAGGGCTTCCACCATCCAGGCTGTCATAGCGCCATCAACCTCAAGATCTGCTGTAGTAACAGGATCGCCATTTTTGTTATACGCTACAACTATTTTACCCATTCGCTCACGCATATCTTCAAGGCTTGTAGCAACAGCGAGGATAGCCATGATCTCGGAACTTACAGCAATTGCAAATTTGGACTGCATGGGAAAACCGTCCATCTTTCCACCAAGACCTATTATTATATTACGGAGGGACTGGGCGCAAAAATCAATTATCCATCCCATTTCAACATTTTTCGGATTAATATCAAGCCGTTTTAAATTCTTTCTATCCAGGATCTCATCAGAATAATTATTTTCATGCTGCATCCTCGATGTCAAAGCCACCATGGCGAGATTATGAGCATTCATGATAGCATTAATATCGCCGGTCAGACCGAGTGAAAAAGGTGTAAGAGGAATACACTGCGCAAGCCCGCCCCCTGCAGCACTACCCTTAATATTCATTGTGGGACCTCCGGAAGGCTGGCGGATAGCTCCTATTACTCGCTTGCCTCTCTTTCCAAATCCCTGTACCAATCCCATAGCAGAAGTGCTTTTCCCTTCTCCGAGTGGAGTGGGGGTTATTGCTGTTACATCAATATATTTTGCGTCTGGTTTTCCTGCAAGCCGTTTAACAATCTTTGCAAAATCTAATTTTGCCACATAATGCCCATGCGGAAGCAACTCTTCTTTCTCAAGTCCAAGTTCCTCTCCCAGTTGATATACGGTTTTCATATTTTTTTCCGCATCTTCAGCAATTTCCCAATCCTGATGCTTAGTTGGATCAAGAGACATAACTTCCTCCTTTTTATCCAAAAGTTGCTCTTACAAATTTGATATTAAGAAAATGTATACGATCTTTATTTCTGTACTTCCATAATTTACTGAATCAAATTTATTTATTTATGTTATATGTAAACGATGTTTTTTATTTAGTCAAGTAAAAAATTCATCTGCTAACTTGGTGACTACTCAGGTGGATGGGGCGAAGGTTGAAGGTTGAAGGTTGAAGGCTGAAATCTGAAGACTGAAATCCCCTGACAGCCTTCCACCTTCAGTCTCTCTACTTAATAAATAAGGAGGCATTTTTTTGCATTATATCATAATCATTCTCGGTCAAACCTACCCCGCAAACAATTTTTTTTGCCATTTTTTCATCAATCAAATCTTCTGGCGCATGCGTATCAGTGTTGATGACAAGCTTTGCACCTGTTTTCCTGGCAAGCTTTGCAACATGTCCGTTTGTCAGAGAATGCCCCTTACGGGCTGATATCTCCAAAAAAATTCCTTTCTCCTTTGCTTTTAAAACTTCCTCCTCGCTTATCAGACCTGGATGCGCCAGAATATCAATATCTGCCTCTATCGCAGCATTATTAGTGCCTGGAGCAACTGGTTCGACAATTGTTTCTCCATGTACTATAATTATCTTTGCTCCGAGAGAGCGCGCCTTTTTTGCGGCATCTGAAATCAGGACTGGCGGTACATGTGTTATTTCTATCCCGGGAACAACCTTTATGCTTAAAACGCTATTTAGTTTCTCAGCTATGGCAACTATTCTTGGAAGTATAAAATCAATATTTGAAAAATCACCATGATCTGTCAATCCAATTCCTTTTAATCCGATAAATTCTGCTCTCCTAACAAGCTCGGAAGGTATTAAAACGCCATCACTGAAAACCGTATGTGTATGAAGATCTATCATACCTTATATCTCCCAAAATCTTCAGGCGAAAGCTTTTCAAGATAATCCGCCCACTTTTTTCCCTCTTCGGTATTATCAAGGGCTTCAGCATGGGTATCCGACATTTTCGACTTTTCAATAACATCATCATCAACATAAATTGGTGCATTATATCGAAGTGCCAAAGCAATTGCATCGCTGGGTCGTGCATCCATACTGAAATCCCCCTTTTCATAAATAAAATATATTCTCGCGTAGAAAGTGTTGTTTTTTAAATCACACACCTCCACTTTTTCAACGCTGATATCAATAAGGTCTGTAAAATTTTTAAAAAGATCGTGGGTCATGGGACGTTCAAACTTAATATCTTGAAGAGTTGAAGCAATAGAAGTAGCTTCAAGCAACCCTATCCATATAGGAATTGCCTGATCATCTTTATCAGACTTTAAAATAACGATCGGTGTGTTTGAAGCCGGATCAATTGTCAGTCCCGCTATGCTAACTTTAAGCAGCATAACTTTGTTCTCCTTTCAATGCTGGTTTTCCCAAAAGCGAATGCAAATATGCTTTCTCAATTTTCACGTTCACTATTTTTCCTTTTAATATTCTATCGCGTGGAATAGCAGCCTCACTCTGTATAAAGTTTACTACCTTGTTGGTTTCGGTACGCCCTGTCCACTGAACGCATTGATATTTACTTTGCGCATCATCGTTATCCACCTTCTTTTTACTTAAACCTTCAACAAGTACCAACTCATTTGATCCAACCAGAACCCTGTTCTTTCTGGCTGTAAAATATTCCTGCAAATTCAGCAGGGTTTGCAATCTGTCTTTCTTCTCCTGCTCTGTAATTTTGTCTGCAAAACGGGCTGCCGGTGCATTTGGTCTGTCAGAATACTTAAATGCAAAAAGACTATCAAATTCCACTTGTTTTATTAAATTCAAAGTTTCTTCAAAATCAGCTCTTGTTTCTCCTGGAAAGCCGACAATAATATCAGAACTAATGGCTATGTCTGGGCAATTATTGCGCAGTTTATCTATTTTTTCAAGATACAGCTCCCTGTTATATTTCCTGTTCATTCTTTTTAAAATTCTGTTTGATCCGGACTGAACAGGCAAATGTATATGGTTGCACAGCTTATCAAGGTCTTTGAAAGCGCTGATAAGATCATCTGACAGGTCTTTGGAATGAGAAGTAGTAAATCTGATTCTAAAAAGTCCGTCTATTTCATTTACCCGGGCCAAAAGTTGCGGGAATGAGTTCAGGTTTTCCTTTTTGCCATAACTGTTTACATTCTGACCAAGAAGAGTAACCTCTCGAACACCGGTTTTAACGAGACCTCTGACTTCGCTCACAATGCTTTCAGGGAATCTGCTTGTTTCTCTGCCCCTGACATATGGGACTACACAATAAGTGCAGAAATTGTCGCAGCCCCTCATAATTGTCACAAAGCTTGTAACTTTTGGATCAGATCTATCCAACGGCAATTCTATAACAGATCCAAACTCTTCTATGATTTCTGACATTTCAACATCGACGAGGCTGCATCTTTCTGATTCTATTCTTTCTATAAGATAAGGCAAACGTAATATAGCATGTGTTCCGAAAACCAAATCTACATGCGGCATACGTTCCATGATCTTATCGCCTTCCTGCTGAGCCACGCAACCACCAACACCTATAATCAAATCTGGTTTTCTTCTTTTAAGGCCTGCAAGACGTCCTAAAAAACTAAAAACTTTCTGTTCAGCCTTTTCCCTGATGGCACATGTATTAACAATTATAAGATCAGCAACTTCAAAAGACGAAGCTATCTTGTATCCCAAGGGAGCTAATATCTTTTCAATCTGTTCGGAGTCATAAACATTCATCTGACATCCGATGGTATTTATGTAAATATATTTTGTCTTCATTAGTTAGTGGCTGTACGAAAACTCAAAACACCTGAAATTATAGTCAGTTGGATGCTATTCTCTATTCTCAAATTGAAGCTTTTTAGAAGTTAGCTTTTAGCAATTAGCCTTTAGCTAAGAGCTAACTGCTAATGGCTAATAGCTTTTTCACACCCGTGAACGGCTACCTTTTTTATATCCTGAAGTTGTATCCTGACATTTCCGAAAGAAGATATACCATAGCAATTTTTGCCTTTATCTATCAGGATCTCAAGAGCTTTTCCGTCCTTTAAATTTACCTTGGCCTTAACATGATCATCCTGTAAAATAAATAAAATCGAGTCTATCTTGTCAAAATCAATTGATATCTCCGCCCTGCCCAATTTGCCGATAAAATAAGTCTGGCCTTCAAATGAAAACTTTTCAAGGTCCATCGAAACATCAGTCTGGTCAACAAGCGTAGCAGCATAGTTTTTTTCAGGCTCAGGGATATCAATAACATCTCTTTCTCCCATGTTCCCCATTCCAAATGCAAGAAGACAAATCAAAATAACAAGACCAAAATACCAGCCTTTTTTCATTATTAGTACCACCTTTATTTGATTAGGGTGCAGTTACTCTCATCTCCCGAGAAATGATAAATATTTCAGACAGGATAACAGGATTGACTTGATTTTATAAAAAAAAGAGTTAATGCGTATCCTGTATATCATAAATTCGTATCCTGAAAATGGCTTTTCATTTCAAACCTGTTCCAAATCTATAAACGGCCAAATGAGTATCGAATGTATAATAGCAAAGATGACAAACCTTGATACTGAACTATTATTTAAATCTAAAAAATAATTTTAATGAAGTGCTTTTCCAAAGCCTGATCGAATCGGTATGTAATTATATATTTTTACAGGATTTGGGCTCTGTTGATTAACAGGAAATAAAAAATCTTGTTTATCCTGTTATCCTGTCTAAAAATATAATCTGTTTGGGAGAGAAGAGTATATACACCCAATCGATTATCATACTTCTTCAATCATGATATGATGTTGAAGATCCTGTAAAATTATCTCAACATCATCTTCGCAGCCTGGAGCAATATGGAACATAACAATACCTAAATCGGAATCCACAGTAGTTAACATTGCAATTCCATCATATGCCTCAAAAATAAATTTTAGAAAACAGATTTCTTTTCGTTCAATTCGGTAATATTTTTTTATTGTTTCCAAAAATGGCTCTAATAAATAATCCAAAAAATTTAAGTAAGCGTTCACTGAACATTGAAATTAGAAGATAGAAATTGGAAATTTGGTCTTCATTCTTTTGTACCGTTCTTCCTAATTTCTACTTTCCGATTTCAAGTTTCAAGCCGTAAACACTTACTAAGCTAAATACCATCGTTTACTATTTTTTTTCAACAAAAAAGTCGAATCATACAATGAAACGTCAATGTAGATTCTAACTTCGTGCTTCTGATTTCGAATTTCTAACCAAAAAACAGGAGGTTTTGTAATAGTTGAGCTATTTTTTTTTGACAGGATAAACAGGATTGACATGATAATTTTTTCATTTCAGTTCTAACATTCATTTCATTAACTATAATATCAGCTACGAACTCTCCTACGATTTCATCGTCGTAGTAATCGGAACACCAGACCTGATCAGGCTCTGTAATCGTAAATTTCTTCAGGAGATATGGATACACCTTATATTCTCTGCGTGGCTTGCTTGTATTCGGTTTTGGAGCCACTGATTCAATACCCATTAAACGCATCAGTCGTTGAACACGTTTGCGGTTTACAGGAAAACCCTGGCGGTTCAAATAGTCTCTCATCTTTCGACTCCCATAAAAAGGATGCTTGAGAAATTCTTTGTCGATAATCCTCATTAATTCTAAATTCTCATTACTTTCAAAAGTGGAAACCCTGGGCTGGTAGTAATCTGCATTGTCCCATAAATGATAAAAGCAGATCAGATATTGAAGGCAGAGGCAGCAAATGCCTCTGCCTTTTCCTCTAAACGGGGTATTCACTTGATGCAAGCAAATTAAGTAACTTCTCAAAAAGTTCCGGTAGAAATAAAAAATGCAAAACAAATTCATTTTATTGTGCTATGAGCACAATGTATAAAAGAAATATTAAAGCCGCCAATAATTCCCGAAAATGAAAAATTTCCACTTGTTTTGCAGTTGTTGGCATTGATCGAGCAACAATCATCCATTGTTTAACATCAGCCTGGTAGGTTGGGTTTCGGAGAAAGGTATGGGTTAAGTGAAGATTGAAGGATTTATATGGCTTGCTGATATAGTTGACAAGATCGAATCCAAACACGGTGTAACAGTATCTGAGGTCGAAAGTCTTTTTACCAGTAAGCCCAGGCCGTATAAAGGGTGAAAACGTTTATAGAGCTTTAGGTCAAGCCGGTTCGGGGAGATATCTTGCTGCGTTTTTTATCTATAAGATGACACGTGAGGCCTTGGTAATTTCGGCCCGCGCCATGACAGATAGGGAGAAAAAATACTATGCAAAAAGGAAAAAGTAAACTAACAAACGAGACGATTTGCCAGACGCGTTTCAATCTATTGCTGAAGCAGGTGCTTTCTGGGAGAGTCATGATTCTACTGACTACGAAGACATGATGGAAGACGTTAATTTTGAAGTAGACATTAAGCGTCGAGTCTATCTAGTGCCTGTGCCGGGGGAATATTGGAGACTCTTCGAAAGAAGGCCAAGTCGCAGGGGGTATCGACTGAGACGTTGGTAAATGTATTACTCCAAGAAACATGCAGGCTGATGCTGTTTTTTTAACAACTGTGGTGTCAGGAGAGCATGACAGGCGGGCATTAAGACAGACAAGCGGCCACCTTAATAATGATAGCGGCAGGCTAATATTCTGATTTTATCCTTTTTGACATCATAAACGAGTCGATGTTCCCGGTCGATACGTCTTGACCAGCAGCCAGACAATTCATGTTTTAAAGGCTACGGTTTTCCTGTACCTTCAAATGGGCTGCGTTGAATTTCCTTGATCAGTTTAACAATCCGAAGCGTTTTTTTGCGATCTTTTTCAATCCACCAGGCTAAATCTTCGAAGGCAGAATGGTCAAAACTCCAAGTTTTTTGCAGGCTTCGTCAAAAGGTATGCCCTCCCTGCGGTTTTTAGCTTCAAGCAATCGTCGTTTCATCGTTTCACTCTTGAAAAGGTATGCGATTTCTTTTTCTGATTGAATCTCCTTCCAGAGATCAATAGGCACAATGACCCCTGTTACATTTTTGTTTTCATCTGAGATATATTGAACCTGTTCCATAAGGGAACCTCCCTGTTTAAATACCCACTGTTTTATGCAACACTTTCAGCGATGTTTTCCTTTGTGACCAAATTAAGTATTTTTTCTTGGTGAGCATTGAAAAATGATTTTAAACAAAAATAACACAGTTGGATAAATTTTCAAGAACAAAACGCCCTTTGGGCGGATTAAATCGGAAACAGAGCTAATTGAATATGCTTATTCTTTTGATCTTGAATTGTCTTATTTTCTTTATCTTTCATATTCTCTTCAAAGGGGCCATCTCTTGAAAGATCGAATATCT
>Ga0255422_1009_pt1 | contig 40590 bp, 35 predicted proteins | sample ANMaggSeSYBR02D3_FD_182631 | JGI IMG/M metagenome (GOLD analysis project Ga0255422, IMG submission 182631) | Sediment cell enrichment communities from methane seep in Santa Monica Basin, California, United Staets - ANME aggregate JGI... | ecosystem: Environmental > Aquatic > Marine > Cold seeps >... | reverse complement strand
GCTTATGGGGAAGTGGGTCGTTCTTTGTATTATGCGTTCTTTCTACAGCGTTAGCCTTCGGAACCAAGGAGAATGCCGCTATGCTTCCCGTCATTCTCTTTCTCTTTGACCTGTTTCTTATACAAGGTGTAAGCTTAAAGGCAATCACGAGAAGCGCAAAAGTTGTGATTATTCCATTCTTGATTCTACTTGGCCTCAGTGTGTTTTATGTGGATTTTTCATCTTTTCTTGGTGGTTATAACATCAGACCTTTTACACTTGTTGAGAGACTTTTGACTGAACCCAGGATAATTCTATTATATATATCCCTTTTGCTTTATCCAGTGGATTTTCGCTTGATGTTGCTACACGATATTGAGATATCACACACACTGTTTACTCCCTGGACCACTCTGCCGGCCATATTGCTTATATTTCTGATCGCTGGCTATGCCCTCTATATTTGCCGCAGGAGACCGCTCATTTCTTTTTGCATACTTTTCTTTTTCCTGAATCACCTGATCGAGGGTTCGGTCATACCTCTTGAGCTTGCCTTTGAACACCGAAACTACATCCCATCAATGTTATTTTTTGTACCCGCAGCCGTCTTGATGCTGAATCTGCTTGATTTTCTTTCTTATAAAAAGTCTATTCAATTTGCAGTTGCTCTTGGAGCGGCATTTTTGCTGATTACTCAGGGACAGGCTGTTTTTATGCGTAATGAAACCCTGAGATCTAATCTCGCTTTGTGGGAGGATAACGTGAAAAAAGCGCCGAATCTGAGTAGGGCCCACAACAACCTTGGAGGAGAATATTTTAACAGGGGATTTAGATCAAAGGCATTTCAAGAAGTTAGTAGGGCGCTGGAACTGAACAATTATCCGAGACTTCAACAAGGGGCAGATATCGAATACAATATGGGCATGTTATGCTTGTCAGAGAAGAAGGATGATAAAGCCGCTTTTCATTACAATAAGGCCATTTCTATATGTCGTCCAGGGTTTATGGCACCCTTGTATGGCATGGCAATGATAGAATTGAGGAAGGGTAATGATAAAGTTGCGCTTGACTACCTTACCAAAATACTTAGAGAAAATCCCTATCATGTTGAATCGCTCGAACTCCTAAGTTTTATTCTGTTAAAACATGGCAGGCCGGAGTCGGCATTGAGAGAATCGCAAAAAGCGCTTGATCTGAGTTCCGAAAGAACGTTCCCACTTGTTATAATGGCTGAGGCCTCTCGGGAAAAAGGGGAAAACAGCAGGGCGATTCGATACTGGAAGAAATTCATGGCCAAAAGTCCGCAAAATATCACTGCCCATCTTGCGTTGATAGATCTGTATTCTCTGAGCGGGGAAAATAGCCTGCTGACCGAAACAGTGGACCATTTGATGGGTATAAAAAAGGGCAGAAACCTTGAAGATGTTGTCCGCGAGGGAGAAAATAACAAAATGTCGGCTTACCAGCCTGATAGAGAAAAAATCCTGAAAATAATAAGGAAAAATCTTTTAAGACAGATTCAGGATACAAAGACGGAAGGAATTCCAACAGCATGATAATGAAACGGCAAGGCAACATCACTACTATCCTGTTCTGTTGTGCATTGATATTTCAGGATTTCTGATTGTTGAAATCCTCCTCAACATCACCCCTCCAATATCCCGTGACGCCCTGATTCATCATCTTGCTATTCCCAAGCTTTGGCTCATTCATGGAGGACTTTACGAGATTCCGTGGGCGGATTTTTCGTATTATCCCATGAACGTTGATCTCCTTTATCTCATCCCCCTCTATTTTAATAATAATATAATTCCAAAGTTTATCCATTTTGCATTCGGTCTTGGGACCGGCCCGCTGTTGCCCGCCTTTCAACAACAGCCTATATAGACCTTGGAATGGTCTTTTTTGCAACCGCGAGCGTCCTGGCGTTTGTCAGATGGAGGGATGATGATTACATTGGTGCAAAATGGCTCATCCTGTCAGCCGTCTGCATGGGGCTTGCGGCAGGATCCAAGTATAATGACCTGATTGCATGGCTCTTTTTGAACCTGATGATAGTTTTCTATTATTCAAGAGATACGAAAAAAAAACTGCCGGCGCTGCGATATGGCGTTGTATTCTTTGCCATTGCACTTCTTGTTGTTTCTCCCTGGTTTATTAAAAACTATATCCAGACGGGCAACCCCATCTATCCGCTCTTTGACCATTTTTTTAAATTTCTTCATCATGCTGGTAAAAAGGGGGTAAGTATAGCCCAAATAGCGGAAAGCGGATGGACATCCAATATCTTTCAGAGAAGAGAGATTGTGTTCGGCGAGAGTTTCCTGGAAACACTTTTCATTCCAATTCGAATGTTTTTCCAGGGAAAGGACGGTTCTACTCAGTATTTTGACGGCGTCCTGAACCCGATTCTAATAACCATGCTTCCTTTTGCTTTTCTGAACAGAGAGCTGAGCCGCGATAAAGTATTTTTCTTGCTCTTTTCGGTCTTTTTTCTCTTCATGGCTTACTTTCTCACGGTTATACGCATAAGATACATCTTGCCGGTAGTCCCGTTCCTGGCGATTCTGAGTGTTATTGGGATAAAGAATATTGCAGAATGGACAGGCAAAAAATCCGATCTGGTTCGCCGCGCCAGTTTGATCGGCATATTTGCTGTTACGATAATCTTTATCGCTTTTAATTTCTTGTATCTAAAGAATTATTTTAATGAAATAGGACCTGTAAAATACATCCTTAATCAGGAAACAAAAGACGAATTTTTGAGCCGCAACGTAGGAAGCTATCCTGCTATGCAGTATATAAACGAAAATCTTCCAAATAATGTCAGGATTTTCCTGATGTTTCTCGGCAAACGCGGCTACTATCTAAACAGGCCATATTATCATGAAAGATCATTTGGCATGAATACCATAAACAACATGGTCAAAGCTTCCGCAGATAAACAGCATTTCCGGGCATATCTGCAATCCCTGGATTGCACCCATATTCTGATGCGAACCGAGCTTGTTAATAAGTATTTGCATGACAATTTTTCGGAAAAGACAATTTTTCGCTTTCTGAATTTTGTGAAAGAATACTGGAATCCGATTTATGAATCAAATGGATATGCGGTAATGGAAATAACTCAAGCTTCGCACCCCTGAAACAAAACTTGCCGGACTAAACTATATTATTAATTGTGGCATTTAGTTTGATATTGGTATATGTTATGGCTGGTTACAAAAATGATAAGGGAATTTGAAATAAAAAATATACCAAGATTGCGCAGGATTTTTGGAAAATCTATAGACATTGTTGTGAGAAGAGGTCTTTATGTCTGATATTATGAAGAAAAAATGGATTGAAATGATAGAAGCCTTCTTAAGGTTGACACCTGAGGAGAGATCATCAGAGGCAGAGAAGCGCCTGGATGAGACCTTGGAGCGGATGGCACAGATGTATAGTATTTCACAGGAAGAAGCATATGAAAAGCTTATTGAAAATAGTGACAGATTGCATTGATAATTTTTCAAAGCAGGCTAATGTTATAAGGCTTGCCGCGATTATCGGCGGTGAGGCCGTTATTATGCATGGCATACCCAGAACAACAATTGATCTTGACATGCTCTTTTATTGTGGTGACGAAAAAAATAGTATTAACGAGTTAGGAAAGGCATTCGCATCATTCTTAAAGCAAGAACTTGGAAAGCAGTTTGAGATTAAATCTTTTGAAGCATCTAAAGATCCTTTTGATCCCTTAAAACATGATCTGATAATCATAACTGATCCGGAAAAACGATTCAAAAAACTTGATATATTAATTGCAAATTATCAATGGGAGCTGGAAGGCTTAAAAAGTATGAGCGCTCCCCATACAGGCCCTCTTTATCCATATCCAAAGGAATATCTGGTTGGCATGAAGCTGATGGCTGGTGGGCCGCAAGACAATGAGGATATTAGAAATCTTTTTATAGTTATGTCTGATCTAGAAAAGGAAAAAGCATGGAAATTATCTCGCTTGATAAAGCGAGATAAAAATCTCTCCAAAATATTAAAGGAAGGGCGCTGAGAACGTAAAAACCAAGAAAGGCCGCGCAAATAAATATGACAAAAGTCTCTGTAATCATCCCTGCTTACAATGAAGCTCAAACGATTGGAGATCTGGTTTCAAAAACGAGAGCCCTTTATCCTGATTTTGAGGTCATCGTTATTGATGATGGATCAACAGATGATACAGGGGCTGTTGCCAAAAATTCAGGCGCTACCGTGTACAGCCATCCCTATAATATCGGCAACGGCGCTGCCATTAAAAGCGGTATAAGAATTGCTTCCGGTAATATTCTGGTGTTCATGGATGGAGACGGCCAGCATGATCCAGACAATATAGCAAAACTGCTTGAACATTTTCCTGAATTTGACATGGTTGTAGGCGCCCGTTCGAAAGCAGATCATGCCTCCTTGGGACGTACTTTTGGCAACACAGCATATAACTGGTTAGCATCATATGTTGCAAAGTTCCGTGTTGAAGATCTTACTTCCGGGTTTAGGGCAGTCAAGGCGGATATTGCTCATAATTTACTATATCTTCTTCCCAACACATATTCATATCCCACAACTTTGACGCTAAGTGTTTTGAGAAACGGAAGGCCGGTAAAATATGTTCCTGTCAAGGCAAAGACACGCAAATCCGGGAAAAGCAGCATAAACATGTTCAAAGACGGCGTCCGTTTTTTTATGATCATCGTAAAAATCTGCACACTCTATTCCCCTTTCAGAATATTTCTTCCCGTAAGTTTTCTTACATTTCTGACAGGTTTGTTTTACTACCTTTATACATTACTTTCCTGGGGGCGTTTTACCAATATGAGCGCCCTTTTGTTTACCACCTCCATAGTCATATTCATGATAGGGCTTGTTTCCGAGCAGATTTGCCAGATGAGGTTTGAAAGGAGTGAAGGGAAGAGGTGAAGTATCGTAAAAGGTTGCTGGTATTGACATCCACATTCCCCCGATGGAAGGATGATACTGATCCGCCCTTTGTTAATGAGTTATGTCTTCGGCTAAAAAAACATTATGATATTCATGTCCTTGCCCCTCATTATCCTGGCACTGCTACAGATGAACAGCTTGCAGGATTACAGGTAACGCGGTTTCGATATTTTATGCCTTCATGGGAATGTCTGGCTTACGGCACGGGGGGCGGAATACTGGCCAAACTAAAGAGATCTCCAGGCTATTACGGCCTGATTCCTTTCTTTTTTGCGGGCGAGCTTATTTCCACAATTCGTATCCTGCGTCGCTATCAATATGACCTGATTCATGCTCACTGGTTGATCCCCCAAGGTCTTATTGCAGTTGTAGCTATTTTTCTAACCAGCCGTCGGATACCTGTTCTGTGTACTTCTCATGGGGGAGATTTATATGGTCTGAAAGGACGGCTCCTGACACGGCTTAAAAATTGGATCATCACAAACTCAAAGGCTCTGAGTGTTGTTAGTCGGAGCATGCGTGAAGAGGTCAAAAGGTTAGTCGCTGATCATGAAAAGGTTCATGTTATCCCAATGGGAACCGACCTGAAAAGCCGATTTGTCCCACCAGAAACAAGACAAAACAAGGGTTCCCTTTTATTTGTCGGACGTTTTGTTGAAAAAAAAGGACTTTGTTACTTGATTGATGCCTTACCACTGATACTGAAAAAACATCCACAAGCATCTTTACGTATAGCCGGTGATGGTCCGGAAAAACGAATTTTGCAAACACAGTGTGCAAAATTAAGGGTAAGCGACCGTGTTCGTTTTCTAGGGGCCATAAAAAATGAATTTCTTCCGGCTCTTTATCAGGAGTCAAATGTTGTGGTGTTTCCGTCAATAATTGCGAAGGATGGTGACAGGGAAGGATTTGGATTGGTTCTTGTGGAGGCCATGGGATGTGAATGCGCAACTGTAGTCACCGACCTTCCCGCCATGAAGGATATTATTATTGACGGGAAAACAGGATTTGTTGTCCCACAAAAAAACGTACAAAAGCTTGCTGAAAAGATTATTTCGTTGTTGGATGACCCGGAAGCGGGTCGTTGGGTAGGTAAAGAAGGGAGGCGATTTGTTGTAGAACGCTATGATTGGGATGAAATTGCTAAGCAGTATGCAGCTCTGATTGAATCTATCACTCGTTAACTCAGCACTTCCTCGAAAAGTTCCCTGTATTCATTTACCATACGGTCAATGGTAAATATCTTTTCAACTTTTGAGCGGTTGTATTCTCCCATTTCACATCTTAATTTTGGTGAATCAGCCAGAAGATTTATTTTTTCCGCAAACACGTTAACATCTCCAACAGGGCAAAGGAACCCGCCCATGCTGTCATCAATCAATTCCGGAATTGCGGAGCAATTACTCGCCACCACCGGCAGAGCACATGCCATTGCCTCTGCCACGGCCAAACCAAAACCTTCTCTTACCGACGGCATCAGCAATATATCCATTTGACGATAGAGAGCTGGCATTGCTTTAAAAGGCACACATCCGACTGATTCAAGACCTGTTATAGATGGCATTGCTTTTTTGGTCCGAAGCCCTTGGGTATAATATATTCGGACGTTCTTTTTTAGGCGTTTTGCTATCAATTGGAGCCAATGAATGCCTTTTCGGCGGGTTAAATTGCCTGAGAATAAAACCCTGATTTCCTTTGGTAATAAATCATAAGTAGATGCAGGAGTAAATTTATCAGTATCTACACCGTTGTAAATAACTCGGACGGGAAAAGTTTTTTTTAAATCCTGTTGAACCAGGCGTGCTGTGAATTGACTGACCGCAGTGATTGTGTGCGCCTTTTTTAGCGCAAGGCGAGTAAAAAGTTTAAGATCGGTTGTATAGTGGATTCTTTGAAGCCACGAGCTATAGGGTCGCATCCAGCGGTCAAGGACATAATTATGACAGGTGATTACAAGCGGGATCGATTTTTGATAAAAAAAGGCAGCATAATCCGGCGTCGTATGGATAATATCAGGAATACCCTGCCGACGGCATAAGAAAGGCAGCGCAGGTGGAAACAGTGTCCAATAGGGATTGTAACCACAAATATGGTAATTGGGAATTTTGTTGCCTAAAATCTGGTGGATGATATAGGCCCCGTTTCCGGTGGCCATGGGGCTTAGAATGTTCATTGTGTTGGTATGATGGTGTCTAAAATATGGGATAGTTCTTTCGTGCTGTTACGCCGGGTGAATTTGACCAGTTGTTCGTCAGCATTAATGCTAGATTTTTGCATAAGCTTGGTGAGTTTGCGTACTATCTTTTCTCGGCTATGGGGTGGCTCGGATGTTAAAACACCCACTATATCTCCAAAAAGTTGCGTAATGATAGAGCCTTTTGGGACGAGGCAAAGACAGGGTTTTTTCAAGGCCAAGTAGTCGAAAATTTTTGTTCCAAGGCCATTAATCAACCCAGTTGATAATAGCCCGTAATCACAACCGGCAAGTAATCGTAAAATATAGCTATAGGGTTTAAGGGAGTGAATAATCACCTGCTCCAGCATGTCTAGTCTATATGCAGTGTTTCGGATAATCTCATGTTCGCTGCCAACATAAATTAAAGTGAGGTCAGGAATGTCTCGCACAGCCTTAAATATCTCTTCTAATTGGTTCCCAAGGTAAATTGAAAACTGGCCGGCCACAATAATTGTTTTGCCAGAGGTAAGTGAAAGCGGTTGAATCCCCTTAAAATCATCCTCGTCGTACCCGTTATAAATAGTATGGTATTTGGAGGAATATGTCGGATGGGCTTCAATATATTCTGTCTTCAAAATTTGGGTGGCAAATGTGGCAGCAGATGTGTATATCAAGGCAATTTTTTCTATTAGAAAATAAAATTTGTGTTGTATTTTTTTTAAGATTCTAACGGTATGCATAGGTTGGCCGTCATAACCAAAATTCATACTCCAGGAATCACGGAAATCAAGCACAACTGGTATGCGTAACGCTTTTGTCAGCAGGGGAGTGATAATAAAGGGATGAAATGGACTTCCTACCATATAGACCGCATCTATTCTGCGCCTGTTTCTTGCGACAAACAGCAGAACAAGCAGGGGAAATAGTAATGCCATAATTGTTCTGGCGGCAGGCACTCTGAAATAGGGTAGGCGGCTTACATGCAGAGCATGCATTTCAGGCTGTAGTTCGGAAGCTATAGCCTTTCCATAATAACGCTGATCAACAGTCAGTACCCATGGGTTCCACTGAAATTCAGGCAGGAATTTGCAAAATTTCAAGGCCCGGACAACCGATACTTTTGCAAGAGGCGGGAAGTTAAAAGAGACAACAAGAACGGTCTTCATGGTTCAACTAATTTCCTTCCATTCAGTTTGTGTTTTTTTCCAAAGCAAGCATGTCTTAATAGCCGACTATTTTGATAACATTATTTCCCCAACCTCCCCCACTGTCCCAAACCACGCCTCCTTTTCCTTTAGATGTTTCAGTGTCCGCAGATAAAGTCTCCACCAATCCTCTTTAAGAATATGGTTTGGATGCCAGAGGAGCGTCAAAACACCACCAACTTTTTCAACGGCTTTGGTAATCTGCTTTACGTATTGAAAAGCAGTATCTTCATCAAGCCGCATCCCTTTATCCGGATTGAGCATAGCGCCGTCTTGAATGATTAAGGGAATTTCCATGATTGACAGTTCCTTTTCTGCCTTCAAGTCGTAGAGATACCAAGGATAGCAGGTCCCGAAGCGGAACCCCACATTGTCATTAAATCCCACTGTTGAATCGTATTTGAATCCGGCCTCTGCATGAACTGCCGGGGTTATGCGTATATCGTAATGGAGATAATGCTGGCGGATGCTAACGATTTCGTGCCCGATGATCTTTTCCAGAGCTTCTTTCTGGCGTTTAAGCTCGTCCGCATCGTCAAAGGAATACCAGGACGGGTGCAACCCGATCTCACAGGCTCGGCGGTCTATCTCCCGGATCATCTCCGACACTGTGCATTTCTGATTATCGAACACTACCGGATCTGTGAGTTCATACGCACAGTCTGAATGATGGCGCTTTGTTACCGCGCTTAAACCCGGCCAGAAAAAAAAGGTGGAATGAGCGCCGCACTGCTTTTCCGCTTTCAGCCAGCGTTCATAGCAGTAAAGAGGGTCTTCCTGATGCATATGAATGCCCGCTCTTATCAAACCTATGCCGACACCCACGAGAGACCTGACTTTCTGGAATGCGCCGCCATTTAATAATTGCGCCTTCCTTGATCTTAAAGATTGCTTGAATGAATAAAGCGACACAGCATCCACATCATGGGTCAGACACACCGCAAAAGGTTTTCCATCCGGCCAGCGTGGCTTTTTGCCGCCGTTTTGCAGATAATCTTCATCCACCACAGGCCGGTAAAGAAGGCCCAAAGGATTCAGAACATTGAAGGCAAAATCCGGTACGATCCGCTCAGGGAAAAAATCAGATGGCAATCGTTCTGCCTCGTAGCGACCTTGGAGGAGTTTTTGGGGGTTGATAGTCATATGAGATGCAGAATATGTATCCAAATAATAAGGCACGATACTAATTAATGCCCTCATTGAATAAATCTGTATAATACCAGCAAGCTGGATTATAAATTTTTATACTGTTAAAATTTTTATTGATAACTTTAACTAACAGATCTGATTCTTCACCACTTATATCCGACGTTAAGTGTTTACGCACAAAGGTTGCTATCTTTTGGACAGGCAAAAAACCATTTTTTATTAAACGTCTATTGAGAAAGTTGTTTGAATCCAAAGTCGTAAAACTCACAGCATAAACCTTAGCCCCAATCAAACGTTTAAAGGTAGCCTTTAATATTGTATTAAATATCATTTCATTATTTTGCTCACATACCAAGTCTACAATCTCGTACCTATTAACATCGGTGGCCGAACTTTTTGTAATTACATACCCAACTACGTTGCCGAGCTTTCTTGCTAAAAGAAATTTATATTTCACATTAGGATTTTTAAAAATCCGCCATTTTAAATACTTAGAAGTACGGTTTATTGTAATACCAAATTTGCCTTTATTGCGATCACAAAATTGATCTATCTCACTGTCAATAGTATCAATATCCTCAACCACTTCAAATGTTATGCTTTTATCAATCTTGCCCCATTTCGAAAAAAATATCATCAAAAGATAGCTAAATATCTGGCTAATATATTTACAGAAAATTTTTAATGTGCTGTTTGGTATTTTTCTTTCTATCAAGGAATCCATTATTTTTTTTAGATACATATTCCTTGTTGCCTTTATATACGTTAAATATTTTCCTACCGCCTTATACCCAAGTTTTCTTCGTATCTTGCCTGGGGTACCATGTGCAAAAGTCGTGTACAACAGGTCAAATCTTTTCATTGCTTCTTGTAAAAACTTCCTCTCATAAATAAAATATATACCTGTCCCTAAATACTTTGGGTGAAGGATTGTGTTTTCTGTTTTGCCAAGCAGAAGGGTTTTGCAGAAATAATTCAGTTGGATAGGTATCAAACCGTGATGTCCAACGATTTCGCCGGATCCTGACTCTGTAATTACCCATATACTGCCATTGCCCTGCGGTGTATCCAGCCATTCCCAGCGATGTTGTTCTACTGTCCGGCAACGTCCAGTTATTTTGTTGTAGAGCTTGATGATTCCATATTCATCGCCAGCTTGATAGTTTCTGCTTTCGAGTTTTGCCAAATTAGTGGTCCGCCCATTTAAATTTTTATTTTTGTTGCAAAGATTTATTCAAATTTATTACCATTTTTTCGATGGACAGCCATTCTCCATCGGAAATGGATTTGTCAGTTATTTCAATGCCGTATTTTTCCTGAATGGCAAAAATAATGTTTATCATGTCCAGAGAATCAGCCCCTTGTTCAGAAAGACTTTCTTTGGGGTCGATCTTTTCCCAGTCAAGTTTCACATCTGTTTTTTTAATAACACTTACAATTTCATCATGTGTAACAGAACTCATCTATTTTTCCTCCTTAAGACTGACGCTGCTATAGAAAGGCCAACACCAAAGCCGCATATCAAGATATTTATCTTATCAGTTTTATCAAGATACTCTCTTAATACTATAGGTATGCTGGAAGATACTGTATTTCCATATTCTTTGATTAAGAACGGCACCTTCTCCTGCTCCAACTTCATTCGCCTGCGCAAGTTATCTATGATATATTTGTTGGCTTGATGAAGCAAAAAAAAGTCTATCTCCTCTTTTCTTAAAGCATTTGCGTTTAAACACCTGGTCACAATTTCAGGCACATGTGTCATCGCAAAATTAAAAATACCTCTCCCGTTCATTACCAGCTTTTCATTGTCACGCTTTATCAGATGCTCAAACATTTTTCCATCTGTTTCAAACGCCCCATTGCCGAGATCGAACACCGGATTATCCGTTAACAGAGTTGCGGTAGCCCCATCACCAAAAAGCAGGTCCGTATTCTTGTCGTTTGGATCTATGATTTCTGAATAAGGGTCGCTGGTAAAAAGCAACCCTTTTTTTAACCCGCTGGCATCCATGAAGCTCTTGGCAATATGCAAAGAATAGACATACCCTGAGCAGCCCAATGAGATATCAAATGCAGCGCAATTCTTTGAAATCCCGAGTTTTGATTGCACAATAGCCGACGTTTGAGGCAGTTGATAATCGCCGTTTTGTGTGCAGACACAAAGAAATTCTATATCGTCCAAAGTGGATTCATTCACACGCGCAAGCAAATCAGCATACGCCAAGGCACAAAGATCAGATGCCTTTTCTGATGACTTTTTACGTGCCACCGAAGCTATTCCGATCTTTTTCATAATAAAATCGTGGGTGACTCCGTGTTTTTCGGCCTTCTCAATATTGCTTATGCGTTCTGAAGCGATGTGACACCCTATGTTGTTAATCCCTATCATTATTTTATGTTCCTTGAGAAATATATAGAACCAATTGACTCGCCGTCCAATCTTATTGTGGAGTTGGTATTGCTTGCACCAATATTTCCAACAACTTCAATTTCCAATAATGCTGGCTCTATCAAACGTATCTTTTCCGAAACCAAATCAAATCTGACTAAGAACCACTGGCCATAGCCTTCGGATGGGAATAAAGTGCTCACCAATTTCTTATTAAGAGCAATTATGATATTAATTACCAGCGCATCTGGATACAGCATGAGTGCTGCAGACTTGGAATCCTTCAGGATTTTGCAATCTGCAATCAATTTTTCCTCATCATACGGCTCAGAAATCAATACGGGTTCTTCCCGTCCCTTGAGTCCAACAAAAAAAACATCCTCGCCGCATTGCAAACGAAACATTGCATTATATTCTTTTTTTATGATAGGCTTGTTGTTATCATTACTGAAAAGATCGTACCTGCCCTGCTCTTTCAAAAGGGAGCGCACATTAAGTTGCAACTGTTTTACAGACCCCAATGACCAGCTCTTAGCGGCTTCAAACAATCCATGGGTCATACTTGACCCTTGGACATAACTGCGATGTTCTAAAAAGACAAATTTTGCATCGTATGATTTCAGAATATCCATAGTACTTTCTCCCTATCAGAAATGCATAGGCCAAATTATAATGCCACAAGAAAACTCACTACCAAACTGAGTATAGCCTTTCAATCGGAATCGACTCGATTTACGCCCAAAGCATAAAATATTCGAGAAAAGCGCTTCATCTTTGCAAGAATCGTAAGTCCACACTTAAACAACTCCTGCTCAAAATCATTGATTGAAACAGAACCATCTCCTATCTCCCAAAAATGAGCCGGCTCAGTAACTTTGCCATTTAGTGTAACAAAACGAAGTTCCCTTTTCCCTATTATTGGTAATTGAAAATCAAATTGTAACCACACTTTTTCATTTCGAGGGATACTTAAAAATATATATTTTTTGCACACGTTACTTATTTTTTCAATAACACCCTTAAATTCAACAAAAGGGATATGTTCAAACACTTCAAATGCCAATACATGGTCGTAGTGGTCTGGAAATTGGTATTCGACAAGATTTGCAACAATATCTGGTTTTTTTCCCCTGTCAATATCAAGTGTTTTGACATTAATGCCTTTTGATTTTAGATAGTTAGCAGTGAATCCAGAACCCACACCTATTTCAAGGACATTGTCTCCGGAGCTAACTTTATTTTGCATCAGCTTTTGTTGGTTCCAATATAACCTCCAATGTTCTTCGGATTCCAGATCATAAATCCATTCAGCGGTGTATTTATATTCAACACCCCTGATGATTTCTTTTTTATAATTATATTTCATAGTACCTTTTGCTATCTCGAAACGTTATTGCCATCATGCCAATCCCTCTCTCAATTTTACTTGAAATCAACACAACACAATTTACTTAACAAAGCCAAGCCGTTGAAAGAACATATATATCGGTTTTCTAAGTTCTTCATCCTGTATCATTACTGGAAGATAATACATAACTAAACAGCATAAACCTAATACCAATACCCCTATTTCCTGCACTCCTAATGGCCATTTGGCTAAGGCTATGACAATTAGCAATGGACTGCTGTATATGCTGTATTTAACAATTTGATATAGAGGCGTTATAACAGGTAACCCTGCTTTTGAAATAAGCCAAAAGCAGAGAAAACCGTAACACACAACACCTGTACTCGCGACTAAAAACAGAGTAAACCTTACATCACCGGTCATGCCACCGACAATGAGAGATACAGCCCTTGTGCCAAATAGTACTCCATTAAAAAACAGTCCATAATTTTGTTTCTCAAGCACAGCAAACAGCGTACTGATTGGTGAAGATATGAACTGAAAAAAAATCCACAAACCAAGTATCTGCATATACACACCGGCCTCAGCCCAACGCGCCCCGAAAACCACAACAAAAAGGTCTTCGCCTATAAGCGTGAGCAGCAAAATAGGGAAAATACCAAGAGAAACCAACCGCTTAAAAACTTCCTCTACTACCTTTGACAAATTGCCGGTACGATAATGAGCCTCCGAGGCTTTCTGAAAAAAAACCTGCGCAACTGCTCCACCTACCATATTCATAGGCATACTCAAAACTGTTTTCCCGAGAGCATAAAAGCCCACTATCTTCGGTGAAAAATAAAAAGCCAGCATGATGGTCGGTAATTGCTGTGATGCAGTATTCAAGAGAGCTGACCATGTATTGTAAATAGGAAACTTTTTATGCCTCTTCAGCCCGGCAATCATCTTTTCCCATCGAATGCCTGCCTTAAACAACCTGCGATCATCCCGGCATATCTGCCCGCCGAGAATAAATGTGGAGACAATCTGACCCAGAATGCCTGTTCCAATCAGCACACCGCCGCTGACAAACCCGGCAAAACCTGCGCCTAATTTTGTGCTTTGTGCAACAACAGAGGAAATAACTCTTGCAATAGAAAGGCGGCCAAACTGTTTGGTTCGGGAGTTCCAGTAATTCAGGGGCAGAGAAATACCGCTAATAAATACTGCTGCCGGAATCAGCCAGAGATATTTTTTAAACTCCGATGAATTGAGCAGATTTGCAATTATATCTCCGGCAAAAAAGATGATCAGCGCGCTTATGCCTGTGATAATGAAAACAAAAAAGAGGCTAAGACAGAGGAGATTAGCGGCCTCTTCATCTGTCTTTGGTAGCATAATGGCAAGCTCATAACGCAGGCAGGCAACCACCCCTACAATACCGGCAATAGATGCAAAAAGGGCGGCAACACCAAAAGCCTCCGGCGCAAAAAGCCTGGCAATAACAGGAGCGGCGAGCACACCAAGCCCTTGGGCAAATACGCTGCCGGTGACGAGTTTTAAAACATTTGCGGCAAAGCCGGATGATGATTTGGACATGGGATTATGTTAACTGGTAAGCTGATTAGCTTTTAAGTTGTTAAGTATCGTATTATTTTCTCCGCCGCTTTTCCATCTCCATACAGTTCCGGGCGAAGGTTGCCCGTTTTAAAAGATCTGACGGCATTGATTATCTTTTCCCTATCTGCTCCGACCACCACATTCCAGCCAGCTTGCACTGTCCCAACCCATTCTGTTTCTGTCCTCATTGTTACGCAAGGCACTCCCAAAAAATATGCCTCTTTTTGCATGCCGCCGGAATCGGTGAGGATTGCTTTTGCATTCTGCTCATGGACAAGCATATCGAGGTAGCCGACAGGAGGAATACATCTTAATTTTGAGTTTTGAATGTTGGAAGATGAATTTATTAAACATTGTTTTGTACGGGGGTGGACTGGGAATATGATCGGTTCGTCAATTTCGAGAAAGGCTGCGAGAATATTTTGAAGGTTTTCAGGAATGTCTGTGTTATATGGGCGATGGACTGTTGCCAGCAGGTATTCCTTTGGTTTTATTCCCAGATCCTCAAGGATTGTTGATTCCCGACTGGCAATTTCAGAAAACTGCAAGACGGCATCGTACATGGTGTCGCCTACGTTTGTTACGAGGGGTGAGGAGTAAGGGTTAGGAATTAAGGGGGAAGAATTAGTGACTATATTAATGAAACCTTCATTCCTGAGATTATTAACTGCTGTTTGGGAGGGACAAAAAAGCAGATCGGAGCAGTGATCCGTGAGCACCCGGTTGTGTTCTTCGGGCATCTCTCTGTTAAAAGACCGGAGGCCTGCTTCGATATGCGCTATCGGGATATGGAGTTTAACCGCTGCAAGAGCTCCGGCAAGGGTGGAGTTCGTGTCGCCATAAACGAGAACCCAATCCGGTTTTTCCCTGATCAGGAGCTCTTCGATTTTTTCCAGCATGCGGCCTGTCATTGCCCCGTGGTTGGCGTTGTTGATACCGAGGTTGTAGTCTGGCTTTGGAATATTTAGTTCCTTGAAGAAGACATCCGACATATCGGCGTCAAAGTGTTGGCCGGTGTGGATGATTACTTCAGTAAGGCGTGAGGAATGAGATGTAAGGCGATTATATTCGGCAATAGCCCGGTTGACAGGAGCTGCTTTGATGAATTGTGGACGGGCGCCTATGATTGTTGCAATTTTCATTTCTTAAATCATTCACTACAGACGTAAGGGGCGTTAAAGTTAAATTTGTTCATCTTTCTTTTAGCCCGTTTTTTCCTTTTTTGTATTTCTTACCGCATCTTGTGCACTTGAGGCCATCATCCAACCACTCGCCGCATTGGCATGCCCACCCAATCTGCTTCCCCGGATTTCCAGCGACCAAAGCATGATCCGGCACGTCTCTATTGACAAGCGTGCCCGCGCCGATGAAGGAGTATCTGCCCAGGCTTATACCGCAAATTATGGTGGCGTTGGCGCCAATGGTAGCTCCCTTTTTTACCAGAATAGGTCTGAGCTGGTCCATCTTGCGGATTTCTGCTGTGGGATTGTAAACATTGGTAAAGACCATACTCGGGCCGCAAAACACATCTTCTTCAAGTGTTACACCTTCGTACACTGAGACATTGTTTTGTATCTTACAGCCGTTGCCAATGATGACATAAGAGCCAATCACCACATTCTGGCCGATGTTACACTCTGTTCCAATCCGGCAATCAGGCATGAGATGGGAAAAATGCCAGATTTTTGTTTTTTCACCAATATAGACGTTCTGATCAATAACGGCCGTTGGGTGAGAATAATAAGATCTTGTTTCTGCCGATGCCTTTTGGGCTGAGAACGATACACTTTTCTCTTGTTCCAAAGATTCCTGGCAAGCATTGAGCACTTTCAAAACCCGTAAACCTTCTTCCCCATCAGTCCTGGGAATATGCCGGGTCGCCATGCACTCGAGAAAATGAGCACACTCGGCACGTAAAGGCTCATCTTGTTTCACAGTTATAGTTGTTGCCTTAGCTTTGTGGGCGATTGGAATATTCTTTTGCCAATCAATTGAATGGGGATAGAGTAGCAGTTTGTCTTCCCATGGGGCAGTATCATCAAAAAGAGCCATCTGTTTGTCTCCTACCACCACCAGTTTTTGTTCCTTGAAAGGATGAAGCCATGAGACAAAAATATGGGCTTTGATGCCGCTTGGGAAGTTAAGCAGGGTAACGGTGGTATCCGTAATCTTTTGATGGAGGTATTTGCCTCCATGGGCCTGAATGGTTTCCGGCATTTCGCCGGTCAGGCCGAGGATGACAGAAACATCATGGGGGGCAAAAGACCATAGGACGTTTTCTTCTCGTCTAAGTTTACCGAGGTTGAGCCGGTTAGAGTAAATATATTGAATTCGACCGAGTTCGCCTTTATTAACAAGTTCTTTGAGTTTCAGAACAACCGGATGATACCAGAGAAGGTGGCCTACCATTAAAATTTGTTTATGCTCTTTGGCCAGATGGTTGAGTTAAATTCCTTCTTTTTCCGATAGGCATAGTGGTTTTTCAACATATACATCCTTGCCAGCCAGAATGGCATCTCTGACCATGCCGGCATGAGTCGCAGCCGGTGTCGCAATTGCAATACCCTTAATCTCGGGATTGGCCAGCACTTTGTTGAAAGAATCTTCACCTGCAACACTAGGATATTGAACCATGAAATTTGTGATAGTATCATTGTTTGTATCGCAAAGGGTGTGCAGAACACTTAGGTTAAAAAAATTTCGAACAAGATTTTTACCCCAGTATCCTGTTCCAGCAACGGCAATGGTTTGTTTTTTTATTTTCATTCATCCAACCTCTGTGCCCATAGTATAAACTGCGGTCGTTTGTTCAGTTCCATGCGTTGCCTCCGGGACGCTCATTGCGGGGGCGCTCATTAGTTTATAGGGCAGGCGGAGGGGATGCTGGCAACTTTGTAAACTTATTCATCAAGAAGTCCCTGCTTTTTTAACTGCATTCCCCTGGTCTTAATCCTATAAGCTGAATCAGCAGATGAATCCAAAATGATCAATTTCTTTTACCTGTACACCATTTTTAAGAAGCTCTTTTAACTTTGCCGGATCATTTGTCTGATTTATTTTATCAATTATTTCAGGTGAAATTTTTCCAAAACGCAATTCAAGAACCTCAATAACGTCTTCTTTTGCTTTTTGAATTATTCCCTGCTGCATTCCCTGCTGCATTCCCTGTTGCATTCCCTGTTGCATTCCCTGCTGCATCCCCTTATCTCTAACATCGCTGTCTCCTTATGCTGAATTATTTCATGATATAGGCTTTTCTGTTCTTGTTCACTTACTTCCGCATACACATCTATAAAATCGACATATTTATCAAAAAGCATACGGGATGCAAGTTGAAATAATCCTGAGTATGCATGCCTTATTACTTCTATTCGTTCATCCTTCTTGTAATTCATTCAGATGGCAGTTTTGCAAGTTTGCCGAATACAATAGTAAAGACCAGCATTATTAACAAAGGCTGAAGCAGTGCCCAGAGAATCCCAATAACAGTCTGCTTGTAGCGAACAAGAATGTCGCGCCAGGCTAAAAAGTAAAACAGTTCCCGGTAATTCCACAGGTCTTTCCAGTATTGCCGCTCTGTGCGGCCTGCCTCAATGATAAGTTCTCTGTTTGGCATTTAACCCAGCTCCGCCCCTTCAATTACAACGCATAAGAAATGAAACCCATTGTTTTTATACGTATATAGATGGGCAAATTTCAATCGTTTGCAACCATATCCCTCAATAGATGACTAACAATTCCTCTGCTCAGGGCAATCTTATGCTGGAGCGAATCGTCAGTTAATAATTCAGATTGCGTAACCTCAGCTATGGTCAAAAATATGGTATCGTAGCCACTCGCCTTTGCCTCGATGCCGAAAGAGATAGCCTCCTCCAGAATCTCATGTTCATAAAACACATGAGCGGCATTTCGTCTGAGAAAAGATACCGCTTTTCTTGAGTCATCTTCATTATTAGTAATGCGAGATATGACTATTGCAGTCTCAATCAAGGCAACTGCAGGGATATACATTTCAGCATGTTTATCCCTGACTTTATCCAAGTAAGAGCGTGCTATTTTATGCATCTTCTGTTGCTTTTCCAGTATCTCATCTCGCTTCTTTCTTCGAGGAGGAACTATCCCCTTGACAGCGAAAGACGTATCAATCGTATATTTTACCACTGACGCCACCAGTCCTCTCCTTGCCTCCTCATTTTCATAAGTATTTCCGTACTATCTTCTTCTGTAACAGCGTGACTAACAATTGAGGAGGCTAATTCATCTATATCAACCTCTTCAGAGATAGCCTTCCTAATAACCTCCCTTAGGTCAACCACCTCAGCCTCCACCTTTTTCACCTTATCCTCTAACATTTTTATGTTTAATTGCATCGCTTTTTACCCTCCCTCTTGGTCTTGGTTCTGGATCGCGAGACTACTTAGGCCTCAGGGACGGCCTCCGTCTATGATCTTACCCTTTTCGCCTTCGTATAAGCGAAAAGTTGTTGTCTTTTGCTGTCTCCTGACCTTGCAACGAGAATGGCCTGGGGCAAGTCTGCTACTTGACTCTTGCTCTGAATTCATATTCTAAATCATTATTAGGTCTGAAATTTCTCTTGTTTTCCATAGTGTTATCGGTTAGCCATAAAAGAATACAAAATTCAACACGAAACGAAATTTTCCATTCTTTACCTTAAGTACAAGCATAGACGAAAAAAAGCACACCGTATATAGGCAATAGACGGAATATTTTTCATCTATTCGAACTGTTATATGCTATGAGTAAACCAGAACTCTTCATTATTGAATCTTTGGAATTGAATGATGAAAAAAAGGGATACTTTGAGGACAAAATTTGGTCGGGTATGCTTAATTTGAGCGAAAAAAAGTGCATATACTATTATATTCGTACAAGGACAGAACTGATTGAAATTCTTGACGAGTTTTACATGACCGACTACCGTTACCTTCAATTATCTTGCCATGCAAGTAGAAGAAAAATGGCCACTACATTCGATAGCATTTTTTCAGCGATCTTGGGGAGATACTTCCACCCATTCCCCCACATTTTTGTCTATGAACTCAACGCCGAAAAGATAAATCTTTTTTCCTTTGCCCTGATATTTTTCAAAATCTTTTTTCTCTTTGATCTGAAGTTGGGCGTTCTTCAGATTATAACCTGAATCTTCCCGATCGGGATTTTGCAAAAAATAACTTATTGATTTAATTGATCAAAAAATTTTTAGTGTAGTGACAATTGACCAATTTAGCCACTAAAACTGCTTCAAAATATAGCTTTAGAAGTAGAAAAATCACTCAAAATCTACAAAAAGTGTAGAAAATGCTATTTTTTCACCATTTTTGATGGTCGAATGAGACCCTTAAGAAGCTGGTTGGTCTCAATTGTTACTACACTAAAAAAATAACATTAAATAATATCAGGTGGTTAAAAATGTGTCAGTGTTGATCTGGAAGATTCCGGTATAAGTTTCTTATCCCTTCATTGTTATTCGTACTGCTTAAATGGCTCTACAAGATTAGTATGGTTCTTTCGACTGTTCCGAGGATGCGATTCATCCCTAAGCCTCAATAAGTGGAATTTTGTATTTCTTTAAACGAATATCCCGTGTCACAAGCGTAAGATGTTCTACTTTTGTTTGGGCTACAAGCATCCTGTCAAATGGGTCTCGGTGATGTGCCGGAAGGTCCCCGATCGCATGCGCGTGTTCAACAGTTATATCCAACATCTCAAAGGGCTGGGCATTTAACACTTTTTGAAAATTTTGGGGAATTGCCAATTTTCCTAATGCCTGCTTGATCCTTATTTCCCAAATGACTACAGCACTGATAAAAACAAGATTTTTCCCATCGGCAATTGCAGCCTTTGCTTTCCTGGAAAGAGCAGGGTAATCGTCAAGCCACCATAAAAGAACGTGTGTATCAAGCAAGAGGTTCATTAATCCACCATCCCAAATGCTTTGGCAATATCCCTCGGCAGTTCGTCAAAATTATCGCCTATTTTGATTTTTCCTAGCAGGGCGCCGGGTCGGCGCGGTTTCTCGCTTCGTTCATATCGCACAAGCTTTGCAACAGGCTTTCCTGCTTTACCAATGATTATCTCTTGTCCGGCCATGACCTTCTCAATAAGGGCTGACAACTGGGCCTTTGTCTCTGAAATATTGGTTATGAGCATGTTCGTCACCTCCCAATTCATAGTCTGACCAGACCAGACCATAAAGTTAAGATATTTTTTGTAGTACAGACCTTGTTGATTTTATTTTCTCAAGTCAGAAAATCGCATTCTTTGCCTTTTTTGTCTTTCCAGTAATAAACCTCAAGCCCCCTTCTTTTCAGTTCGATAAAGACAATATTCTCTAATGCAGTTCAACTGTTTTGCAGAATAGTCGGAAGCTCTTTTAGTGCTTTTTCTACAGGCAGTATGGAAATGTTGTCTGCATATTCCTGTCTTGAACCGCCATATAGCATGTATAACTTCGCTTCGGGATAGTCATTTGCAAATGACTTCAGCCCGTTAAGATCTTTTTTTGAAATGCGGCCGGAACGTTTTATTTCAAAAGCAAGAAGACCTTTTGGGCCATAGAGTATGAAATCAACTTCAACACCATTACTTGTTCGCCAGTAATACAGATCATATTTATAATTATAATAGTCATTGACGGCAGATAATTCTTGAAAGCAAAGGGTTTCGATGCCGGGTCCTTCAGCTTCTTGAGGAGAATCAAGGGGACCCATAGGACGGAGTGTACGAAAAATACCTACATCAAAATAATAAAATTTAGGATGGGATATCATTCTACGCTTCGCCCTTCGTGTAAAGACTGGAAGGAAGGAGGCGAGAAGAAGATCTTCAAGTATTGAAAAGTAGTTTTTAACACGCATTCTTTCAATACCGGATTCTCTGGCTATTTCAGAAATATTCAACACTGACCCCTGTGAAAAAGAAGCTGTTTCAAGAAAACGTGAAAAACTGCCTAAATTCCTTGTCAAGCCTTCCTGAAGTACTTCTTCGCGCAAATATGTCTGAACATAAGCTTTTAAAAAAAGGTCGGGGTTTTTTTCAGAAGGAATTGCGGGCAAATGCCCCCAGGCTAATGACTTTTTCAAGCAAAAGCTGTCGCCCAATTCAACTACTGTAAGGGGATACATTCTGTATGTTAAGGCACGTCCGGCCAGCAAATTTACACCTTTTTTTCTGAGAGTTCTTGCGCTGGAGCCTGTGAGTATGAATTTGTAGTGAAAGTTTTCTATTAGCCGATGAACCTCGTTTAACAGTTCCGGAATCCTCTGGATCTCATCAAGAATGATCCAGTTTTGAAAACCTGGGGGAATTAAATTTTCCAGGCGACCCGGTCGAGCTAAAAGATCATTATAAAGATCAAACCCCAGGAGATCAAAGTACAGGGCTTCTGAAAAATTGCTTTTTATCCATGTGGTTTTTCCAGTACCTCTTGGGCCGAACAGGAAAAAGCTCTTGTCATGATTAATCGGAATATTTAGCAGTCTGCTGTACATACCTTCATTTAGCATAGATATTTGAAGAAGTCAACTTCAAAATAGGGACGGGAGAATGTAGCTCCGGCCCCTGTGTTTTCAAAAATAGTGGGCTGGAATTTGCATAATATTATTGGCCGGAAATTCTATTAAAAAAGACGGCTGTCAAGCATATTGCGGGTTTTGTCCAATTGCTGCGTTAGGGCTCACAGCTCCGCCCCTTCGGTTACATAGAGATGGCAATATAACTTATTGAAATAACTGATTAATAATGAATACCTACGGCTTGAATCCGCAATAAAGACAAATAGTTATAGAGTTTCAGATAATTAATTTCACAAGGCCAGAAGGAGGAAGGCGTATTAGTTTTATACGTCGACGACTGATAACACAGTGAAATTAATTATCTGAAACTCTATAGGCCTGTTTTTTGTTCGCTTCCCAAATCAAGACACGTGGTCGTTTTTCCAGTTTCGGAACAAGGGCTTCAAACTCATTCCTGCTAAAGACAAGTGAGCGTATCTTTCTTTTTATATATCGTTCAGTTTTTCTGCTCAGATCGTTGAGATGATATTGATCAACATTACCAATCAACAAGAGATCTATTATTCCTGTATCTTTACCCTCTGCATAATCATCAATCAGGTAAGCCTGTTCTAACTCGCCCAGCCGGGTCACAATGCTGTCGATAACCCGGTCGATACCCATTACTTTGTTGACCATTGATTTGAGTTCCGGATAAAGAGGATGCTCCTGGTTTGCCATGTATAAAACCTGTCGCCCGCTTTTCCTGGATTTGAGCAAATCGGTTTTTGTCAGTTGGTTGAGTTCTTCTCTCACCGAATTTGTAGAAACATCAAATTCCTTGGCAAGTTCTCTCAGGTATGATCTGGTTTCAGGATTAAAGAAAAAACGGACAAGCAGCCTGATCCTGGTTTTTGATGATATAAGCCCTGTGAATAGATTATCCAAATTTTGTTCCTTTATTGAGTAGCTTTATTACTCATAACGTAACATTCCATGGTTGTCAATTATTTTTTGGTAAATTCACAAGGTAAACGCATTTGGAAAATAGAATCAGAAAGAGTTTGTGTATTTGTGGGAAGAAATTTTTGAGAATCGCTCAACTTAGTTACAAAATGCTTGACATTCTTAATTCAGATTGTTACGTGTCAACCTTAAATTAAATTCAGGTAGTTAACATGACAAAAAAAGCAACTGAACTAATCGTTATTGGTCTAATTAGCATACTCGTTGTAGGTGTATTATCCTGCCACGAGGTAATGGGCTGATAACTGCTTAATTAAATTAACCAATCCTAAAAAATCCGTTATCAGCCAAAAAAGCTAATAACGGATTTTTTATTATGGAGATTCTCAAATGAAAAGTGATAGTGCAAAAAAAGGTATTGAAAGAGCCCCACACCGCAGTCTCTTTAAGGCAATGGGATATACTGATTTTGAAATTAACAGGCCTCTCATAGGTATTGCCAACTCAGCAAACAGTATCATCCCCGGCCATGTAAATCTTGATAAAATTACTGAAGCTGTAAAGGCTGGAGTTTACATGGCAGGTGGCACTCCGATTGAATTCGGAACCATTGGTGTTTGCGACGGCATTGCCATGAATCATACAGGCATGAAATATTCCCTCGGTAGCAGAGAACTGATTGCCGACTCCATAGAGGTTATGGCTGTTGCTCATGCATTTGATGCAATGATAATGGTTACAAACTGTGATAAAATTGTTCCAGGGATGCTTATGGCTGCCGCCCGTTTGGACATCCCCACCATTGTGATAAGCGGAGGTCCGATGCTTGCCGGAGAGCGTCCTGAAAAATCCGGCTCTGAAAAAATAGATCTTGTCACTGTCTTTGAAGCTGTTGGTGCGGTGCTTTCCGGAAAAATGACTGAAAAAGAGCTGTCTGCAATTGAGGATGCCGCCTGCCCCACTTGCGGTTCCTGCGCCGGTATGTTTACTGCCAACTCTATGAACTGCCTGACAGAAGCTATAGGGATGGGTCTGGCCGGCAATGGAACAATACCTGCGGTTATGGCCGCTCGAATCCGTCTTGCCAAGGAAGCAGGAATGCAGATCATAAGCCTTCTTGAAAAAAATATTACACCAAAAAAAATCATGACGGAAAAAGCCTTTAAAAATGCGCTCACCGTTGATATGGCATTAGGCTGCTCCACAAATACTGTACTGCATCTTACAGCTTTAGCAAAAGAAGCTGGAGTAGATATAGATCTCAATCTGATTAACGAAATAAGCAAGGTTACACCACATCTCTGTTCCTTAAGTCCTGGCGGAAAAGATCATCTGGAAGACTTAAACCGTGCCGGTGGAATAAGTGCGGTTATAAAGGAATTATCCGGAGCCGGACTTATTAATGATGAATGTATTACAGTAACAGGCAAAACAGTTGGCGAAAACACCAGGGATAAAATGATACTGAACAATAATGTAATTCGTTCAATTGACAATCCCTATCACTCCCAGGGCGGACTTGCTATAATGTTCGGCAACCTTGCCCCGGATGGATGTGTTGTAAAACAATCAGCGGTTCTTGATGAAATGTTATGCCATGAAGGCCCTGCCAGAGTGTTTGATTCAGAAGAAGATGCCGGTAAAGCAATAATGGAGAACAAAATAAAAAAAGGAGATGTTATTGTAATCCGCTATGAGGGACCAAGGGGCGGCCCTGGTATGCGCGAAATGTTGACTCCTACTTCGGCAATTGCAGGTATGAAACTGGACGCTCATGTCGCACTTCTTACAGACGGCCGTTTTTCCGGGGGCACAAGGGGTGCTGCAATAGGACATATTTCTCCTGAAGCTATGCAGGGTGGGCCTATTGCAATTATTCAGGAAGGTGATCTGGTTTCCATAGATATTCCAGGAAAAAACATAACGCTCAAAGTATCTGAAGAAGAGATACAAAATAGATTATCAAAGTGGTCTCCCCCAGAGCCAAAGATAACACATGGCTATATGGCCAGATACGCTCGCATGGTTTCATCTGCCAGCGATGGAGCAGTTTTCAAGTAAAAAACCCGTAACCCGCAAATTGAAAGGAAATTTTATCATGAAACTTACAGGTGCACAAATCCTTATGGAAGTACTAAAGGAAGAAGGTGTAAAAACTATTTTTGGATTTCCGGGTGGCGCTGTCATAGATATCTATGATGAACTTGCTAAGACCGATATACATCATGTTCTTGTGCGCCATGAACAAGGGGCCGTACATGCTGCTGACGGTTATGCAAGAGCCAGCGGCGGGGTAGGAGTCGTTCTTGTTACTTCCGGTCCCGGAGCAACCAATACAGTTACTGGAATAGCGTCCGCCTATATGGATTCAATTCCGATTGTTATATTTACCGGCCAGGTTCCCACCCAGCTTATTGGAAACGATGCTTTTCAGGAAGTGGATATTGTTGGGATAACAAGACCTTGCACAAAACACAATTACCTTGTTAGAGATACTAAAGATCTGGCAAGGGTTGTTAAAGAAGCTTTTTATATTGCTCAGTCAGGACGTCCTGGACCTGTGCTGATAGATATCCCAAAGAATGTCGCTGCAACCAAAGTTGATTATAAGCCAATAAAAAAGATTAAATTAAAGTCTTACAATCCTACGTATAAGCCAAATATCAGGCAACTTAGCAAAGCAGCAAGTCTTATAAAGGATGCCAAAAGACCGGTTATTTTTGCCGGAGGCGGAGTTGTTCTTTCAAAAGCTTCAAAAGAGCTTACAGAATTCGCACAAAAAACAAAAATTCCTTTGACAGCTTCCTTAATGGGATTGGGTGCATTCCCTGGCACAGATCCTTTGTGGCTTGGAATGATGGGCATGCATGGCACGTACAGGGCAAACATGTCAACAGGAGCTTGTGATTTGCTTATTGGTATAGGCGTTCGTTTTGATGATCGTGTTACAGGAAAAACCGATGAATTTGCTTCACGGGCAAAAATAATACACATAGATATTGATCCGACATCTATACAAAAAAATGTTCCTGTTACTGTTCCTATTGTCGGGGACTGTAAAACAACACTTGGACAACTTAATAAGCTTTTAGACAAGGAAGATCTGGGTGATTTAAACGAAAAAAGAAAAAAATGGCTTGATCAGATTGAAGAGTGGAAAAATACAAAACCCCTGGCATATGCTCAGGAAAAAGTTATCAAGCCGCAATACGTTGTGGAAAAACTTTACGAACTAACTAAGGGAAAAGCTATAATAACTACTGAAGTAGGTCAGAACCAGATGTGGGCCGCCCAGTTTTATCATTTTGACAAACCCAATCATTTTATTACTTCCGGTGGTTTGGGTGTAATGGGTTTTGGTCTTCCTGCAGCAATAGGAGCTCAATTGGCCTGCCCCAAAAAACTTGTAGTGGATATTGCGGGAGATGGCAGTATCCAGATGAATATCCAGGAAATGGCAACTGCTGCCCAATGCGGTCTTCCGATTAAGGTTGTAATCTTGAACAATAGTTATCTTGGCATGGTCAGGCAATGGCAGGAACTTTTTTACGAAAAACGTTATTCACAAACAGGTATGGAACACGCTCCGGACTTTGTTAAACTGGCTGAGGCTTATGGAGCAGTAGGATTAAGGGCTACAAAACCGGATGAAGTTGAAAAAGTGCTCAAAAAAGGTCTTTCCAGTCCTAAAGCAGTAATCATGGATTTTGTTGTAGAACAGGAAGAATGCGTTTATCCAATGGTTCCCGCAGGCGCGCCTATAACAGAAATGCTGCTAGTTTAACATAGTTTAATACCAAGCTACATAAAAAGGATATTAATCATGATAGAAGAAAAACATGTACTTTCGATTTTGGTCGAGAACCAGCCCGGTGTACTTTCCAGAATCTCAGGATTATTCGGTGGAAGGGGCTATAATATCGACAGCCTGTGCGTTGCCGAAACCACCGAACCTCATGTATCAAGGGTTACAATTGTCGCTACGGCGAACAGGGTTGTTCTGGAACAAATTATGAAGCAGCTTCACAAGCTCATAAATGTAATGAAAGTAATCGAACTCACAGGCACGGAATTTGTTCAAAGAGAGATGGCTCTTATAAAGGTTAACGCCAAACCCGAACACCGAGCTGAAATACTTAGAATAGTCGATATCTTCAGAGCTAAAATAATAGATGTCGGACTGGAACATTACACTATTGAAATAACGGGTGATGAAGACAAACTGTCTGCCATATTGAGTCTCCTGAAACCTTTAGGAATCAAGGAAATCGCTAAAACAGGGATCATTGCTCTATCCCGCGAGCCGAAGACTGTATAGATGTGACAGTTTACGGTTCACAGTTCGCGGTTGATCAAAACTTAAAACCGTTAACTGTAAAACCGACAACCGTTTCTCGTTCCCATGCTCCAGCGTGGGAATGCATAACTGTAAACCGACAACCGTGAACTGTAAACCGTTATTTATTAAAGGAGAAAAAGATGGCAAAAATTGATTTTGGTGGGGTTGTAGAAGAAATAATAACAGCAGATGAATTTTCTCTGGATAAAGCAAGAGAAATTCTAAAAGATGAAATAATCGTTATCCTTGGATATGGGGTTCAAGGCCCAGCACAAGCCTTAAACCTCAAAGATAACGGTTTTAATGTAATAATAGGACAGCTTGAAGGAGATGAATACTGGAATAAAGCTATTGTAGACGGTTTTGTCCCAGGTGAAACCCTGTTGCCCATTGAGGAAGCAGCAAAAAAGGGAACTATTATTAAGGAACTGCTTTCAGATGCAGGACAGGTTGCCACATGGCCAATGGTAAAGGCATGCCTTAATGAAGGAGATGCTCTTTATTTCTCGCATGGATTTTCTATTGTCTATAAAGAACAGACAGGTATTATACCCCCGGAGAATATAGATGTTATTATGGTTGCTCCAAAAGGATCAGGGACAAATGTCCGAAGAAATTTTCTGGACGGAAGCGGTATAAACTCCAGTTATGCAATACACCAGGACTATACCGGCAGAGCAAAGGAAAGAACTCTTGCTCTCGGAATAGCAATAGGTTCCGGCTATCTCTTCCCCACAACCTTTGAACAGGAAGTTTATAGTGATCTTACCGGAGAACGCGGAGTCCTTATGGGATGCCTTGCCGGCACTATGGAGGCGCAATACAATATTCTCAGGAAAAATGGTCATTCACCCAGCGAGGCTTTTAATGAAACAGTTGAAGAACTGACTCAGAGTCTTATACGTCTTGTTGGAGAAAACGGCATGGACTGGATGTTTGCAAACTGCAGCACAACCGCTCAGAGAGGGGCTCTGGACTGGGCTCCGAAATTCCGGGATGCAGTAGCTCCTGTTTTTGAAGAACTTTATGACCGTGTTAAAACCGGTAAAGAGACACAACGAGTTCTTGAGGCCAACAGCGCACCTGATTATCTTGTAAAACTGAGAAAAGAACTTGATGTTATAAAAAAATCAGAAATGTGGACAGCCGGCGCCGCGGTAAGAGCATTAAGACCTGAAAACCGAAAAAAATAGGAGCCATTCACGGCTTGAAATTGGAAAGTAGAAATTAGAAATTGTATTCTTTTTCTTGGGAGAACAACAAAATGGAACCAATTCTGTTATATGACACCACCTTGAGGGACGGGGCTCAGGGAGAAAATATCAACTTCAGTGCTGAAGAAATGATAAAAATCGCACAGAGGCTTGATGACCTTGGGATACATTACATAGAAGGTGGCTGGCCAGGTTCTAATCCCAGGGACGAACGCTTTTTTGAGCTGGCGAAAAATATTAAATTTCAAAATGCCCGTCTTACTGCATTCGGCTCAACTCGCAGGCCTGGAATTAGCGCTGATGAGGATCAAAACTTAAAAGCCCTTATTAAAAGCAGCACCCCTGCTGTAACAATATTCGGCAAAACCTGGGATCTTCATGTTAAGCAGATTATGAACAATACCCTGCAAGAAAATCTCGCTATGATAACAGATAGTGTCGAGTTCCTTAAAAGAAATGGTCGGGAAGTTATTTACGATGCCGAGCACTTTTTTGATGGCTATTTGGCAAATAGAGAATATGCTTTACAGACTCTTATAGCAGCTATAGATGGTGGAGCTGAGACAGTTGTTCCCTGTGATACAAATGGTGGAACACTGCCAGATGATATAGAAACCATTATGATTGATGTGTATAATACTCTCAATAAGTACAGGGAAAAAACAAATTCTCTACCGATTAAAATAGGAATCCATACTCACAACGACAGCGGCCTTGCTGTTGCTAATTCCATTGCGGCTGTACGCCATGGCGCTGTTATGGTGCAGGGGACGATAAATGGATATGGAGAAAGATGCGGAAATGCGGATCTTACTTCTATCATACCTATTCTCAGTCTAAAAATGAATCGTCAATGTATTTCCAAAGAAAATCTGGCAAAACTCAAAAACACATCCAGGTTTGTAAGTGAATCCGCAAACATGACCCCCCTTAATTCAAGGCCTTTTGTCGGCAAAAGTGCATTCGCCCACAAAGGTGGTATTCATGTAAGCGCCGTAATGAAAGTGCATAGAGCTTACGAGCACATGAATCCTGAATTAGTAGGGAATGAACGCCGCGTGCTGATATCTGATCTCGCCGGTAAAAGCAATGTGGAATACAAAGCCAAAGAACTCGGCATAGAGCTCGGAACGAACGGTTTTGACAGCCGCAAGATCGTTTCGGAAATAAAGCGTATGGAAGAAAAAGGATACCAGTTTGAAGTGGCTGATGGTTCATTCAAAATACTGATGGAAAAACTCACAAAACAGTTTAAGCCTCTTTTCGAACTGAAATCCTTTAGAGTCCATATTGAAAAGGAAAAAGATCGCCCGTGTTCTGCTCATGCAACTATAAAAATATCCGTAGGTGACACTGAAGAAATTACCGCTGCAGAAGGAAGTGGACCGGTAGGCGCTTTAGATAACGCTCTGCGCAAAGCTCTTGAAAAATTTTATGTTGCAGACCTGGATTCCATGCAGCTCGTAGATTTTAAGGTCAGGGTAATTGATGCATGGGAAGGGACTGCCGCAAAAGTAAGGGTCTTAATAGAATCGCGTGATGAAGATCGTATCTGGAGTACAATAGGCGTTTCAGAAGATATAATTGAGGCGAGCTGGCAAGCATTGGCAGACAGTTTTCAGTATAAACTTTCAAAAGAAAGATCGTAAAAATTAAGTATTGAACCTTGAGTAAAGTCATGAATGAAAAAGTAATTATTTTTGATACAACACTAAGAGATGGTGAGCAGTCTCCGGGAGCTAGTATGAATACCGGAGAAAAAATGCGGCTCGCTAGACAGTTGGAAAAACTCGGCGTTGATGTGCTGGAAGCCGGATTCCCCGCCGCATCTGAGGGAGATTTCGAGGCAGTTGCCCAAGTAGCGGGTGTTGTAAAAAATATTGAGATTGCCGCACTGGCAAGAACACACAAAAATGATATTGACCGTGCCTGGGCTGCAATTTGTCATGCAAAAAATCCCAGGATTCATACATTTATAGCTACTTCAGATATTCATATGAAATATAAGCTGAAGATGAATAGAGAAGAAGTGGTTAAAACTGCTTTTGAAGCTGTCAAATACGCAAAATCTTTTACTGACAGTGTTGAATTTTCAGCAGAAGATGGATCAAGAAGTGATCGTGACTTCCTCTGCCGGGTTTTCGATGCGGCAATTGAAGCCGGGGCTACTACTCTTAACCTTCCTGATACAGTAGGATATGCTATTCCACAGGAATTTGGTGATCTTGTAAAATATGTTATGGCGCACACCTCAAATATACATAAAGCTGTCCTGAGCGTTCACTGCCACAATGATCTTGGTCTTGCCACTGCAAATACTCTTGCAGCAATATACGCCGGAGCCAGACAGGCAGAAGTAACCATAAATGGAATAGGAGAAAGAGCAGGCAATACTTCGCTTGAAGAAGTGGTAATGGCGCTGCACACAAGACCCAATTTTCTTCCTGTATATACCAATATAAATACTGAACATATTTACCCGACAAGCCGGATTGTAAGCATGATAACCGGAATTATGGTTCAACCGAATAAAGCAATCGTAGGAGCCAATGCATTTGCCCACGAAGCTGGAATCCATCAGGATGGTATGCTGAAGAATCCCATGACATATGAAATCATGAAGCCTGAAACCATAGGGTTAAGTAAGAGTAAGCTTGTTCTGGGAAAGCATTCCGGCAGACATGCGCTTCGCTCACATTTAAAGGAATTAGGATACGATATTAGTGATGAAGAGTTAAAGCTTGTTTTTAAAAAATTCAAGGAGCTTGCTGATAAGAAAAAGCATATTTTAGATGAAGATCTGGAAGTCATTGTTACTGAGGGCATTTTAAGAACAGCGGAAGTCTTCAACCTTGAATATCTTCATGTTTCAAGCGGAACAACAGTTAAACCGACTGCAAATGTCAAACTCAAAATAAATGAAAGATCTGCAGAAAGCTCTGGATCTGGAAATGGCCCGATTGATGCTGCCTATAATGTTATTGCAAAACTTACAGGTTCAAAATCAGAACTATTAAGGTTTTCCGTTAGCGCAATTAGTGGGGGTACGGATGCACAGGGCGAAGTTACTGTACGATTAAAAGAAAACGGACTTATTGCCCTTGGCAGGGGCGCTGATCCGGATATTATCACAGCCAGTGCAAAAGCTTATATCAATGGACTTAACCGGCTGGAATACTTAAAAGCAAATCCCATAGAAACATCTGAAGTTATCTAAAAAATAGGTGGATAGGTAGAAGGCTGAAGTATATCAATCATCTCGCAAAGCTCGAATTATGGGTTCCCACGCTGGAGCATGGGAACCAGGCAAGAACCAACCTCTAAAAAGTGTAAACCGGAAAATGAACGATGCCTGAATAACTATAAATTCCCTTTGAAAAAAAAAGGGGGGGGGATTTTTTCTGAAACAGCCCTGATTTATTGAGAACTTATGGGAATGAGGGTTAACCAATTGAAATTTTAATCTATTCCAACTCTTAAATGTGCCCATAGCGTACTTCCATAGTTTCTTTCAGTATAAAGCGCATGATAAGGAGATTAGATGGACGCGATAACGAACCATTCCAATTCCCTTTCCGATTTTTTTGCTGCTTCCGAACTTTTTAGCCTTAACGATTTACTCAACAAAATAATTAATTATGGACTCTGTAAGCTCGGATGCAAAGGCGGTTCCCTCTTTTTCTTCGATGGCGGAACAGCAAAACTGGAACTATCCGCACATTCTTATTCAACTGCAAGTCCTTTGTCCTTTTCTCTGTCTCCTGGTGAAGGAGTGGCAGGTTGTGCATTTACAAAGCAAACTTTGGTCATTGCTTCAGGCCGGGAACTTACCCGTTTATATCTGCCCTTTGAATTGTTTCCGAGAGATCGGCTTCGGGGAGTTGTAGCTCTGCCGGTATTTGTGTTTAAAAAGCCGATTGCTGTTTTTTGCTTTGATTTTATTTCTGAGCATCTACAATCAGGTACGGACCAAAATGCCGAGAACCTCACTCCGGAAGAAAAAAGCGCTGTGCAAGAACTGTGGAAAGAGTTTGACTCATCTAATATCGGCATGCTCATCCATCAGAAGCGGGTTATCCAGGTTCAAAACGATTTGCTGTGTGCCGGCACAGCCCCGTCAGATCTAAGAAAAGAGTCAGGCAAGTTCATTTCAGGACTGAAGAAGGCATATGAAAAGTCTGACTGGCCGTGCCCTGATCTCATTTATCTCCAGCTTGTCGATCATCCTCAAAGAACAGTGCGCACTGTTCACGGCTTTGGAATGCCATTGAGCTTTGAATTTCAGCCCGCTTACCCCCTATACTCAACCAAGGACTCAACCGATATACATGTGGAAATAGTCAAAAACCCTCAGGTAAGAATAATAGCAGGAAACGACAAACGTCATTTTAATCAGCGGATATACAAACATTATCGGCACGAAGAATATGTCCGTTTATGGTTTCCTCTTTTTCCTTTTCCAGTACCTTCGGATATTTCCGGAAATTGTAAAAAGATAGAAATGGAGTTAAAGGCTCTTTTGTGCTGGAATTCTAAAGAAACGCGCGAAAATAGCATGAATCAATGGGTTGCTGAATTTTCTGAGAAAAAGCGGCCTCCTGAGAATCTAATTTTTGGCACAGTTGAGATAGGATACCGCCACAGGACGGAAGATCATCTTAGTATAGAACCATGGACCAAGGATCTGGTCATATGGAGTATGGCTCAGGCGTATCACATGAGCAGAGATCTATTCAATACAACCCTGACCGGCGTTCTGGACCAGATCGGTCGGCTGCTTGCTTCTTTAACTCAGGGCGACAATATCCGTTTCAAAACTTCCTTTTCTTATGGAAAGATTGAGGAAGTTAGAACATATCCTATTTCAGCCCCATGGCCGGCAGCGGTTCCTGAAAGCGGAAAAGCATCATCTAATAATTCACAAACATTAAAGTTTGAGTCTGTAGCTGTTGAGCGTTTCAAAAAAAATTCCATGGGAATCGGTTTTCCATCGGAATATGTGGAACATCTACTCAAATTCAACCGACCTGCCGCTAGCATGGGGGTTGTAGCCGCATCACATCTTTTTAAAGCAGCTATCTATCCTCAGGAGCTTCTTGTTCCCGATGACGATACGATCTTCTTAGACACACTTATAGAAGAAAATGAGGTTAGGTCAGTATGTGAAGAGGCAGCAAAAATGACGGGGGCTCTTTGCTGTGGGGCATATCTATTTGCGAAGGAACCTTTTCCTGGCCAAGAGGTTGAAAAAGACGGGCCTTGGCGGATTAGACCGCCTATTATATCCGGAGATAAAATTGGGAATGAGAGCTTTTGGAAAAAAGTTGAAGATTTAGCTAAGAAGGAAGTGGTAACTAAAAAAACTGTCCGTTATTTAGACAAATCAGAGAGTTTAGATGCAAGGTATAAGATGATCCTGCTGCCTCTTGAACTTTCTGATGCAGCTACAGGTATCCTCGTCCTATTCTTTGACAAGGAAAAAACTTTTTCAAATCTGGAAAAAAGTGATCTGGAAAGGCGTGTTCCTCGCTGGGTCTATCGGATATACATGAATCAACTGATCTTAAGAAACCGTTTTTCCGGCCTAACTGCGCAGCTTCGTTACGATATCGCAGAAGCGAAGAAGGCTGTAGCGAAATACTGTTCGGCTAAAACCTGCTCAACTCTATTTGTCAGGGATGTTCTGCAAAGGACAGTAAAACGCCAAGGCTTACACGTGGGCTGGCTTACACTCTATAGTAAATCAGCCACAGGGCTGAACAGGTTGGAACGATTCTGGTGTTTGCAGGAAGAAGGCTCTAAATCTCTTAAAACACATAATCATGAGTTTATATACAGCTCCTTAATAGGTCCGTGCTTTGATGCCTGTGATAAGCAAAGACCCGTAATTTATAGTGGGAAGAAAAAAAAAGAGCGAATCGAAAATTTACGAAAAAACCTTAAAATCGAAATCGAGGACTTGCAAGGAAAAGGCGAAAGCTACTCTTCAGAAGTGTTACAACGTTTTTTAGATAGTTTTAGAGAAAAAGAAGAATCCTCTACGATATTGACATTCCCTGTCATTGAAAGAGGGTATGATGTGCCCACTTTTAAGGGAGCTTTTACCACAATCTTGCAAGGTAAGCATTATTACGATGGAGAGCATCGCAAACTCTTAACCGAATGGGGTGATCTACTGGCAGAAAATCTTGCTTATGTCCGTTATCTTGACAGGAAACGATCTGAAAAAAAATTTCATGACTCTCTTGAGGAATTGCGTAAATATTTTGCGCTCGCAAATGATGCAGATGGTATTGTTGGTGCCTTATTAGGCAAATTGGGAATGGGCAAAACAGGTAAGGCATCTGCTAGTTTGGAGATTGCCGAAGATATTGTTTTCTGGTTTCTTTCACCCGAAAGCAGCAAACTTGTAGTAAGATCTGCAAAGGGTAAAGGGCTTGACGTTTTTGAAAATCATAAGAATTGTGATGTGCTGCCCTGTAATAAGCATCCTCTCTTCGTAAAGGAAGAAAAAAATATTGAGTGGTCGTCTTCAGAAAACCCCAAACTTCCCCGGCTGAAAAAGAAGGACTTCCCTCTTTGGACAATTCCTATCGGTAAAAGAACGCAAGAAAAAAATACCGCCTATGAAAAAATTTGTGCCGCATATACCAGCGGTACAAATCGAAAATGGCTGATTACATTCCCCATTGTTAATGCTGAAGCTCGGATATTTGGGATAATTGACTGTTTGCGAGACGAACTGCTTCCCGCAGAAGAGGAAAAGGTTCTCAGAGGGTTTCTTCGGCGGATTTCTTTGCAGTTCTCTTCGGTATTTAGTCATTCCCATTTTACAAAGATGCGCCGCATAAGCAAAAAGCTTTTTGACATGACGGGAAAAATGCTGCCGCAATTCCGAACAGAAAATGTTTATAAAAAGTTAGTACAGTACATACGGAAAGAATTTGTTTGTAAGGATTGCGACCTTTTTCTGGACAGCCGCGGAAAAATGTTGTTGCACTCTACTACGCGCAAGCACGGCCCGTCATCGGATAAAGACAGGTCTCGATTTTCGGTTGAACCTGACACAAAGAAAAGTGAAATCATGGGGAGCTGTCTTCATACAGGAAAGGTGCAGATAGAGCATGTAGAAAAATCTCCAATTTCTTCAAAATATCTCTCTTCATGTCTTCGAAAACTCTTCTCGAACGATTTTCAGTCTGAACGGATGGTAATTCCCCTGAAAGGGATGATACATGGCCGCGAAAAAGTGATCGGAATGCTCCAGCTCAGGCAGCCTCTACATCATTCAAAAAAGATATTTGAAAAAGAATATTTAAAAAAGAGTCTTCTATTTACATCCGAAGATTTCCGGCTCGGTATTGATCTTGGCCTTGCAATCCAAAGAATCGTGCAGATGGTCAGCCTTGTCGAACAACTGAAATTGGTATTAAATGAGCTTACGCATTCCCTGGGACAGCCTCTCCAGGAGCTTCGCTCCGCCATAAATCAATTGGTCAAAGCAGCGCAAAGGGATGACAAGACAAAATTTGATATCAGGGAATTGTTTGATGAAATTAACACTGTGTTTGAACATGTACATGAAGCCAATGATCAATTTGTTTTCTTCGACGTATTCAGCCTGACGAAAAAACATCAGTTTGAGCAAATCAATCTCAAACATCTAATTCAGGAATGCTGTGATGTTAAGGCAAAAAGGGATTTTATTCGAAAAAACCGTATCCGTATAGATTACAGCGGCGTTCGATCAATAAAACCTCTTCCTGTAGTAACATCTGTGATGCGTAAGACCCTGCTCAATCTTCTGGATAACGCTATCAAGTATTCATTGGAAAACCATAATATCATGGTCATAGCTACAGAAAATAATCAAGGCATAATCAGCATCAAAGTAACAAACTGGGGTGTCGGAATATCCGAAGAAGACCAACAATGTGTTTTTGACCTTTACTTTCGTTCCGATATGCCCGATGCAAGGGTAGCACGGCCAGGCACAGGAATCGGTCTGGCGATTGTAAAAGAAGTAGTTGAAAGGATACACAAGGGCAGAGTTACTGTAACAAGCATACCTTATAGAAAATCAGAAAAATCAACCAGCCAAATTATTGACATAAAGCATGAGACAAGTTTCACTATTGAACTTGAACGTAAAGTTTTGGATTCACTTGCTAACTCAGTGTATTTAAGGGAGAAAAATAGCGATGGACAACCGAACTAAGAAGAAGGTGGCATTAATTGAGGATGATCCTGGAAGTAGACGGGCAATCAAGCAAATTTTTGAGTCTTATTCAGAAATAGAACTTGTTGAAGCGGTCGATGCTGGAGAGGCAATAAAGATATTATTTCCAGATCTTCCTGAAAAGCGTCCGGATGCGGTTATTCTTGATCTGATACTACCCTACGGCTCGGCGGCTGATCAGCTTAATGCCAAAAGCGACCCTGATTGTGTCAAAACAGGGGTTAAGCTCCTTAGTTTTCTACGTGAATCAGAAAAGAGTGCAGATAGGTGTCTCAGCTCCGACCTTTTATGGGTTGCTGTGACCACAGCGCGAAGCAATCCGCGACTAATACGGAAATTGGGGCAACTACTTGAAAAGAGGGGATGTATATATACTAAGCCGTTCGATACTTTCAAATTAGAAGATGATCTTGCACAAGTTCTGGGGATAAAGAGCCAGATCGATCCTATACTTCTTTCACATGAATGTTTATCGCCTGTGCAGAAAGATGGAGGAAAATAATGAATCAAAGAGAATTCGAACAATTAAGCGTCTCTTTGCTGAACGCAAATAGAAAAGTTAAGGATAAAGAATCTTTGCTTCATATTTGCTGTGGACTGCTGAAAGCAGATGCAGCCTTTCTGATACGCAGGGAATTGCCTGATAAATCTGAGAAAGTGATTCTCTATCATGTTTATCCTTATGAAGATTGTAAAGATTTTAAAGAAAATGATCTAAATGCCTTGCGGAACTGGTATGATTTCGATCTTCTGCCTCAAGGCATAGACGGTTTTACGAAAGAGGGACCGATCAAAATAGGAGATCTGGAATTTCCTGATGCGCTGGTTGCTTTTGGTTCCCGCAAACCTGATAATCTATCTCCCTTTTACGAAATGATCCTGCTGAAAAAACGCGGTGATAAAGAACCTTATCGATCTTATCACTCATGGGCTGCTGCTCAACTGATTCATCAGTTTGAGTTTTTTGAATTGCAAAATGCGTTAGAAAGGGAAACAAAGCGCAGTTTGATGCTTGAAAAGCTTTATGCGGCCTACCTGAGCACTAATATACTTCCAGACGAATCGTGGGAAGGGTTGAAAAAAAGGATAAAAGAGATAGAAGATCAAAAAGAGCAATTTAAAGATATCTCCTTCAAAGACATCCAATGCCTTTCCTATGTTATATGGACAGCCTACCAGGTACGAAAGGAAGAGGCTGGTTATCAGCATAATAAGGATAAAGGTTCTGCAAAAGATGAGTTAGAAAGAAAAGAGAATATAGATAAGATCTATACTGATGTGGTTAATTTTCTATTATCATACAGCAAAAACCCATACAATGATGACCACCTGTTTGCCGAATTGAAGAAAAATATCAATCATGTAAAGAGATATCCTTCCGAAAGCAAAGAGCGGAAGTGGTCTGTGCTGACTCTGCTCGTTCTTGAACATGCCTGGCGAAATCTTAAAAAAAAGGCCGACTGGCGCAAAAATGACCCTGAACAGTCAAACTCTTCACGACCTGAAATAACTGACTTTTGTAATGTCATAGAGTCGGCGCAGAAACTCCTTGAACTGACACGGGGAGTGATAATTCAAGCAATTACTTCCGAAAAAGTAAAAAACAATGAGACCACCGGCAGAAAAAAACATAATTCCTCTGAGTTTCAGAAAATGGGACGGGGATTTCTTCGTATATACCTGGCGCAGGAAATCGCAAAGCCGAACTCGAAATTGAAGCGGATATATCTTGGTAATGACAAAAAAACAGATGAGCACAGCAAAACTCCTGTTGATGGGTACTGCAAAGCTCCTACTGAACTGAAACGGACATTTATCCTGAATCTTTCGCGTTTCATGCTAAGCGTGGTGGCGCTTCTCCAAAAGGATGCAGGCATACAGATAAAGCGTACTCCGACCAACCCGCCGGTAATCGGTTCAAGCGAAGAACTTGACAGCCTCTTTTATCTTATTGACCGTTTTGTTCATGTGGAACTGGAAGTAGATGAACGGATCAATTTCAGGGATCACCTGACCCGTCAAATCGGCTCCGAGGTCAGCCATTACCTGAGAAGACCTCATTATAGAGATCATCTACTCCACGTAATTGATGTTTTTTTGCTCGGTTATCTTTTGCTGAATACAAAGCTGTACTGGGTAGAAAGCAGGGAAACCTTCCTGGTTGACCATCTTACCGAATTAGCTGCATCCAAAAGGATCGATGACCAACAACCGATACTGAAAAGAGACTGGATGCGTAACTGGGCTGTGGCGAGTCTTCTTCACGACATAGGTTACCAGATAGGACACGGCAGCAGCATTTCATCCGATCACAATGTTTGGAAAAGCTATTTTGCTTTAGCATGTCCAGTTGCACCCTCATCTGCATGGCTCAAATTCAAAAATAATGAAAACAACGACAAGGATTCTCAAAGCCTTAAAAATCTCCTTGATTCTGTCAAAAATCTTGTGGAAGAACTGCACAATAAACGAAAAGTACTTAAAGAATATATTCCGGCAATAGATGAGAAAAATGATAGTTATATCACCAGGGATCATGGAATGTTGAGCGCACTTCGTATTGCCCAGGTCATTTGTCATGCCGATCATAAGACCGAGACAGAGAACAAACCGGACAACAAACCAGACAGCAGCGACCTGGCTGTTTGCTACCGTCATGCAATTCACGCTATAGCTTATCACAATCTGGCTTGTGAAAAGGTCTATTTTGATTCACATCCTCTGGCCTGTCTTCTTCGCTTATGTGATGAACTGCAAGACTGGGACCGCCGCAGGGTCAATATGGAAAAAACGGTTAAGCATCTGTATCTCGACCTTCAGAAAGAGGATTCCTCCAGTTTTTCTTCTTATGACTCGTATGAAATGATTGACTCTTTTAAGGCCAACCTCGATTTTCAACCTGTCCCCAAGAAGGACTTTCCAACATCTATGGAAGTAAGCTTGAAGGGAGAAAAACCGTGTTTTCAATTTGCCCTGCTCTATCGTGATTCAATAAAAGGTCACTTTCATCCAACCATGACCTTGCTTTGCAAGGCATACAACCTCCAGCACGTTGATTTTAGTGTTTCTGACCAGGGACACAATAACTTGAAATTCACCATCAACCTGAAATTTCCTCGTCCCAAAGCGTATCGCAGCATAACCGAATATGATATCTACGCCCTTTTTACAGAGAAGGTTCGTTTTCTGCCATTGCTTCGGCAGTTTAGTTCGATCAAGGAATCTGAAGCCGGTTTAGTTCATCTTGAATGTAAGAAAAAAAATTTTTCTAAACCAGACGACTGTTTCGGCATCTTGTTAACAGGCGCATCAAAGCCCGGACATCATCATGGATGGCTTTCCGTTAATCCGAATCACTTTTTTGACCAGTTTATTGAGTTCAAGAAGGATATCCTTGGAAGAATTGGAGGGAGGAACTCTTTCTGATTAATCTGTCCTTTCTACAGGCTTTAATCCGAAGGCTGTAGCTCCCTGACAGCCTTCAGCCTTCTACCTTCAG
>Ga0255422_1008_pt2 | contig 40701 bp, 47 predicted proteins | sample ANMaggSeSYBR02D3_FD_182631 | JGI IMG/M metagenome (GOLD analysis project Ga0255422, IMG submission 182631) | Sediment cell enrichment communities from methane seep in Santa Monica Basin, California, United Staets - ANME aggregate JGI... | ecosystem: Environmental > Aquatic > Marine > Cold seeps >... | reverse complement strand
CAACTGGTATTCCTGAAGGGTCACAGGCACAAGGTCTATGTTGCCGTTAGATGCAATGTTCTTCACCTGTACAAAGATCGTCTCTCCCACGTCAGGGGTCCTGGTCAGGTGCTTCTCGTGTGCCAGCCCGCGGGTACGCGGGTTCAGGTTCACAAAGGCACCGAAATTGGCCAGGCTGTCCACCACACCCTCATAGGTCATGCCAATTTCCAGATCAGAAGTATCACAGGCAGGACTCAGTTTCTGTACCAGCGGTTTTGTGGCGCAGGAAGCACACATATCACCTTGTGTATCAGCATCAAGGGACTGGCCGCATATTCGGCAGTTGGCCTTTTCACCCCTGCCGCCGCAAACCTCGCATTTCTGCTTCACTGTAATGGTGCCGGAGCCACTGCACTTCTGGCATTTTCCCCCGCCTTCCAGCAGGCTTCCCAGGTCATTTTCGGTCATTTTGGTAAGGTCAAGACTCTTAGGTTTGCCTGATCCCTTGCAGTCAGGACATTCCTGCTCTGAGATATTAATATATCCTGCGCCCTTGCATGCTTCGCATTGTTTGGTCATCGTACTTGAATTATAATTTAACCACAGAGAACACAGAGCTTGTACCTGATTTTACTCTCTGTGCCCTCTGTGCCCTCTGTGGTTTATTGCTTATCACTTGTTGGAATCTGCATTTTATTAGTTAATATTGTTTGGTTTTTAACTAAATTGTAATCTTCAATTATTAGAATTATTAAAAATATTAAAATTTTCGTTCGATCATATAATCCGCCAAAGCCAGTAATATATCCTTAGCTTCAGTGTCTGGCAAAACGTCCAGTTTTGCCTTACCTTCAGCCACAAATTTTCTGGCAGTGGTCTTGGCATAGTCGACAGAACCCGAATCCTCAAGTGTCTTCAGTGCATGTTCGATCTCTGCCTTGGTAGCGTTTCTCTTACCGAACACATCCAGTTCCACATTATTCTCCCTTGCATGAATGGCGATCAGGGTCTGTTTACCTTCCCTCAGGTCACTACCCCTCATCTTACCCAGTACATCCTCAGGTGTGACCAGGTCAAGCACATCATCAAATATCTGGAAACCCACACCAGCCAGGCGTCCGAAATCCCAGAGTGCATCAGCTTCTTCCTGAGTGCTGCCACCCAGGATCGCACCCAGTTTTGCAGATGCTGCATAGAGTACGGCAGTCTTTTTCTCAACCATTTCCATGTACTCGGATTCGGGGACATGTTTCCTCTTCTCAAAACTAATATCCATCCACTGTCCTTCGCAAATCTCTATACAGGTCATGGACATCACTGTAAGGCACTCGACCATGCGGACAGGGTCTGTTTTACACTTGCTGAGGATATGGAATGCCTTGGAATACAACGTATCGCCTGCAAGTATTGCACCCGATAAGCCCCACTTAACATGGACTGACGGCAGTCCCCTTCTTAATTCATCCTGGTCCATAATATCGTCATGTATCAATGTGAAGTTGTGGACCAGTTCAACAGCAGTTGCAGCCGGAATTACGCTGTCCGGATTCCCGCCTACAGCTTCAGTCGCAAGTATCAGGGTTGCAGGCCGCAGTCGTTTTCCGCCGGCATCAAAGAGGTAGCGCATCGCACGGTAAAGCTCGTCAGGACGTCCGATCGGCATTAAATTATGGATAGAACCATTTACCCGTTTTCCTCGTTTATCAATCTCCTTGATCAAGTCCATGAAAGTACCTCATTTACCTAATTAATATATTTATTCGATAAGTATCTCTTCGCCATTGCGCATAAGGTGGGTATTCTCACCAAAAATGTATCCTGCTTCCTCTGCCATTTCCAAATAATTACTATGCATCATAATGTTACCGTGTGCTGGTATCACGTGCTCGGGATTTATCATCCTTAACAGTTCCCAATGGTCTTCCCTGTGTGCATGGCCTGAAACATGAACATTATCATATATCCGGGCACCCTTCATCTTCAGTTTGGTCTCAAGTGAATACCGGTTCGCCCGGGTCATTGGATTTGGTATGACATTAGCAGAGAAGATTACCTTATCGCCTTTTTCGATCTTATAATCTGTAGTGTCATTTGATATCCTTGTTAATATGGCACCCGGTTCACCCTGGTGTCCGGTAACTATTGGCAAGTACTTTTCCTTCCCTTCCATATTAATTCGTTTCAAGGCCTTATCAATGGAATTACGGTGCCCGTATATCTCCAGGTTATCAGGGAATTTCAAATATCCCATTCTTTCGGCAGTACCAACATACCTCTCCATAGAACGGCCCATTAATACAGGTATGCGATCCATCTGCACTGCAGCTTCAATTATGGATTTGATCCTGGCAATATGGGAAGAGAACGTGGTAACGATCACTCCGGATTCTGCCTCTTCAGTACCAAGCATCACATCAGAAACCATATCAGCAGCTATTTTTTCAGAAGGTGTTTTACCAGACATGCCCGAGTTAGTACTTTCAGTGAGCATGGCAATAACTCCTTCTTTCCCGATCTGGCGCAGCCGGTCAAAGTCAGGTTTTTCGCCTATAACAGGCGTTCTGTCAAGCTTAAAATCATTAGCATACAGTATGATCCCGTCAGGTGTATGTATGGCCGCAAAAGAAGCATCGATGATACTGTGCTGTACCCGTATCAATTCAATTGAAATATTCGGGCTCACTTTATATATCTTCCCTGTAGTGAGAGCTTCTACTTTATTCTTTACCTGGTATTTCTTTTCATTCTTTAATTGTTGTTTAATAAGCTCTGATGTATATGGTGTTGAAATGATAGGGGCATCGTACCTGTGGGCCAGTTTTGGCAGGGCACCGATATGGTCAAGATGACCATGTGTACAGACGATTGCCTTTACATTCCCGTCAACCTGTTTCATAACCAGGTCATCAGGGATCACGCCCATTTTAATAAGGTCCCTGGAACTTTTCCTGTCTATCTCGACATCTTCATGTATCTGTACCATGTCAAGCCGAAGTCCCATATCCATTACAACGATCTCATTACCCACTCTTATTGCTGTCATGTTGCGGCCCATTTCATTATAGCCGCCTACAGCTATGATTCCTATATCTGTCATTAAAAATTCTCCATTTAAATATTCATATTTTATACAACTGTTTTTCTCATCTATCTACACGCAAACCGGGTAGTATCAAACCCACGTTCATTCAAATACTCTTTAGTTTTTCCTGTAATTACTACCTGGGATTGCATAAGCTCCTCAATGGTAGCACTGCCGGTCAGGAACATGGCAGTCTTCAATTCTTGCAGGAATACACCAAGCCTGGCCTTCACATCTTCCGGTCCATTTAACGCCGGTACTACCAGCGGCAGTGCTGTAGCACACACACTGGCACCTATTGCCAGGGATTTCGCCATATCTACTCCTGTACGTATTCCTCCGGTTGCGATAACCGGCACTGGAATGTTACTCTCTATCACACTAATGGCCGTGGGTATACCCCAGTCCCAGAACAGGTTACCCAGTTCTTCGCTTTTAGTATCGGACTGCTGCCTGGACCTGTAGACCTCCACACCAGCCCAGGTTGTACCGCCCATGCCCCCTACATCTATAGAAGACACACCGGCATCGCACAACTGTTGCGCTACCTCGCGGCTGATACCTGCTCCCGTCTCCTTGGCTATCACAGGTATCGTAAGTTCGTCACAGACCTGTTTGATTAGTCCAAACCCTCCTCTTGCATCTGTATTACCTTCGGGCTGGATTGCCTCCTGCAGGAAGTTCAGGTGTATGGCCATGGCATCGGCATCTATCATTTCGGCAGCATGCCTGACCCCCTCGACCCCATATTCCTTAAGCTGGGGCAAGCCTATATTTCCGTAAACAAAAGCATCGGGTGCAGTGTCCCTTACTATCCTGAACGAATCCTCCTGTACCGGGTCTTCGATGGCAGCCCTCTGGCTGCCTACACCAATGCCGATTCCCATTTCCTGTGCAGCAAGTGCCAGTGCCTCGTTCACTCTAACAGTATCGGGATGGCCTCCGGTCATGGAAGCGATTAATAATGGGAATGCTAACCTGTGACCTAAAAACTCAACAGAAGTATCTATCTCCTGCTTGTTGATCCCTGGCAGTGCATTGTGTACAAGTGTTATTTCCTCGAACCCTGTGCGCCTGAAATTGTGCTCATCCCTGTTTGCTTCCACATTCCGTTTGGCACATAGTTCAAGATGTTCGATTTTTCTGTTTGATGTACTCATGTTCCCCTTACCATTATTGTTAAGAACTCACTTATCCTTTTGTATAAGTGTACCCAGTGTCGCACCATCCAGGAATGCACGAACATTCCCAGGTATCGATGCATTGAATATACGGCTGCTGATACCTGACCTGTCAGCCAGGTCCACCAGTTCGGTTACTTTTCCCAGCATGCCGCCGGTAACATCTGTATGTGAAGACCCGCCAATGTGGATCTTTACCTCATCAAATGATGCAGGTGTTATCACTGGCACTGTGTGTCCTTTGTCATCCAGTACCCCATCTGTCACGCTTGCGATACCGATACTTTTGGCACCCAGCTTTTGAGCAATATACGGGACCACCTGGTCGCCGCTTAAAACGGCTGCACCTCTTGTTGCATCCATTACCACATCACCATGAAGTACAGGGACCATACCCCTTTTAAGCATTACACTGATATGGGTACTAAACATTTCACTGATACGTCCGCAATCAAGCAGGAAACTACTAAAAGGATGCACAGGAACTGCTGGCATTCCAGCCCGGTTCAAAGCATCAACAACCATGTTGTTCAATTTCCTGACACTACGATGCGTCTCGATGACACCTTCCATATCGAATTGTTCAGTGAGCCGGTATTTCCTGGCAAGAGGGTGCCCGAAAGAACCCGCACCATGAATTAATATCAGGTTGCCTTTATTTGCAGCCTCAACAGCCATGCCCGCAATCTCACCTGCAATACGATCGATCTCACCAGGCAGGGCCTTTGGGGTCTGGCTGGATTTTTCAGTAATAATACTGCCGCCGATCTTCAGTACAGTCAGGCCGGGCAGGTCTTTCATTCAACCTTCACCCCTTCGTAAGTAGGACTTGTAATAATGGCCTCCCCTCCTGTAGAACTTATCGCATCCGCCACTTCATCCGGGTAATCAGTTATAGCGACCATACAGCCCCCTCCTCCTGCACCTGTGGTCTTGGCACCCCATGCACCGGCCTTCCGGGCTGCCCAGACAAGGTTCGAGAGTTCCAGTGAACCCACACCCAGTGCATCGAGCAGACCGTGGTTGATATTCATAAGACTTCCCAGTGCAATATAATCCCTGTCTTCAATTAATACTTCACCGTAACCAGAGAGGCTGCCAATTGTCCTGATGATCGGGTCAATTGTTACAGGGTAATCCTCCTTGAGTGACCTGACATTCGCCACCAGTTCCCTGGTAGATGAAAAACTACCAGTATAACCAATTACAATGGGACACTCAGGTAGTGATAATTTATTCCTGCCAGGTATGGTCACCATACCGCCCATTGTGGACACAAAGGTATCGGTAGGACTTGCCGCACCCTGTACCTTGCCTTCAATGGCATGCCCGATAGTAGCAATCTCATCAAGGGTATGGCCAGTATCGAATTGAACAGATAATGCATGCAGGGTAGCAATGGTCACCGCAGCCGACGAACCAAGACCAGAACCCACGGCTAAGTCGGATGTTATATCGACTTTTACGCCACCGGTAATGTATTGTTCCATTTCCCTGATACACTGGGTAACATAGGGGTGTATTACAGTATCAAGACCGGTTGTACCCATACTTGAACTTATAACGTGCCCGCCGGATGGCTGTACACTCACCCGTGTTCGCAGATCCACTGCACACGCAATGGCCTTCTCACCATATACAACTGCATGTTCGCCAAAAAAATAGATCTTACCGGGCGCGCTACAGGTAGTTATTGTCATACTAAAATATCGTCACTCAATAATGATGCCCGCATATCCCACTACAGCAGATGTGTCGCCAGTTACGTCACCACTGGTAGTATAGTCGAGCAGGGTACCCTTTGAGGCACCCAGTGCTTTGGATGCCGTAAGCATTGCCGAGATGGGACCGTATCCGCAGACTGATGCATTTTTTTCTGCCAGGCGCCTGTAGAACCCATCAACATCCAGTTCCAGGACCGGTTCGATAAGATAGTTGTCGGTCTCCTTTGCCACACTATCTTCCACGTAATGGCTAAAGTCACTGGAAGCAATGATAACGATCCTGTTATCACTATCCTTTATAGCCTGTGCCAACTGGTCCCCTACTTCTATGGCAGTCTCCCGGTCCTGCAATCCCATGCATATGGGGACAATACTAAACTCGTGGGAAAAACGATACTGCAGAAAGGGGAGTTGGACCTCAATGGAATGTTCATACTGGTGTGCACTCTCATCCAGGTCGATTATTCCGCCAAGAAGTTGTTTCACCAGTTCTTTGTTGGCAGGCACATCCCCTAAGGGAGTATTCCATGTTTCCCGGGATACAGCTACTACAGAGCCCAGCCCCGTATGGTTCGGACCCAGCAGCACGTATGTGTCAGCTTCAGGTAAAGCATTATAGACTTTAGCGGCAGTTGTACCGGAATAAGGATAGCCTGCATGGGGTACCACAACTCCGGTAACATCCCTTACACCTCCGGTTATATTAGTAAAACACCTTTTTAGTTCCCTTTTCAGGTATTTTGGAATACCTGGGTAGAACTGTCCTGATACAGCTGTTCTCCTCAAATTCTGCACCACCTCACATAGTATGTTATTGAAATTACTTATAGCTCTGTTTCAAAATCCTCTAACTTGTAATTAAAGGGGATGCTTTTTAATGCAGTGGTCTGCTTTGCTATCAGGTAATATACCAGTGAAAGGGCCTTTCGCCCTTTATTGTTAGTAGGAATTATCAAGTCAACGTTAGAGGTTGAGTTGTTAGTATCACACAGTGCAACAACCGGAATGCCGATACTCACTGCCTCCTTGATCGCCTGGCTATCTCCATGTGGGTCTGTTACCACCACAATATCCGGTTCTGTATATAAATCCAAGCTTGGATTCGTAAGTGTCCCTGGTATGAACCGGCCTACTATGGCCTTGGCACCGATGGTCTTTGCCAGCATCTTGACAGGATGATGCCCGTACTGTCTTGCAGACACGATCAATATCTTAGTGGGATCATATTTTGCAATCATTGCTGCTACCAACCGTATCCTTTCATCTGTGGACTGTATGTCCAGCACATAAAGCCCATCTGTCCTTACCCTGTAGACAAACTTCATCATATCCTTTGTCTTCTGCTGGGTACCGATATGGATACCGGCTGCAAGGAATTCGTCCAGAGGGACTATGGAATCGTAACCGGCGTCCTTTACTACTTCAATATCACTTTCCATTTTTACACCTTTGAAATTATATTATTATTATTCAATTACTACTTTGTTGTGTTATTATCATTTAATATCCTAATTTGATTTCACTTCGTTCAACCGTTTGACCGTTACCGGGATTGTTCCCATTTCAAGTTCCCGTAATGCAATCTCTATGGGCTCGCCTGAATCATCTTCCAGAAGCACAGGTGCCCCCATTGATATCTGCAAAGCACGTGCGCCTATGATGCGTGCACGTTCATAACGGGTTAATTTATCTTCGTTCAATTGTTTCACCTCAAAAATAAATAGGAGTGACTGCATACTTTGAATGACAGTATAAAACTGATACGTCTAACTGATACGTCTAACTAATACGCTCAACTAATACCTTACACTAATACATTTGCTCCCGGAGTCCCTCCGGGAATGGTTACATATTCTGTACATTGCATGTTGATTTTCCTTTAGAGGGTTGGATAATTATGGAAACCTGAATGGGGTTGCTGAGATTCGAACTCAGGTTGCGGCGTCCCGAACGCCGTAGGATGGTCCAGGCTACCCTACAACCCCTACTGGTATGGGGCGAAGGTATCCACCAGTTTTATGTGGGAGAGCAGCATCCTGCGGCAGCAATATCTATCGATACCAAGGTCGTCCAGGACCTTCCCCGGATTCTCGAATTCTGACACGCGTCTCTCATACTCTTCCCATGAACTGGCAATGACCTTCCCACATGTGAAACATCTTACCGGAATCATTTTGATGGCTCATCTATATGATTTCTGGGACTTGGCTCTTGCACCTGGTCCACCGAACTTCTTTGTTTCCTTCTGTCTGGAATCATTGACCAGAAGGCTCCTGTCGTAAGCAAGCATTGCGTCCTTCACTGCCAGATCCCCGGTCCATTCAACGACACCCTTTCCAATGGCAGTCCTGACTGCATTTGCCTGACCCATGATACCCCCACCGCGGACATTTACATCAATGTCGATCTTTGAGGTTACATTATCACTCATAAAGGCTACAGCTTCCAGTATCTTGAGTCTTGCTATTTCTGGTTCGTATATTTCTATGGGTTTTTTGTTAACCCTTATGCAGCCTACGCCTTCTGTGATCTTGGCCCTGGCAATGGCAGTCTTATTTTTTCCTGATGTATTGATGATCTTAACCATTCATCTTCCTCCTGATTAGGATTTAGCACCCAGTCGTTTGCTAAGTTCCTCAAGCCTGATATACTTGACAGAGCTCAATTTGTTCATATTAGCTTCAGCAATGGATACTTTCTCTTCACTGCTCATTGCATCGGGCACCCCGATAAAGGTTTTCAGTCTTGACATGGCATCCTTGCCTCTTGCTCTTTTATATGGCAGCATACCTCGTATTGTTCTTTTTATTATATGGTCAGAGCGTCTCGGGAAGTATGGCCCGAATTCTCTATTGCCCCTGTCAACGGCCTGTTTGTATTCACCAAATGTGGCAATCTTTGAACCGGAAATTACAGCTTTCTCGGCATTTACGATGAATATCTCTTCACCTTCAAGAAGCCTTTTGGCTACAACACTGGAAAGCCTGCCCAGTATCATTCCATTTGCGTCTATAATTGTCATTTCACCGCACCTCACTGCATTATCTTCACACCGGAACCATTGGGGTTCTCTTTAACCAGGTCCTCGATGTTAAGGCAGGACCCCCCTTTATTCGTGATCTTTTCCTTTGCACTTTCGCTAAAGTCCAGTGCAGCTACTATTACCTTATGTTCGATGTTACCGGAACTCAATACTTTTCCCGGCACGATAACAGTTTCATCTTCACTGGAATATCTGTTGATCTTGCTAAGGTTCACTTCAGAATAATTCCTTGTGGGGCGTTCAAGACGCCTTGCAATGTCCCGCCATATATTCACTCCATTTTCGCGGGATAAGGCCTTGAGGTCAACGATAAGGCCTACTATGCGTGGATTTGTTTTTCTGATTATTTTACTCAATTGTTGTTCCTCCGTATGACCCTGAAAAGGGCCTGACTCACGCAGATTCGCTGCGTTCGGGTCTGTACGGCCCATACGCCATAGGATATTCAAATCCCTACGGTCAGGTTATTTGGAAATTAAAACCAAATTAACTCTGATGCATCTGTGAGTTATATTAATTACTTAATACTACGACGGCTTCATATTACTTGTCAATATAAATAATTTGTTATGTATGGGGTTTTTTCAGTTGAAACCCAAGTTTAATAAATATTGCAATTTTTTTACAAATAAACTTTGTAACTATTCAGCCTTCCTTTAGACCGGATGCCGATGACGAAAATCAGCTTATTTGTGTCTATGGCGATACATTTTTTAGTTTTTAATACTGAGTCTACGTCCATCGATTCCAAAGGCATTTGACAATTGTGTGCAATTATCTATTTGTGGACTATTCAGTCTACCGATAACGTTTATGTATGGCTGAATAGTTACTAAACTTTTTTATATAATCCCATTCCATTCTATAGATGGGTTGATCATCAATTCCATCAAAACCCCTACAAACCTTTTATAGTACCCACACACCATGCGCACAAAGCACCCCATACACACCACCCTGAGCACAGAGGCCATGAGCGTCCTCAAACGCTATGAGCAAGAGCTGGGCGCCAAGAACATCGTGCTGGAGCGTGCACTGCTGGGCATGGACAAACTCCGCTTTAATGAAAAAGTCGATACCCAGACTATTAGCAAGATCATTAAAAGAGTAAAAACAAGGATATACGGTTTTGATGACCTCGTAGAGGGTGGCATACCAGAGGGATTTATTGTTGTAGCAACAGGCACACCAGGTACAGGCAAGACCACATTTTCCATGCAGTTCCTGCTTGAAGGGATGAAGAAAAATGAAAAATGCATTTTTTTCTCGTTCGAAGAAAAGGTTGAGCAGCTTATTAAACAGTCCGTTCGTTATGGGTGGGACATTGGAAAATACCTGGAAAAGGGGTATCTGGAGATATTTGGATTCACCATGCTCTCAACTGAAGAGATTATTGAGATAATTGACACCTTCAAACCAAAACGAATTGTCTTTGATTCGTTGAATATTTTTTCTGATATTACAGACATAAGAAAATCTTCAGAGTTGCGGAATATTATCAAAGTGATCAAGGAGAAAAAGATCACATGCCTTGCAATCACAGAAAAAAAACACGGTCTTGAGGTAAAGGAATTTGATGATTTTGATTTTATGGCTGACGGTATTCTTTTCTTTGATAAAAAATTAACAAATGAACTGGATGTGCAAAAAACCTATTTTGTTGAAATCCAGAAAATGCGATTAACAAAGATCAATGAGACATCTCAGCATTTTATTTTCGCAGACAAGTGAATTGAAATTAAAAGTCCGGGCGGTCTTGCAAAGGCGTTAAAAAAACATCCGTCGGTCTATGGTCCCTAAACGATTTCGCATTAAATTTCACACTGGAATTTTTACTCAGAGCATGAAATTAATCTCGAAAAAATACGATATATACCCAAATCGAATTTCTCCATACCGCACCCGCTTCCCTTCACAACTCACCCCCTCCCCACAGGCATAATATACACTGCCCGCTCATCATCCTCCATCTGCAACAGCCTCTCCGCCACATCATCATCAAAGACCCCTACAACCACAGTCTTTATACCCAGCGAAACCGCCTGCAGGTAAACATTTTACGCCGCATGTCCCACATCTTCATATATACATATCATACGTCCCTTTCACAGTATCCTGTCCAGTGTCACCAGCATGTGCATGCACATCCAACGGCCAACTGCGCTCCCGCATTTTGATGAGAGGACAGCGGGAAGCCTGGCCAATCCTTGGGCATTTTGGGCGCCTACAGGAAAGTATATACTTTCCTATACGTTGAAAAAAATAAGGGGTTTAGCGGGCTGGAAGGGATTTGAACCCCTGGCCGATGGATTAAGAGTCCATCGCTCTGCCTGTCTAAGCTACCAGCCCGTACTGAAGCTTTCTCATAATTATATTATCATGATATATACGTTTCGTAGACGGTGCATGAAACATTGCTATACGCTATAAAAAATGTAGAAAACGAACTTTTCACACAAACTTATTAATAACTAATTTATACATCAATATGTAATATGTAGCAAACAAAAAATTCGGAAAATTAGTGATATGAACAAAGACCTTCTTATGTGGGATGAAACACTTTTCAAGGACCCGGACCTATTTGAGCTTGACCACATCCCGGAATACTTCGCCCACCGTGAGTCCCAGATGCAGGCACTCATGTACTGTGTCAAGCCCGCCATGCGCGGCGCAAGACCCGTCAATGCCTTCTGTATAGGTCCTCCGGGGACTGGCAAGACCACGGCAATATACAAATTATTTGAGGAGATCGAGAAATCCACACCAAAGGTAATTCCCGTCCATATCAACTGCCAGACCAATTCCACCCGGTTTACTGTCTACTCACGGATATACAAAAAACTGTTCAATATAGCCCCTCCGTCCTCAGGTGTCTCATTCCAGAAGATCAATGAAAAGATCACCAGTCATCTGGCAGATGAAGAAAAGATACTGGTTGCCGTCCTGGATGATATCAACTACCTGATGCATGAAGGTGAACATGACAAAGTGCTCTATTCGCTGCTGCGCGCCCATGAAACAAATCCTGGTGCCCGTATAGGTGTGATCAACATATTAAGCGATACCGGCATAGGATTTCATTTTGATCCGAAAGTGGAATCAGTCCTCCTGGCAGAAGAGATAAATTTCCCCAGATATACAGGCGATGAGATACGGGACATCCTTAAAAACAGGAACAAACTGGGGTTCTACAATGACGTGGTCGGCCCCGATGTGCTGGAAAAAGTTGTGGAATATACAGAATTGCTTGGCGATCTGAGGGTAGGTATTGACCTGTTCAAGCGCTCAGGTCTCAATGCCGAAAGGCAGGCATCCCGGACAATCGAACTTGAAGATGTGGACAAAGCCTACGAGACCTCAAGGCTGGTGCACCTCACATACCTGTTAAAGTCATTAAAAAGTGAAGAAAAAAACCTGATGGAACTTATATGCAAGCACACCGAGATCAAAACTGGTGAACTGTATAACGGGTTCCACGATAAAACAGGCCTTGGTTATACCAGGTATTACGAGACCCTGGAAAAACTGTCAGCCTTAAAATTAATAAATGCCAGTTTCACAGGGAAAGGTACCAGGGGCAGAAGCCGCATCATCACCCTGCGGTACAGTGCAGACGAAATAACAAAAAGATTGTCATAAACATGACCTGTTTGGACATGTCCGGTGTTTCAACTGAAAACTGAATAAAATAATAAAATCAGTGTGAAAAAAAGGTGCAATTATTTTTTAAACTCAGTATAATTGCACTTTCCGCAGGTCAGTCTATCCTTATGATCGGCAAGAAAGAACCCGTCACCACAGCGTGGGCAGGACTGTCTTAACCTCTTTATCGAATTATCTGAAACCTCGTAATAATTATGTACAGCCATTGTGATCACCTTATCTAATTTTACTTGACGGGTTCTTCTTCAGTCGGTTCTTCGCTTGCTGCTTCTTCTGCTATCGGTTCTTCAGCAACAGCTTCTTCACCGGTTGATTCTTCCGGTGATTCGGTGGGTTCTTCTTCGCCTACTTCTTCTGCTACAGCTATCGGTTCTTCAGCAACAGCTTCTTCACCGGTTGATTCTTCCAGTGGTGCGGCGGATTCTTCTTCGCCTACTTCTTCCGCTACAGCTATCGGTTCTTCAGCAACAGCTTCTTCACCGGTTGATTCTTCCAGTGGTGCAGCGGATTCTTCCTTGGCTGGCTCCTCGGTCTCTTCAACAGGTTTTGGCTCGTTTCGTTTCAGGACATATTTATTCTCTATTTCATTTGCCCTGTCCACATCTGAATATATTTTTGCATATCCAGTGGTATTTTGGGTGCCATATTCTGTCCCGATCTTATCAACGATCACCAATTCATGCCGGGAGTTGAGCTGCGCAACCAATTTATTCTTGATCTCATCCCTGGAAGGGGTTGCACCAGTATGGGATATATTGAACGTAATCTCTTTACGGTCTAATAATGTGTTATCCCAGTCTTTTGTAATATTAATCTCCAAATTGAATCCTCCGTTTTGATATCATAAATATCTTGCATTCTTTAATTCTATTATGAAATATGTATTTTTCTGTCCTTTAACATCTTCAATGGTTTATATCTTTAATCACACTTCATCTTATCAAGCATGTCATTTATCCTGTCCTTAACCTCTGGTGTGACAGTGACCATAATGCCCCCCTCATCAGGCAATCCGTAGATCACTACAGATGACACAGGTGCAAGCACTATAGCCGGTAGTGCTGCCAGGTCTTCCTCGCCATGGACCATGATCTGCACCGGGACATCCGCATCCATTGCATCGGATAATGCCAATACCAGTTCAGGTTCTACGAAGCTTGGCGGGTTTGTAACATTTATATCACGAAAATTCGAGTGCCTGATACCTTTGATTATGTCCACACCAGCAGGCTTCCTGTGTGTTTTTTCATCGATAACAGATATATCTGGCACTGTCCCACACTGGAGTAGGTTGAAAGTGGAAATATCTCCAATGGCAATAAGTTTGGCAGGGCTGCCCATATCAGCGAGCATCTGCCTGGTAGTATCTCCTTCATCCCCGCGATACAGGACCCCGAACTGCTTACGCATCTCGCCACGCATGGAATCAGGAAGGCAGAACCTCTTGCCAAGGATGGTTTCGGGCATATGGTCACTACCGTACCTTCAGCACATATTTTCCGCGAATGTCGATATTAAGCTTTTTAGCAATGCAGGAGCGGGATGGATCAATGATCACTACAAATCCACTCCAGTCAGTGCTTAATGAATTAGAACCACAAACGCTACAGGTCGAACCGGTTACAATCCTGTGGCACTCACGGCAGGCTTGTTCGGTCAAGTCTACTTAGCCTCCGCAGACTCTTCTTTCTCTTTGGCCGTCATGTTCTCTTTGATCCACTCGATTCTGCCAAGTGCAGGCTGCCGCATAGTCAGGCCGATCTTACTGTCCCGTGGCTCACGTTCGTTTATGCTTAATGCAACGACCCTGGCACGCACCTGGTCTCCTTCAGACAGTGACCTGTTGCTTTCCTTTGTTACAAGACGGGCATTCTTGGAATCAAATGAAATATATTCATCAGTTATCTGGCTCACATGGACAAGCCCGTCCATGGGTCCTATACCTATAAAAGAGCCGAACTCAACAATCTCAACAACACTACCTTCTATGATCTCCTGCAGTTCAAGCTTAAAGACTATAGCGTCAAAAGTAGCATCATAATAAACTGCACCATCACCGGCAAGAATATGACCGTCACCTACTTCAACCACATCTATAATTGCAACAATGGCACCTAATGTCTTATCGATCTCCCCTTCCAACTTATCGATCAAAGCAATCCGGACTGCATTTTTAACATCATCCCCCAGCAGTTCAGGAGCTATGCGCACTGTATCTGCCAGTCTCACCTTATTGTACATTCAATAATCCTCTGATTTCTATAGTTAATGTGTTTAGTTAATATGTTTATGGATCTAAAATATTTATCACAATGAACATCTTACATTATTTCAAGATGATCCTTTCCGCGTAAGTAGACTATTGTGATGTCCTTACTACATAATCTTTTCTTAAGTTCCGCATCATTGGTAAAAACCGCTGCCTTCTCTTCCATGGCTAATTTCAATATCGCGTCATCTGCATTCCCTTCTGTAATTATCTCACTGCAATCCCGGGCCAGTCCGAGACCAACGTTCGCAGACATTTTATCCTTACCCCTGGCAAACTTTTTTATACCATTCAGTTCCCTGGTCACTGATGAAGGAACAATAAAATCCTTGAAACCAAGACGCCCAAGTTCCTTAAAGATATCCAGACCGAACTGGACCGGGACCATGAATGCATTAGTATCTATTATAACTTTCATATTATATCATCAGGTTCATTCGTTTATGATACCGGAACCGATGAGTCTCCACCTGGCACCGACCCTTCTGCTGATCGCCACATTGTCTTCAAAATCTGCACAGACCGGTCTTTTCAGTTTGACCTCAACAATATCCTTGCGTACACTGGTCGCTACGCCAACTGTGGTGGCAGTGCCTATATTGAGCATTAGCGGTTCATTGGAATGAATAGGTTCTATTACCAGTTCGTCGGCTGAACCTACAACACGTTCTAATAACCTTACTTTCATGAGGAATTTATCCCGCGTGGGAGGTAGGGTATCAGGCTTGCCTGCCACTTGACCTACCAGACTATCACTTTTTGTGATCGATGGATCAAGTTTGGTTCCTACGCCTACCAGGCCGCCAGGAGTGGCCTCTTCTAATTTTTCATTACCTGCCATTATGTTGGTAATAGTGGTCAGGATGGATTCCCACCTGACTGTCCCTCCCGATTCTACCTTGCGGCCAGGTCGTATTTCAATATTGTCATCGGACTTAAGGGTTCCCAAACTCAGGGTCCCGCCTATAACGCCGCCTGTTATCTTGCCGGGTTTGGTGCCTGGTTTATTAACGTCAAAGGAGCGGGCAATGAGCATCCTGGCAGGTTTATCCAGTATCTGTTCCGGGGTGGGAATATGCTCTTCTATAGCCTGTATCAGGATGTCGATATTAACATTCTGCTGTGCAGAAAGGGGAATAACAGGCGCACCTTCTGCCACTGTACCTTTTACGAAATCCAGTATCTGGTGGTAGTTCTCTATCACATCGTCCTTGCTTACAAGGTCTATCTTATTCTGGACTATTACGATGTTATTGATCCCGATTATGTCCAGTGCCATCAGGTGTTCCTTGGTCTGGGGTTGCGGGCATTTTTCATTGGCCGCAATTACCAAGACAGCACCGTTCATTATGGCTGCACCTGAGAGCATTGTGGCCATCAGGGTCTCGTGACCGGGTGAGTCTACAAATGATATGGTCCTGACTGGTTCGGTATTTTTACCGCAGTGCTCACATTTTTTAGCAACCGTATAATTATCGGGATGCTGGCATTTCGGGCATTTCATGAAGGTGGCATCAGCATAGCCTAAACGGATTGAGATGCCGCGCTTTATCTCCTCGCTGTGCTTATCTGTCCATACGCCGGACAGGGCACTTACAAGAGTTGTCTTGCCGTGGTCAACATGGCCCACGATGCCGATGTTAACGGAAGGTTGTTTCAATTATATGTTTCCTCCAATGATAAATAATTGGGAATGATGATGCCTTATAGTAGTACTCTTCATATTTAATAACTTACATTGTGCTCAATATTCATCATCCGTATGTGTGTAATATGTCATTTGACCTGATTGCAGCTTTTTGTCGACCCAGGCTTTTACGTACTTCTTTACCATGAACCTGCCGGGTGGTATCAGTAATATGAACCCTGTAATATCGGTAAGTATACCTGGTGTGAGCAGCAGGACCGAACCTATGAGCACGAGTACGCCGTCGAACAGGACATCCCGGGGCATGTGTCCATAGGATAGTTCGGTCTGTATGCGCTGCCACACACCCAATCCCTGGTGTTTTGCCAGGGCGGCCCCGGCTATGCCTGTTATGACTACTATGCCCAGGGTAGATAAGGCTCCGATGCTTTTTCCGAGTTCTATGAGTATATAGAGTTCTACAAAGGGTACTATTACGAACAGGGCCAGTAAGGTTAAGAACATGATGTGGTGTTTCCTTTTTTTTAGTTTATTGTGGATTGGTGTGTATTTGTGGTTTAAGGATTATAAAACAGGCGGCATCTATATGCTTTATTGATTGCCGAATGGGTGGATAGAATGCAGGGTATACAACTTAATTAACACGACTACTTATCATATTCCAAGCCTGGCCTTCATTGCTGTATCACCTATTCCGTACCACTGTGAAATGTTGTGACCACGGCCCCTGCATGAACCGCTCAACCTTTTCAGTTAGTATGGTTTTGTGTTTTTCTGATTGTACTACGAGAAAGGCCCTGCTGGAGCCACGGTGGTAGAGCAGGACAAATGTGCTGCTGCTATTGAGCCGCTCATCTATTTGTGCCAACCGCTCCCTTACCTGCTCTTCTGCCGTGCCCCTGCGGGAGGTATGGTGGTAGATGATGAGGCTCTGCTCCCGTTTGCAATAGGGTTCCAGTTCATCGAAGAATACATATTTTGGTCCCTGTTTCAGGTGACGTTTTGTACCCGCCTCCAGGCCGTTATCCGGGTCAACAAAAATGATATCACAGTCCTGTGTGGCAGACAGAGCATCCTGCACCCATCCGTTGCGGTAAGCTATTCGATTCCTGCGGGCTCCTGGACTATTGGCAGGTGTACCATCGAAAGTGAGGGGTTCTTCGTAGAAGACTGTCCCAGGGGGCAGGATGCTGTATTTTCGTATGCTTGATACATTTCGGTCTTTTTTGCGGATAATATCTGCAAGGGCATCGTATAATTCCGGGTCACACCACCTGAATCAATGTTCATTTTTTGTGGAATGATCAAGATACTGGATGAATTTACCATCGGCATTATGGCTTTCATCGGGCACCAGATACCAGACCACACCGAGCCGAAGTTTTGAACCATCGTCTACGGTTGAGCACAACGCCCTTAACAGTCCGTACTTTCCAAAGTCGCCGATATCAGCAGTATAACGATTTTGCATATTTTTTACCTCAAAGTAGAGGTGTTAAATATCTATATGATTACTATCTTATTGATTATTATCTTATAATTTCACATGCTCCCCACACATCTCAAAGGCTACATCCAGATCGCCACCGCCGCCGTCCTGTTCGGTCTTATCGGCATCTTCGTAAAACTGACCACCCAGATGCCACTGGGTTCCATCATCTTTTACCGGCTCCTGTTCGGTCTTGTTGCCATTGCTCTATTCTTCGCCTGCTGCCGCCGCCTCAGCGAACTTCGGCTCGGCCAAAAAAAACAGTATATCCTCCTGCTGGGCCTGATGCAGGCAGGCACCATGTTATCCTACTTCATCTCAGTAAAACACACATCAGTCTCAATTGCTGTACTGCTGCTCTACACAGCCCCGGTCTACGTCACCCTACTCTCCCCCCTCCTGCTTAAAGAATATATCAACCGCAGGAGCATCTTTGCACTGGTCATCTCCATTATCGGGGTCATCCTTGTCATCCGGCCGGATACACTTTTCCAGGATGTGGATTACACATATCTCATCGGGCTTGCCGCCGGGCTGGTGTCAGGCGTGCTCTACGGCGGGATGACACTTACTTCCAGATACCTGAAGGACGATTACACAGGCACGACCCAGGCTGCATGGGCACTGCTCATAACATTGCTGATCTTCACCCCTTATTCGGTTGCTATCACCCAAAAAGTACTGCTGGACAACCTGGGTGTACTTGTCCTGTTCGGCCTCATATCTACCGCCCTGGCCCTGGTACTATACCTTAGCGGCCTTATGCAAGTACGGGCACAGAACGCCAGCATCGTAGCACTGCTGGAGCCGGCCAGTGCCGTGGTCTTTGCCTACCTCATCCTCAGCGAACCGATCACTGCATCCATGCTGGCAGGCGGGGCACTGATATTACTGGGTGCTGTAATTATTTCCAGGGAAAGACCAGTGGAAATCGCGAATGAGTGAAAATATCTATCCTGATCGAGATGGAAAAATTTAAAAGTTAAAAAGAGAAAAATAGGAATGTAACCACAACCCTATGTTTGTTCCTATCTTCTTTTATTCTCGCCACCGAGGTAGTTCTGGCATCATTTCATCAGCCATTTTTTCGGCTTCCTCTCTCGTTTTACCCATAAACTGCATCGCTGCTTTTATACTTCCTTCTCTCACCTGTTCTTTAGTCGCCAACTCACCATTTTGCTGGTCCTGGCAGTGGATGCAATACCTATCATCAAATTTGGATGTCGTCTTTTCATCAAGCGGCATCCCGCAACTTTCACATTGTTTCATTTTTGCGTCTTCATCGCATTCCCAGAGTCCAAATGTGTTATTTTCCGTGTCAATACAAACAGCAGCATATCCTATACCGGGTATAGCCATCTTGGGAACAACTACTTTACCACCGAGTTTTTCAACTTTGACAATATGTTCATCCACTGACGGAACATCAACATAGTTGACAATTGTATCTTGTGGTTCTTCTCTTTTTACCAGTCCGCCATCAAGACCTTCCTCACCGTTTTCAGCGGTAGTGGTAATCGCATAGTAATCTATTGGTCCCGGAAATTTTTCAATTTTCCAATCAAATAGTTAGGCGTAGAACTTTTTCGCTCGTTCCACGTCATCTGCCTGTACTATAAAATGGGTTATTGTTGACATTACTATTTACCTCCCTTTTATGACTTAACTTCGTCTTTTAAATAACTTTGTTTTACAAAGGCGGGGGTTTGGAATATTATATAACGTTGTGCAGCTACACGAAATTTAAGACAGCGGGAGCCAATTTGGACAAAGCGAAGCGGAGTCGTGTAGCTTCTGTTGTGCGATGGAGTGAGCCATTATTTTTCAGCAATAACCAGCATCTCAAAATCTTCAGTTGTAAGTTTATCATTCCTTGAAAAGGCTCCGAGTTTTGCTCCATAAATATCAATCTTTTTAAATTCGAGTGATTTTAATAGCCATGTAATTTCAGAAGGCACATAATATCTTTCATTACATTCCAATTCTTTCTTATTTCCAAAATCATCTTCTACTGTTGTAATATTGAAATCCCGAAATGTCATTAAATCAAAAGTATTCTTACTATATGTTGCATTTCCTTCTTCTGTTGTTGATGCACTAAATTCCTCAATTGAATGAAACAACGGGAATAATCCATTAAGTGTTGTAAAAATCAGCTTGCCGGCAGCCTTTAAAGAATTGGCTGCACTTTGGAGGATTTCATAATTCATTTCATCTGTTTCCATTAATGAAAACGCTCCTTCGCAGAGCATTATTGCCAAATCATATTCATTCTTAAATGGCAAATTCCTTGCATCATGTTTCTGAAAATCTATTTGCAGGTTTTGAGCTTTTGCTTTTACTTTTGCTTGCTCCAATTGTGATTCTGACAAATCAATTCCAATAACCTTGTATCCCCTTTCTGTTAATTCGATCGAGTGTCTGCCAGTTCCACATCCTATATCAATAATTCTTAACGATTTATTATAATTTATTTCTTTTTCGATGAAATCACACTCACCAATTGTGCCTTGTGTAAAGTTTTCATTATCATATTTTTTACCATAGTCTTCAAATAGTGTTTCATACCATTGTTTCATTTTATTTCTCCATGTCTTAGCTTGCTCTTTCGCACAACTCTAGTATATCTGAGTTCGTATTATGCTTATAATTTAGCAGTATATCGGATACTATCTATTTCTTCTCTTATTATTTTATAAAATCGATTGTTAGCATATTGTTCTTTCCAGGGTGAATGTCCGCATTTTTTAATAAGGTAAAACCGAAAATCTTCTATAACATTCTCTAAAGGTGTCGTTATTCCTTCTGCGGGATGTGGATCGTAATCTCCATGGATTGCAACAACAGGACATTTAATTTGTTTTCCAAATTCTAAAAGTGATCCTGTTTTTCTTAATTTTGATGCTTCGTCCCATACTAATTGAAATGTATTTCCTTCAGCCAAAATTCTATCGTGCTCTTCTGTTTCAATTTCGATTGGTTTGAAATTGTCTGTTTTTGATACAAGTTCGCCAAGTCTGGCAATTTTTTTATCGTTTTCTTCTGTTTCAGGAGAATTCAATTCATCTGTAATGAATTGGAATTCTTTATTTTCTTTAGAGCTCAAACGGCTGAGTCTATTTTCTTTTAGACTTTTGACGTATTTCTCTTCAAATGGACCACTCCCAACGAGAATTAGTTTATTTGTCAAAGAAGGATATCTTGCTGTTATGATATATGCTAACCATGCTCCCCAGGAATGTCCAATTAATGTAATGGGCAAGTCTCCAAAAGCCATTAAAACACCATATAATTCCAATACTTGCCCTTCGAGAGATGTTTTGGTCTGGATTGGTTCTAATACACCATAATTCTTTGATAATTCTCTTGCAATTGCAGCAACACTACCTGGTGCTCCTGGTCCGCCATGAATTACAGCAACTTGGAATGGTTTATTTCCGTAATATCTAACATTTATCATTCTGGAGTGCACCCACCAGTGAGGAACTCTATGGCAGGCTGGCCGGGGACGGTATGGGCTGGGCTGGCGGGATGGACCCCACTGCCTGGGCTGTGGGTACAGGTGCCTTCTCAAGCACAAGCCGGACTGTTATCTTCTCCTGTCCCCTGAACATCTCAACCTCAACAGGATCACCCACATTATACTTGTTAATAACTTTTATCATGTCCGGTACATTGTTTATCTGGATGTGGTTCATACTGATGAGGATGTCAGCTATCTCAATACCCGCCTTATCAGCCTCACTGCCGGGCACCACATTGGTAACAACCACACCCTTGTCAGTGGGCAGGTTGTAGAAGGTCATGATTTTCTGGTTAATGTCCAATGCATTAATGCTTATCCACGGGCGCACTATCTCTCCATGCTCTCGCAGTTGTTCAGCAATCCACAGTGTGGGCTGGATGGGCAGGGCAAACCCTATACCCTGGGCAAAAGGTATAATTGCACTGTTCACACCTATCACCACGCCCTGGCTGTTGATCAGGGGGCCGCCGCTGTTACCTGGGTTGATGGCCGCATCGGTCTGTATCAGCCCCTCCATGAATGTCATCTCGGTCTGGATGGACCGGTTGATAGCGCTTACCACTCCTGCGGTAACGGTAGGCCCGCCCACAAGCCCCAGCGGACTGCCTATTGCAATAGCCATCTGTCCTATCTTCAGGTTGTTATTCTTTGCCATTTCAGGTACCGGCAGGTCAACGGCCGCAATCTTGATAACTGCCAGGTCCATCATAGTGTCCATCCCGCGAATCTTTGCAGGGAACGTCCTGCCGTCCTCCAGCGTCACCTTGATGTCAGAGGAGCCCAGCACCACATGGGCATTGGTCAGGACACAACCTTCCGAATCGATTATGAATCCTGAGCCCACGCCCGGGACCGGATGCACCTAGAGGTGGGCATCCTTGATCAACTTGACCTCGCTAATGTTGACCACACTAGGTATAACCTTCTCTACGGCACTGGTTACTGTTTCATCAAATTCCATCATAAAATCAATCCTGAATAATCTAAAATATATACAATAAAATAACACTGATTCTATGAATATATAATGTTATTCTAAAACCTGTACGTGAAGATACAAAAAATAAAAACGATTACTCCACTGGTTGAAAGAAAAAAAGAAAAAAGAGAACTACATTCCCATGTAGCTCTCAGGTCCCGGCATAGCAGGCATTCCCGATGACTCTTCTGGTATATCTGCCACAAGGGCCTCTGTGGTCAGCACCAGGCTGGCTATACTTGCAGCATTCTGCAATGCGCTGCGTACCACCTTCACAGGGTCGATAATACCAGCTTCAACCATATCTTTATACTCATCGGTCTTGGCATCATACCCTATATTTGGATTAGTCTCTGACTTTATGTGTTCCACCACTACTGACCCTTCCTTACCGGCATTGGTGGCTATCTGTTTCAGCGGCTCCTCAATGGCATGCCTGATAATGTTCAGCCCGATCTTCTGGTCGCCCTCAAGGGATAGGCCATCCAGTGCCCTGGCAGCCCTGATCAATGCAATTCCTCCGCCTGCAACCACGCCTTCCTCTATGGCAGCCTTGGTAGCGTTCAATGCATCATCGATACGCATCTTCTTATCCTTAAGCTCTGTCTCAGTAGCAGCACCAACATTGATCACAGCCACACCACCTGCCAGCTTGCCAAGGCGCTTCTTGAGGTTCTTGATCTTGTATTCCGAATCTTCCAGCTTGATCTGGCCCTCAATGATGGATACCCTTCTCTCAATATCATCCTTTGAGCCCTGACCTTCGATAATGATGGTCTTCTCCTTGTTCACCCTGACCTTGCGGGCACTGCCCAGGTCAGCCAGTGTGGTGTTTTCAAGTTTCATACCCTTTTCTTCGCTGATAACCTTTGCACCTGTTACTGCTGCAATATCCTCCATCATCTCTTTGCGTTCATCACCGAAACCAGGCGCTTTTACCGCGCATACTTTAAGCGTGCCGCGAATAATGTTCAGCACAGTAGTAGCCAGTGCTTCACCTTCGACATCTTCTGCAATGATCAACAGGGGTTTATTCTCCTTGACCACTGCCTCCAGGACGGGAAGGAAGTCCTTCATTGAACTGATCGTCTTATCAAATAAGAGTATCTTCGGCTCTTCAAGTACGGCCTCCATCTTCTCAGTATCTGTAGACATGTACGGGGAAATATAGCCCTTTTCGAACTGCATCCCTTCCACCACTTCCAGGTAAGTATCCATGGATTTTGCCTCTTCAACGGTAATTACACCATTGGCACCCACTTTCTCCATAGCATCTGAGATCAGGTTCCCGATCACTTCATCATTGTTAGCCGAGATCGTAGCAACCTGGGTGACCTTTTCCTTGCCTTTTACTTCTTCACTCTTGGATTTAATATTTTCAACCACGGCTTCGGTGGCTTTGTCTATGCCTCGTTTTATCTCAATTGGGTTGGCTCCTACAGTAATGTTCCTCATGCCCTTGTGAAGGATAGCCTGGGCCAGCAGTGTAGCAGTGGTTGTACCATCACCAGCCACATCCTGGGTTTTGGTAGCTACTTCCTTGACCAGTTTGGCTCCCATATCCTCATACGGGTCTTCCAGGTCTATTTCCTTAGCTATGGTGACACCGTCATTTGTAATAGTGGGACTGCCAAAAGTTGATGATAGCACCACGTTCCTGCCCTTCGGACCCAGTGTGATCTTTACAGTATTGGCAAGCTGGTCCACTCCCCTCATCAGGGCATGCCTTGCCTCATCATCGAAAATTAATTGTTTTGCCATTTATGTTCACCTATTCAAGCTTTGCGATTATGTCGCTTACGTTGATTATGAGGTATTCTTCCCCGTCTATTTCCAGATCTTCTGTACTATATCCTGTATATATTATCAGGTCACCTTTCTGTACAGGCAGTTCTTTATCATCATCGGCAGTGCCTATTTCCACGACTACTCCCTGTTTTTTCTTTTCTTTCGCAGTCTCTGGAATGTAGATCCCACCAGCAGTCTTTTCTTCTTCTTTCATTGGTTTGATTAAAACTCTTTCACCAATTGGTTTTATATTCATAGATTTACCTCAATCGAAAATTTGTTATAGAATTATGTTACGAAACGCATCTTCATTGTTTGCACTTCTATAAGTACATTACGATACGTTCACCTATAAAGCACACAGTTATTTATCCCAAAGAAAAAGTTCAACATCACCTACAACACGGCCAGTGTAAATAACAGGTATCCTACTGCAAGCATTATTGTGGAATGCTTCAAACCAGATAAGAGACTCCATTCTCCTATTACCCCGAAATAAAACCTGAACATACACCCTGTATCACTGCTGCATGGAAGAACAACCTACTGAATACATTAGGGTCAAACTCCTGCATGAAATCCTCTTCCTGCATGCCTGATGCAGCCATTTGATCAGCCGCATTTGCCATTTCAGTAAGAAATGGGATCATATCTTTAATCTCTTGAAGTCTTCGATATAAAGCGCCAGGTGGGTGAGTTCATCGTCTGTCAAAGCCATTCTATTTCTTACTGTATCGAGTTTATTTTCAAGTTGTTTAATTCTGAAATTCATCAGGTACACCAGGAAAACCGCAATGATCAAGACTAATAAAAGAACTCCTATAATTAAGGTGCCCGGATCCATTTTATTTACTCTCGAACAGGACTCTTGCCATCCTTCCTACAAACCCCTCCTCGTTTTCTTCCTCACCTTCCACGGGTTCAAGGAAATCAGTGTCTGAGACATAAGCTGCTAATCGTTTGAATGCGACGGCTGCAGGAGAGTTTGGTGTTTTGATAACGATTGGTGTTTTAAACGTGGCAGATCGCCTTACATTTGAATCTTCCGGCACCATTTCAATGACATCTACATTCAAAAGGTCTGCTACATTTTGCTTGTTTATTTCTGTTCGCTCCAGTCCCGCCCGGTTAAGGATAGCCCCGCCAATCTCCCCACCAAGCATTTCGGTTAAGACCTTGGTCTTCAAGGCGTCAGACATGGATGATAATTCGGGATTAACAACCAGAATAACTTTATCTGCAATGGCCAGAGGTATCACACCATCCTTACTGATACCTGCCGGGGCATCGATCAAAATGAAATCCATATCTTCGATAAGTGTGGTCATTACTTCCTGCAGCTTTTCAGGGTCTGTGTTCTGGAATCCCTGGAGTGAGATGCCGGAGGGTATGACATATACCCCACCGGGACCTTCATATACTGCTTCCTTCACGTCTGCTTTTCCACTCAATACTTCATGCAGGGTGACAGGACTTCTTTCAAGGCCCAGCAAAAGGCCAAGGTTTGCCATACCTATATCTGCATCGATTATAACTGTTTTTTTACCAAGAAGCGCAAGTGCCGTTCCCAGGTTGACAGTGGTTGTAGTTTTTCCGGTACCACCTTTTCCAGATGCAATCGTATACACTTTTGCGATCATAATATTATTCCTCCTTTATGATTAACAGAAAATAAATATTACATACTAAATATTATATACGAATGATGAAACATATTTCATTCAAATATTATTGTTTTACACATATATTTCATTGCCTAATACTTAAATTATCTAATTATATTGTTATTAATATTCAATATCTGTTGTTTAGAATTAACAAAATAATTGATAATAGTTAGTAAATATCATAATATTTATTCTATGTTCACCTCTCAAATTATCAACATCATTATACTAATGATTATGATGATAATAATATATTGGTGATACCAATATATATAAGTATCGTCGTGTATTGCGAGTCTTTTTAATTTATTCTGATCTTTTGAACAATAAAGAACAGCAGATACACATAGTTGAACGCAGATTTCACATGCAGTATAAGCATTTATCAGCAGTTAACATAACTGATCAATAAGTGTAACCAGAATAAATTAAAAAGTCTCCATATTAAAATGTTAATCTGACCTGTATTTTCTGCAGTTAACTTGATGCAACTGGTACGAAATCAAATCCTGACCAAAATATTACAGACCGATAATATCCAGCAATTCCCTGAAATCTGACAGAATATAATCGGGTTGGGCAGCCAGTATGACCTCCTCTGCATCCTTGGTCCCATAACCTGCCAGCGCCGTAAACATACCAGCCGCCTTTGCACCTTTTATGTCCCGCTCAACACTGTCTCCCACGAACAGCACTTCTTTTGAGGATAGTTTCAATTGCCCAAGCGCATATTCGAATGGAAGTCCTCCTGTTTTGGGTGCACCACTATCATCCCTGGTGATCACATGGTCAAAGAAATGCTGCAGTCTAATGGCACACAGTCGCTGCCATCCCTTAAGCCTGGGCGCATCGGTCAATATACCAATAACAAGCCCCGACTTTATAAGTTTGATAAGGGTAGGCACCACATTGGGATATGGCTCCAGGAAAGAGGGCTTGGTTCGCAGGTATGCATTAACGCCAGCCGCCAGGATTCGCTCATCCACCTGGCCGAACCTTCGTTTCAGGAATTCACTGAATGCATTGTCTGATTCGATCCCCACCTCGTAGTATGTTTCGAAAATACTTCTGAAAGCTTCATCAGGGTCCATGTCAAGCCCTTGGTCGATCATGGCCCTTATGGCCATGTTCACTGCCATGTGTTTCATTTCAGAAAAGTCCAGCAATGTATTGTCCAGGTCGAACAGAACAGCCTTTATTAACATACTGGATTACTGTATTTCAGGAAACATAAATAAATATTCATTCAAGAACAAATGCTATTACAGATGAATTTAATAATAATATTAATTAGCAAGGATTTGTAAATATGAGGATCGCATGGGGAATTACAGGTGCCGGACATTACCTGTCAGAGAGTTATGAAGTATTCAGGAAACTTAAACAACGAAATCCTGACCTGAAAGTATCGATATTCATATCAGGGGCGGGAGAAGAGGTCCTGAAAATGTACGGCTTGCTCGGATCACTGGATAATATAGCCCCTGGTGGGTATATGGAAGAGATTTTCCTCGAAAAGGACCAGGGCAAAAGTTATCCAAAGGTCGGAAGGTTCCTTATGGACAAATACGACCATCTCATAATATCGCCTGCCACATCAAATACAGTTGCAAAAATAACCCACGGCATTGCAGACACCCTTGTCACCAACGCAGTGATCCAGGCAGTAAAAGGCAGTGTTCCGGTACATATAGTACCAGTGGATATTGCAGGCGTGGTTCGCTCGGAACTGCCATATAACATTGATAGGGATCTATGCCAAAATTGTGAGGATTGTCCTCCAAAGAACGAATGTCCCAACCAGGCTTTTACTGATGAGCCGCAGATAGACCTGTTATTGTGTGACGGTTGCGGTAATTGTATTGATATCTGCACGTATGGAGCAATAAAGGGCGGGGAAGTGGAACTTAAAATTCGGGATATTGACAGCAGGAACGTCCAGATACTCAGGGGATTGGATGAGATAACAGTACTTGATGACCCATATGCCATATTAGAATTAATTTTGTGAAAAACCGGTTCTTTTTTAATCCTCTATGATAAATAGCATAAATAATGTTTAAGTGCAGAATTAGGAAATAACGATGTTACCTGATATACTGTTATTTATCATTGCTTTCCCTATAATTGTATATTCCAGTGATTTTTTTACAGAGAATGCTGTTAAACTTGCCAGGTCTTTCGGGGTTTCACAATTCCTTATAGGTATAACCATAGTAGGGATAGGGACATCCCTGCCAGAGATCGTTGTGACCGACTATGCATCCTTTTCAGGTGTATCAGGCATTGTGATTGGCAATGTTGTAGGTTCTAATATCACAAATATTGCGCTTGTACTTGGTTTATCTTTTTTTATAAGAAATACTGTCATCTCTGATGACCACATGTTCAAGGAAAGTATCATTCATTTACTTGTGATTAGTTTTGGTATACTCCTCATTCTAACCAATGACAACATAAGCAGGCTTGAAGGTGTGATACTAACAGGGGTATATATCGTATACATATTATATTCAATAAAATCCCATAAAAAACCAAATGAATTAAAGAACAACGATGATTTCAATATTAAAATAATTTTTTACACGTTGGCCGGACTGGTCGGTGTGCTCATTGGCAGCAAGTTGCTGGTTGATTCAGCTGTCAACCTGGCAGACCAAATTGGGATTTCAAGTGCGGTTATCGGTCTTACCGTAATTGCACTAGGGACGTCCCTGCCTGAACTGGCAGTGTCCATTTCAGCAGCCCGTCGTGGATTTACCATGTTGATACTTGGAAATGTTATTGGGTCCAATATCACCAACATTGTGCTAGCAATGGGGACCGCTTCAATTATAAGAGAAGTGGTGGTTGAAGACGCCTTCCTGTTCAGGTTCAACCTCGCATATATGCTGTTGTTATCGCTAATCCTTATTCTGGTTGTCAGGAAAAAGGAGATATCCCGCTTGTGGGGTGCTCTGTATCTGTTGATGTACGTGTTCTTTATATATTCGATTTATACCATCTGATGACCCGACGGTTCCAGAATTGATGACCCAGTAGTTCAGGAATTACATAATGGATTGACCGGTTATTATCTGGAATATTATATAGATCACAAGTATTATAACTCCTCCCAGCCCTGCCATTCTTATTAAGTGAAACAGGATATTTTGTTTTAGTAGCTTACCTGAATATATCCCCAACAAGGCCAGGGCAGTAATACTTGATCCGATGGATACCCCCAGGCGGGTTTCAAGCAAAATAAAAGGCAATATGGGTATCAGTGAACCAATAAAACTTGCACCACCCATTGCAAGGGAACAGACCAGTACATTTTTTTCGGTCAGCTTCTTTATCTTTGTATTGTCAAGGCTTCTGAGTAAGGGTTTTTCGAGTCTGGAAAGTTTATCATATTCTTTTGCACTCCTTGTTACATAAGACCCTGCGCAGTTTGCAAGCGCAAGCGCTACTGCTCCTCCAAGTGCAACATTGATAATAAATGATGTATCACCAAAAACCGATGCACCAATTATAACACCCTGGACTGTCAGGATTCCCACAAAGCTTCCCAGGATAATGTGTATTCCATTTTCAATTTTGAGATCCATGTTCTACAATATTAGTAATGATATTCTGATGATGATCTGATAATATTTTAATGATATTCTAATGGTAATCCAACAATATTCCGATAATAAATATCAGTACATAATACTTAAAGTATGGTAATCACATTACTGTGATACGATTATGGATGGACTGAAATTCCCGATATATAAAAACTTCCTTTTTAAAGTATTCGCTTATATTGAACACGGTTCTGTAAGAGTGAAAACTTCGGGTCCTATGCGCTTTCTGGTAGATCGCTTTACCGGCCCCCTGGTAAGCATCTTTGAAGGAGAAGTTCCTGTAAGGGTCACTAATGATACACTGTTTTTTTCTACCTGGATACCTCCCATCCCTTCCCAGGCATTTGACAGGCTGGTGCACAATCAAATAAAGAATATGATGGCTCGTACCTTGTGGAAACTTGGCATGCCTGCGTCCACCAACCCTGAACAAGTGACTATTTCCATCACAGAAGAGTGTCCGAACAGGTGCATCCACTGTGCCCTGCCAGATACCAAGAACAAGACAAGTCTATCTGTTCCTGCTATCAAGGATATTATTGACCAGTCTGTGGATATGGGGGCCACCCAGATAATTTTTGACGGCGGTGAGCCAATGATATATGAAGGACTTGAGGAACTTGTCTCCTATGTCCCGGATGGGGCCATTGCAACTGTATTCACATCCGGTTCAGGTCTCACAAAAGAAAAAGCCCTGGCGCTGGCAGAAGCCGGCATGTTTAGTGTAAATGTCAGTCTTGACAGCCCAAAGGAGGCCGAACATGACAGGATTCGAGGCAGAGAGGGTGTATTTAGTGAAGCTATGAATGCCATAAGTTACAGCCTGGATGCAGGAATGCTGGTAGACATTTATGTGGTGGTGGCACCCCATAACATCCATGACCTGGATGAGTTCTACAATCTGGCCGAATCTATGGGGGTGCATGAGCTATCTTTCTATGAGATAGTACCTACTGGAAGGTGGATAGACCACAAAAAGGATATTCTATCTCCTGAGCACCATAAACTACTGGATGAGTTCGTTGAACGAAGAAGTGGCGGGGCAGTGAAGGTGTTCTGTATACCCCATGTCATGAGTACTACCGGCTGTTTTGCAGGCCGGCGCTGGCTGCATGTGACACCACAGGGTGATGTCCTGCCCTGTGCCTGTATCCCGATACCATACGGGAATGTCCATGATGAGCCGCTAAAAGGCATCTGGCGGCGTATCCAGAAGACCGGGATTTACCGCTCTACTGACTGCCTTATGAGGAACGAAATTTTTAGGGCAAAGTATATTGAGGGACGGGATTGAACGGCAGAGGTATCCCCTTCAAATTAAATGGTAATTGATCACAGTGCTCTGAATTTTGAGACACAGATTACACAGATTGATAGTGGTTATGAAAATCAGTGAAATCAGTGAAATCTGTGTCTACATTAATCTTGCATTTGACCATACTTTTTGAAGTGGATACCGGCAGAGCAATCTTTATGAGCACAGCCGCTGTTGGTGAGGCAAATGATATTTGAGAAGATACATACCATCCCAACTTCGGAAGAACTTCTGGACAAGGCCTTTCGCAAAGCCAGTCGTGCCCGGAAAGGGAAGACGGTTAGAAGTGAATTTTCCCGCCGCCGGGCTGAAGAATCCATGTTGTTGACCGCAGCAAACATACTATCAGATAACCTTGCAAATGTGGTGCGGCAGTTCCCAAGTTTTGAAAATATCCCTGAATTCTACAGGGAATTAGCAGACATACTGGTGGGTGTGGATGCATTGAGGACCAATATTGCATCAGTGCAGTGGGCTGGTGAGAAGATACATGAAATTTCACGGCTGCACGTGGGTAAGATGCGGCACAGCGATGACCCTGTGGCTGTTCGTAAGGCTGCTTACGGCAGGATATCTTCTATCACAAGGGATGTGGATAAGAACCTCAGGTTACTGAATGATGCAAGGAATAAACTGAGAAAACTACCTGATGTGGGTATTGAACCTACAGTTGTTATCGCTGGTTATCCCAATGTGGGGAAATCCAGTTTCGTTGCCCTGGTGTCAAGTGCAACTCCAGAGGTTGCCACCTATCCTTTCACCACCAAGGGGCTGGCTGTGGGGCATTTCAAAGTAGGAAGTACCAGGTGCCAGATAGTGGACACACCGGGTCTGCTGGACAGGCCACTGGGACAGCGTAATGAAATTGAACTGCAGGCTATTTCGGCATTGAGGCACCTTGGCGATGTGCTGTTGTTTATTATTGACCCATCTGGTACGTGTGGGTATGAACCGGATGAGCAGATGAGGCTTCTGGATGAAGTGCGGGAGCATATTGATATGCCCTTGCTTGTGGCAGCCAATAAGGTTGACCTGCTAGTAGCGGCTGATAAAGTTGACCTGCTGGTGGCAGACAATAAATTTAACAGTCCAGATAAAATATTAGGGAGTGAATTCGATGCGGTCATGTCAACCCTGACAGGTGAAGGTGTGGAGGATGTGATGGGGCGGCTCGTTTCGATGATGGATATTGGGAAGTATGACGGCACAATTGAAAAATAATTTGAACTAAATAGGTTAAACCATGTTCTTGCCCTATAAAGTATAGACCCGTTTAAGGGGATTAAAATGCGATTTCCTGCTGAACCTTTTGCAAGTGATGAATGGAAATAGGAATGTGACCACAATTTGTGTGGCGTATATAAATATTTGATATGTTTTGACATGTTTGTGTTTTTTTCGAATTTTTGAATTTGGCGATACCCTTGGGAGCCACCAGTTGAGCAGTATGAACTTTGCTTGGCACGCCTGTACACTATGTGGTTTAAAACAGTAATCAATTCCGACAGCAGGGCTCATTCAAAAATTAACACCCAACTCGTACGAATTCTTGAAGGGTATTCCATATAACTCACTTTCCGCAGGTCAAATGAGTATTCGTATTATTTTTCCTGATAGCGTTTTTAAAAATCCGATTATATTTATATTTTATAAGTATGTGTTGTTTATGGACAAAATTGCGGTGTTTTTGATATTAGAGTTATTAGAGTTAATATTTCATGGAAACTATTGGAAAAATCCACATTTCGAGACATTTAAACTTAGGAAATAATTGCAGCACGCCTCATCATAGCGTTTTGCTTTCAAACAATATTTAAGATATCCCGGTTAGATCATTTTTCCGACAGTCTCTCATGAGCATAAAATTGACAGAAACGCTATCAAAAGAAATTATTGAATTTTTGTAGATACCTGCGGAAAGTGAGATATAAGTTCACTGACAACTATAACTTAAATTTTATATTTTGCATATTGGCAACACCATGTCTTTTCTTTAAAAAAATATACATGCCACTAATCAAATATCAAATCCTTTTCCTTAATCTCCATATTATCCCTCAGTTCCATACTTCCAATAAGTTCCTTCACCTCATCAGGTGTAAGCACACCAAACTTCCACAACGCCCTCAATATCGAATGTAGATACAACACTTCAATCTCCTCTGAAACAGCAAACTCCAGAGCCTTGGTATCATTAGACGAAAACATATAACCCCTACTCCGGGCAATAATTACAGCTTCAAGTTCTCCACTATGAACAGTCTTGGCCTTGAGCAGTTTCGATTTAAACTCCTCAACCTCCACACCTGTCAATTGCACAAGTCCAAACCGTCCAGAATTGAATATCTGGTCAGGAAAATCATATCCATATTCCTTTGGTACTTTCAATTCCCTGTAAACAGAAGGAGTAATTAGCAAGTGGTCTTTTGAAAATAATCTTTCAAGGTATTGAATAGCATCAGCCTTGGCAAAGATGGATAATATATCAGTATCAAAAACGATGTTCATCATCGGCTTTCTTCCATCTGCTTTATCTGTCTGTTCATCTCTTCCTTAGATGGAGCATCCACTATTGTTTTAATTCTCCTTGCCTTTAGAATCTCACTGAACTCAAAAATAGACAGACCTGCCAGTTCAGCCGCCCTGCCAAGACTGACATCTTTTGAGCGGTACATTTCAACAGCAGCGTTTATCTTCAAATCGCCCCTGCTGGACAGCATATATTTAATAGCTTCCTCTATGAAACTATCTTTGCTGTTGAAATATCCGCCCTTCACAAGGGCTTTTATTTCGGTTTCAATTATATTTGGCAGGCCGGCAGTTGACATACGATATAGTTTATAAGTCTTATACATTTAAGTGTTATCGCTTGATGCAGTAAATGTTTTTAATCGGCCAGAGGCGGGATGTAACGGTATAGACAGCGGGTCACCACAGTTTAAGGTAAGAAAAGCAAAGACCCGTTTTGGGGGATTGAAACATTCTTCTTCTCTCTTCAAATGTTGTTGGATTTTGTACGTGAAAATAGCAGAGACTTTTTATTTTATTCTGGTTACACTTATTAATCCGTTCTGTTAACCGCGGATGAAAGCGGATATCACTGCTAAAATTTGATTATACTTTAGTCTCCACCGTATAATTAAAATTAAAGTACATACTAGCCGTTATCCGCATTCATCTGCGGTTTATAATGAACTTAAAATAATTCCAGCCTACTTCCTTTCTGCACATGCACTGAGCGTGGGTCGGGAATTAGTATGCGTACTGGGGCCTCGGGTGTTGGTGGGTGCTCCCGGCGGCGGCATTGCCGCTAAACAAATGGATGACGAGGCAAGAGATGCCTTCATTCTCACAAGTCCGGGCTGACCAGCCATAATGCTGTAAAACATCTGATGAGAACTCCTAGAGGATTAACAAGCAGGAGAAGCGCCGGGGTTGGGATTCGAACCCAAGTGTACCTTACGATACAACAGGTCTCGAGCCTGCCGCATATAGACTCCAAAGAGTCAAACGGCTCCGTTGGATTAGTCCGCTCTGCCACCCCGGCAACAAGGAGGTAGGATTCACTATACTGTCACAGAATGACTTTAAACTTCTTACTAAAAGATGAGATTAGACAATATAGGTATCGAGTCTGAGGCGTTCGAACGAAGTGAGAAGGCCGAAGATAAGAAAATTGCAACAGCGATTTTCGACTGCCGCATATAGACTCCAAAGAGTCAAACGGCTCCGTTGGATTAGTCCGCTCTGCCACCCCGGCAACAAGGAGGTAGGATTGTGTATAATGTCAGAGATTAACTTTAAACTTCTGGATAGAAGTGTCGGACCCGCCTACCATACCTTCAGGTCAATCCCCTCTATCCTCAACCTGCTGCTCTCGGAATGCACAACCACACCCGAATGCACCTTCTGCATCATGCAGTGTTCAGGCAAAAACTTCACAGTCTGGCCCACATCAGGCACCCTGCCCTTACTGACAATACCATCAAATCCCACCACCAGACATAGGCCAATATCCTCAAAAGCCACATCATCCCCGCCAAGCCTGTGGATAGGCCCAACCAGATGAACGGTCATGATACCCCGCTTCATATCCAGCACCCTGGCAAAATGCGTAACAGGACAACCCAGCGGCCTGTACCGCACATACCCGCCCACATCCGGCCCCACCTCAGGGTCAAAAGGATGCAGGTCTTCCCGGCACGACGGCTCACCAAACAGGGGTGATAAAACAAAATCAGCCTTAAGTCCGTCAATAACACCAATAATAGGCCTGGAATCCTTAATACCAGTCCCAGGACCGCCAAGAAGTTGCTGTATCACAGGAATATTTAAAGCTAACTTCTCAGAAGCCAGGTAGGGGCAGCCGCTAAGTTCCGCCTCTCCCTCAAGCAGTGCCGCCGCAAAATCCCTGCACTGCCGGTAACCACATTCCCCGCAATTATATCCAGGCAGCAAGCCTGTAATCTCCTGCGTCATCCTGCATCATTCCCCCCTGTACTCGGTAAAACCATCAATATGCCGCAGCACCCCCATATGATGTTCCTTTGCCACCCGCATCTCACCAGTGCACAACGTGCATATGGCCAGGGGCGCATTATGCCGCAGGGTAAGCTCTTTCCCCACATCAGGCGTCTCACTTATCACCTCTGCCAGTTCTGATGCGCCCTGCCCGCTCAGTCCGTTAGCCTCTATTATCCGGCAACCAGGGTTCGCCTCATTGACACGTTCCCTGAACACTTCCCGTTCGGCCTGGGACACGATATCCCCTTTGGTCGCCACCACAACATCTGCCGTAGTCAGCAAAGGCCCAACCTTCAATGGAGTATTAGGGCCGGTGGTCACATCGATCACACACACTGCAAGGCATCCGTCAGGATAGGGCGCACACCGCAGGCAAAGGCCGGCAGTTTCATTGATAAGTACCCCGGCATCCTGCTCCCTGGCCCATTTCAGCATCTCATCCGTATTGTATATGGCAAAATGGTCAGGGCACATGTCCCTGGACAATCCAATGCGCACAGGTATGTCCAGCCTTTCAAACCTTTTATCATCATCCGTCCACAGGCAGTCGATCTTCACCACAGCAGGCGACATGCCTACCTGTTTAAGCGACCTGATGGTATGCATCAGTACCGATGTCTTACCCGAACCGGGCGTGCCCGCCACCACCACCAGTTTCATACTACCACAGCTTGCTCGACCAGCCCGCCCTGCCGAATAGTATCGCGCAGCGACATCATGTAATTGTCAAGCCTGACAAGTTCATTGCAGACATTCATCTCGCCTGGGGTTGTGGTTATGACCTGCCGTATCCCGCCGTTTCGCATCACAATGCGGCGTTTGGTCATAAGTGCCAGAACAGGATCATGGGTTACCACAAGCACGATTTTCCCTTCGGCAGCCAGGAGTTTCAGGGCTTCCTGTTTCTTGATCCCTGCATTTTCTATCTCATCAATGAGCACTATGGGCGAGTCGCTTATTACCGCAATGTCGGCAGCCATCAGTGCCCTGGACTGCCCTCCGCTTAATATTGTAAGCTGGTGCCCTGGCTGGATAGACTCCCCGGTAAGTGTATTGGCAATGTCAATTACCCGCTCAACCGTGTCAAAGTTACGGTTCCTGCTCTTGGCATGCATCCTTAGGAACTCTTCCACTGTCATATCAGCAAGGAAATGCATGTTCTGTGAAAGCTGGGCGATACGTTTTTTCCTGGGGTCGGTGCGGATATCCCTGCCTGGCGCCTCCCCGTTTATCAGGATTTTGCGCCGGGTCGGGGTATCTCCCTGTGAAAGCTGCTCGATATCACAGATCAGTGTACTTTTACCTGAGCCGGTGGGACCGACAATACCGATTATCTCGCCCGGGCATATGCGTATCTTTTCAACATCTTCTTTTGCCCCCGACTTGTCGATTCCACATATAATTGTCAGTTCATGAATATCCTGCATATAAGAGGCTTGACCAATTAGAAATATAAAACTTTCCCATTATAGGATAAAAACGTCACGATTGTGAAAAAACAACACGTCGATTATACAATATGGCAAACAAATCATTGACCAATAACTGGTCCGCCATATCCCCTTACCTTGAACGATGCACCGATCTCCTCTGCTATCTGGCGGCACTTTTCAATATCCACGGGCGGCAGGTCAAGTACCGTAAACCTTAAGTTTATACCTTCTTTCACCAGATCCCTGGAAAAATCCTTCATCGACTCATAAGCATCCCTGTACATGCGGGGTTTTACCAGCTGGTCATAGGTCGCTTTGTCATCAGTATTAAGACTGACAGAAACCTCATCAACTCCCGCCTTTTTCAGTTCACGGGCTACATCACGGTCAGGGTACTGGAGTTTGGCATGCCCGATAGTGTCAATCCTCACACTGACATCCCTGGCCTTTAACCATCGTATGATCTCAAGCACATCATCCAACCTGGACAGGGGCTCTCCCAGTCCTGTGAACACTACTTCATTATACCCGGAAAGGTCATGTTTGCCAAGTTCCTCGATAACCTCAGCCACTTCGGGCTCCCTTGAGAGTATTAAATTATAGCCATAGACCCCGTCTGCATAGTTCTTAAGGCAGAAAATGCAGTTGCATGTGCACCTGTTCGTGATGTTCAGGTACAGATTCCCATGTGCAGGATAACAGATCGTTCCCGGGTCTTCCTTGTTCATTTTACATTCACTCTCTGGTTAGTACACTATTATGCCTAATAATGCAAGCAATCAACATAAGGTTAATCACCTTATACCTGTATTAAGGGTCTTAAGCATCTTTTTTACAGGTTCGGGCAGTCTTCCCCGCTGCAAAGCCTTCATCTGGTCAGGGGTCAGCAGCTTCATGGCTGTGCTCATCATTGGATCTGACCTCATAAGCCCGTCCATCAGTTTCTTCACATATACTGAAGTTTTTATTTCCAGCCCCATCTGTTCCCGCCACCTGTTCTCGTACTCAGCCAGCTGGCATTTACCTGCCACTGCATCCGCTGCTGTCTCTCCTGCGATCTTCCCGCCAACCATGGCAGTGGGTATGCCGCCGCCATTGGTGGCTATCAGGTGTCCGGCTGCATCTCCGCAGATGATGATGTTACCTTCAACCGTTTTGGGTGGTGCACCTCCAACCGGTACGATGCCGCTGATCACTGCCGTTATACTGCTGCCTTCCAGCATGGGCGCAGCTCTCGGGTGCTCGTACATGAACCGGTGCAGGTAATCCTGTGTGGAAACACCTGGCTCGCATAACGGCTGTCTGACACCCACACCTATATTGGCAGCATCGCCGCCTTCGCTGATGATCCAGGCGTACCCACCGGGTGCATAGTCACGTCCGAAGTACATTTCCACCGCATCCCTGTCAATATCCACCCCGGTAAGTTCGTACTCCAGTGACACTGCCCGGCCCATATCATCGCTGCGCTCGATAAGACCGGCAGTCTTCGCAACCATTGAAATGGGGCCGTCCGCACCGATTATGACCTTAGCCCGGATGTTAAACTCACCCATTACTCCCCTGATGGATACATTATCCGTTTCAATAGAGTCGGCACGGGTGCTCACCATCAGTTCCGCTCCTGCCTTTGCAGCTTCCCTGGCCAGGTACTTATCGAACCTTGACCGATCCAGCACATACGCCTCTACTCCAAACTCTTTTGGCTCCAGGTTCGGGGACAGGAACCTGTGGATACTGGTAGTGGTATGGACACAGCTTGATGGGATATCCTTTAAGGTGCAAGGAAGTTCGGCACCAGGCAAAAGTTCCCCGAGTTCCTCATGATCAGGCAGGAACCCGCCGCACTGGATGGGGGAGCCGAGGTCTTTCTTTTTGTCTATCAGCAGTACACTGGCACCGGAGCTGGCCGCATACATGGCAGCAGTGGAGCCTGCGGGTCCGGCACCGATTACTATTATGTCATAGGATTCTTCCGGGGTCATGGTCATTATTTTATATAAACAAACTGAATTATTGTACGAAATTCATTTATTGAGATTATTCAATTAGCATTTTATAATAAGTGAATTCAGAAAATAATAGATCATATATTTATACTATCCTTAACTTTAGTCTCAATTTTTAATAACTCACGAATAAAAGCCGCATTAACATTAAATTTATTAATCTTGAATTTTTTATACGTTGAATGTAAACCGGGATGACCTAAAGTAAATAACAATTGAGATTCATCCGGGTTAATTTTTAATCCTTGAATCAAATAAAATAAAGCATGGATGTCAAAATTTTCTCGATTCGGGTCTGAATTATTCCCTATTGTAAGATATGCTGTTGCTAACATACTATAATCTCTAATATTATGATTAGTTTCTTGATAAGTTACTGGATTTTCTAATAGATTATTCTGTAAGATTTTTATTGCAGCTTGAAAATAAATATCCTTTTCTTTTGTTATTTCATTTCTACGTCTTCTGTCACGATGATTTGTCCGATAAAACTCATCACGTGTAATATATCCTAACTTCATATAGGCTGAAGCAATATGGTTATTTATTCTTCTAATATCCTCATCATTTTCAGAATATTTTTTTGCTTTGTCATTAAATTTAATTGATCTTTTTATATTTAATTTGCGTGAATTTCTTGAACCAATATCGAATTCCCAATATGCCCAATTTTCATATGTCACAGGATCTCGAGGGGATAATGAAGCCGCTTTAGAAAAACTTTCTTCTGCATTTTGTTCATTCCCGAAATATTTATATTCAACTTCTCCTCGTGAACGCCAAGCGATATGATTTTCGGGGAATCGATCTGTAGCTATTTTGTACCATTGTAAAGCTTCATTTATTGCCCCTCTTTTAATTAAAAGTTCAGCTCGTTGAAATATTTGATTTAATGCGATTTCATCAGTAAATTCGCTGACTTCTGATAAAAGCTCACCAGATGAAATCTCCAACAATTTATATGTTTCAATGAATTCTTCTTCTATGTCAGGATAAAATTTTAGTTGCCTTTCAGAATATTTTCCGATGGGTGGTAATATCGTTAATAATGAATTCATTAAAGTTTGATCAACTAAAAATGAATTGTCTTGAAGTTGCTCTCTTGCATCAAGGAATTGTTTCTCAGAAAAAGAACATAAAAGTTTAGCTTGTGCAAAGCTCAATTTTCCACCTTGATATGCAATCCCCATAAGTAACTTTTGTGCATCTTTGGACAATTCATTCCATTGATTGTCACAGATAAAATTAAGAGCTTGATCTGAATCAAGAGGTAAACCATTGCATATTTCATTTAAATTATGTCCTTTACTAATTAAGTTAATACTATGTCGAATTAATAATGGAACTGAACCAGTCGCATCAATTAGTATTTTCAGATTATCTTCACTTTGATATTCTTCAGGAACGTCTAACCGTTTCATTTCATTTTTAGCTAAACTTATAGCCTCTTCTGGTTCCATTTTACGAACATTGAGTCTTTGTTCTGCAGAGCCTCCTCTTGTTCTCGATGTTACTAAAACTTTCAAATCAGTTCTAATTTGATTCCCAAGATCAATTAAAAATTCCCAGACTAATTCTTTTTCAGTTACAGTTTCTAAATTGTCTAATAAAAGTAACGTCGATGGGCTTTGATTTAAAATAGAAATTACCAACAATTTTTTCTCATCAAATGTTTTTGTTATATAAATTGAATTTCCCGTAACATAAAGTATTGAATCTAAGAGATCTTCAACTGATTTAAATGAATGTGTGCTTTTGTCAATAG
>Ga0255422_1006_pt1 | contig 42803 bp, 24 predicted proteins | sample ANMaggSeSYBR02D3_FD_182631 | JGI IMG/M metagenome (GOLD analysis project Ga0255422, IMG submission 182631) | Sediment cell enrichment communities from methane seep in Santa Monica Basin, California, United Staets - ANME aggregate JGI... | ecosystem: Environmental > Aquatic > Marine > Cold seeps >... | reverse complement strand
TGATGATCAATGGGGTTTTACATTCTACGAATATAGCAATCAGAAGTATAAATTGTGCGCTTACCCGTCATCGGTTGAGAGAAAAATTAGGATATGGAACACAGATTTCGCGGATGACGCGGATACCCGCGGATTGATTCAAGAAGGTTGTCAGCAATCTGGCATCGAGTTTATTTGTATAATGCAAATTGGTTTTGGGACAGCTTGTGCGGATGAGTTTAATGACTTGTCGGATGAGAATGTTAACACGTGGCTGTCTAATTTTATTGACACAAAAATTAAATTGACGCCATAGATTTATCACGACGTACTTCACATGACCTTTGATGAAATTAAGGTTCGAAAGAACCCACAGTGTCCTGTATGTGGTGATCTTAATCGTTATACCCAACAGTTCTGCTGTAGGGAGCTTCATTCATTTTTTTTTTTTTCAGGATTGACAGGGAAGAGTGATCAGCTGAAAAACCAGGTTCCTGCTAAATTCAAAAAAAAATGTGGGAGTTATTTAACTCCCCTTACCGTTTTTTCTTTTACACATATAGCCAAATAGCAGCACACAAATTGTTATGATACAAAGCAGGGGTTCTATGTTAGCGCCCATCACCAGCTTGTTGGAGATGGACAGCAATGGCGTGCTCTGCAAGGCCAGAGAGTATGTGGGATCAATACCGACAATGAACAGATCGGTCATATGGTATATGCCCACACCATTGATCGTATAGTTAATGTAGGTCTGATTGCCCGGGATACCGTCCACTTCCAGGGTGCTGACATTCCACCAGTATGCCATGCCCTGGATGGGTGTGACCACTGCCTGGCTGCCGTCAGGTGCCGTACTCCATGACACATTGGTAAAGTTGGTCGGTATGATATCATATACAATGACCGTTGGCGGGGTCTTCAGATTACCTTTGTTATGTATCCACAGCGAGATGTCATAGTAATTATCGGTGGCATTCTTGGTAATTGTCTTACGTACCTCGATCAGGTAGCCGTTGATCACAAAGATTTTTTCCTGCAGTACATATGAATCGTTAGTGGTAAGATACAACTTGCTGATCTGACCGCCGGCATCGGTAAGGTTCGCCGAAAGATCAACATCTATCCAGCCCACTGGTACTGGATCAGGGAAATCATAAATCTTCCATTCCGATGCACTCCAGGGATTGTTCACTGAATTCGATATTTCACCGGAAGTATACGTCTGGCTGTCGAATGCCGTACTCAGGTTCAGGTTTGTATCATTGGTGACATACACAGTAACCAATGAAATAGTGTAATTAATATTTTCAGCATCAACATTCAATATTTCAGGAGTGAATCCCCAATCATCTCCTCCGGTCCCGTTCTCACTGGTACCAAGCTGGTTCTTCTGCAGGTTGATCCTAAAACCAAGCGTTGTGGCTGTCGGATTCTCGTTCAATGTTATCCCGCTTCCTGAAATGGTGGTATTGGAAATGGTAAATGCGAGACTTGCATTTCCTACATCGAATTCCTGAGATGATTGGGGCGTGGAACTGTTATGTGCATCAGGATCGCTTTCACTGATGGTAAAATTTAACGTGGCGTTCGGATTTGAGCTGTTCAATTCTGCAATGGTCCACATGATGGTGGCATTGTTGTTGGTTATAGCCGATGAACCCAGATCGGGATTGTCATTCGAAAAATTGAAATCATATGCAACGTTGCTGTTTATGTTGGCTGCGGTTTTGATCAATGTAATGCCGGTAATATCTGCAGTGGTATTGCGGGTCAATGTCAGGGTTGCATTGGTTGAATCATTTACCATGATCATATTTGAAGTATAGGATTCTGAGAAAATGATAGGTCTTGATGCTGAAGACAGACTGTAATTGACAAGCACAGAACTACTTGCATCAAGATAATTGATATGAACGATCACATCGCTATCCTGAACGGTCACGTTAGTGCCGGTCGATGTAGTGCTCCAGGTAGCAGGAGATGTGGTCCCGGAATTGAAATTTATTGAAATATCATACAGCGTAGTACTGCTCAATGTATTGGTGATGTTGATCTGACCGGTACCACTAACTGGGCCATTGGCCATGGTCCCATTATAGGTATCTGCCACACTGATGTATTCAGTAACTTCAATGTCCAGTACATCAGTTGCAGATACCGGTACTATGGATAATATAACCAGCATCGACACAATTGTCATTAAATAGCTTTTTTTCATATACATCTCCTGCCCTTAAAACCAATTTACTCTTTTTATGATTATTGCTTTTATATTCAAAATTAACTAATTTGTATTCAGTCAATTTTATATGATTCTTTTAATATATTTTAAATCAGCCATGTCATATTTAGTTACTTTTATATATATATTTCAATATATTCAAAATTAATTGAGTTATGTTTAGTTACTTTTATACATATATATTTTATGGTGATTACGGCCTTGGGACAAAATTATCAGACTTGATTTTCAAAGATGTAGTGAAAAAGTTACCAATGGATTTGGGGAGGGATTGGTAAGTACCTTATCATAATCCATAAATAATGATTAATGTTATATGAGATAAAAAAAGTATAATTATAAAAAATGAATTAAATTAAGATGGATGAGAACGCTTAATATTTTCATTTTAAAAAAAGGGAAAATGATGGGCTTAAGTTTCAGGATAATTTGGATATTGCTAATTTTGAGTTGGATAATCGGAAGCAGTTCAGGTCAAACAGTAGTAGAAGTGTACGATCATTACAATGTTTCAATAACATTGGATAAGGACAAGGCTCATATTAAGGAGACAATTACAATAAAAAACGTAATTAGTAAATCTATTGTTCCCGGATATGTAGACAAAACCCTTATACGTTCGTCACAAAACAAACTGTTGTTTATCCCTCTTCCCGGAAAGAAGGATTGTTCTGTAGATGTGGAAAACGTGGTAGTCAGCTTTGGTACCAGCCGTATCACTGACGTGCAGGTGACCCAGACCGATAAAAGTACAACCATACGATACGGGCTCTGGTTCCCCATATCTCCCGGCGAAAGCCAGACCGTGGTGTTGGAATATGACTATCTTGATTTTGCAGACCCCGGCATCCTGTTCACCCAGGGTTACTATCCAATGGCTGCCAATATTCCCATCAACAATGCATACATCGATCTTGACCTGCCCACTGGCAGCCATGTCACCTATTCGAACGCAAGGAAAAGTACCTCACAGGATCTTATCTCATGGTCAAAGGAATCCCTGGGAACAGATCCATGGCTGTTGAAATTTGAATATAGCAGAATCCCGCTGCCCACATCACCCATACGGTGGTCTTTGTTATTATGGATATTTATCCTGGCCGCAGCTGTAGTATGGTCTTACCGTCATTGGAAACCGGAAAAATGATACAGGGGTGAAAACGATTGGGGCAGGATAATTGGAAACTCCCCAAAGCATACGCAGTCCTCCTAGTGGTATTGTTCTTATTGTGGGGGAGTTCAGCACTCCCGGATGCAAGTAATTTGTCCACGAACAAATCCGATTATAATCCAGGAGAAACGGTGCATATCACCATCAATCATACTTCAAATATCACTGCGTCAGTGATAGATCCATATGGAAGCCAGAATACGCTGGTCCTGACCCCATCGGACTTGGGTTATCTGGCAGAATACAGCCCTCAACAGGGTGTTATACTAGGAACCTACACTGTGCAGATATTCGGGGAGGATTTTTCAGATAGTAGCATGTTCAAAATACGTTCATTATCCATTCATCCGGATATTAATGAAAGATATCCATTGGGCAATGTATCTCTCCCAGGTGAAGTGGTGGATGCAGAAAGTGGGAATGGAGTAAATGCCTCTCTGGATGTTACTATTAATGATGAGATGATCAACGGTTACGCCGAAGCCGGTGATTTTTTCCTTAACTATTCTGCTATTACTACCGGGTATAAGACCCTTACCATCACAGCCGTTGACGATGAGAATATTACAGGTACTATTACCACAGGATTTGAAGTACCTTCCCTGCTTACTGAAAACCTGTCTATTACCACGTCACAGGTGCTATATGAAGCAGGCCAGAATGTGGATATTCGTGTGGTATCGGGACAGGTTACACCTATAGTATGGGTGATGGACCCGCTGGGAATCTCTACTTCAGTCAAAGTTTCTGGCAAGTATGGTATATATTCAGGAATGTACAGCCTTGATAAACACATCATCCTGGGTGAATACTGGGCAGAGGCTGAGACCGAGAACCCGGCTGACCATGTAAAGGTTGCATTCAATGTAACAGCCCCTGTCGAGTTGTTAACAGCACTCCAGGATGTCGGTGTAGAATTCTCAAGGCTGTTGTTAGGACCCAGGAACGTGCAGCATAAGGTGCCGCCGCTGGCAGATATTCAGGTAACAGTGACTGCCACGGTCTTATCACCAGTAATCAATACATCGCTCGTAGATTATTACCCCGCCGGATGGACAATAAAAAATTCAAATGGCGGGACAGTGGATACTGAAAATAACACCGTCACATGGGATGCGGGCGATGTGGAAAATAATGTGTCCCGCACATATACCATATTCAGCCCCCAGCGGACAATGCCTAGCACCAAGTATTTCTTCAACACCGAACTGGTATATGACGCTGGATCTGACATGAGTAAGGATTGGATGGTTGTGGTGTCCGACCCTGATACAGAACAACCGGTCATAACCAATATTTTATCGAACCCTGATCCGCAGGTAATCAATACACCGGTAAATATTACAGCAAATATCATAGATAACATTGGAGTCAATACTGTCTACATCGACATCACCCTCCCCAACAGCACCTCCACAGGCAACCTCTCCATGACAAAGAACGGCGGCGATTTGTGGTACTATAACTACACGCCGCCCATTGCTGGCCTGTACAATGTAACCATCTATGCCAACGACACATCAGACAACTGGAACTCTTACACAGGTAATTTTACAGGTGACGGACCACCGGTAATTAATTCAATTTCTGATATCCCTGATCCCGTTGAGAATGGGAATAACATTACTATTCGGGCAAATGTCATAGATGATTTTACTGTCAGTTCTGTCTGGGTAGATATTGAAGGAACGAATTATAGTCTTGTTAAAATAACAGATATTTACCTGTTATCTGCCATCCATCGTAGTATAAAAAGACCACAGGTTTTCACCAAGGATGAAACATATTACCCTGCTAATTTAAAGGACTCCAATAGAAGGTTCTACCTAAACTTTTCTAACAAATTAGTAAACGGCAGCGTCTTAAGAATATATGCCAAAAAAAACCAGGGTCGTACTATTGGAATCTATGATCTGTCCGATACCTCTGGGTCAAATCCTATAGGCACATTCACAGTTGTTTCGAAAGGCGGTGAATGGCATAATATCACTTTAGCCAATATTTCAACGCCAACAGATGCGATATGGCTTGGGGAAGGGACGGGAAGCGACACCGACCCCAAGGATCATTTTGACTACATTTATGCAACAGAAAATACATGGGAATATGACTATAACACAAGCGGTCTCAAACCTGGAATTTATTATTATACTGTTTATGCCAATGATTCTGCCGGAAGTAATGCAGCACCTAAAACAGCAAATTTTACTGTCCGGGACACTGCCAAACCCGTCATTGCAAATATTTCTGTAACCCCTGACCCACAAGCAGCTAATAATCCAGTCAATATCACTGCAAATGTAACTGACAACCTGAATGTTAATACGACTTATATCAACATCACCCTTCCTAACAGCACCTCCACCGGCAACCTCTCCATGACAAAGAACGGCGGCGATTTGTGGTACTATAACTACACGCCGCCCATTGCTGGCCTGTATAATGTAACCATATATGCCAACGACACATCAGACAACTGGAACTCCTCCACCTCCAATTTCATGGTGGAATTCCTGAGGGTTAATTTCAGCTTTTATTCGGACAGCAGCTATACCACCCAGACCAGGGATTTTAACATCAATGATATTATCTATATCCAGACTTATGTGACCTATAGCAATTATACCAATCTCAGCGGTGCCCTGTACAGTATTAACGTGACCGTCCCAAACGGCACGATCTATGTGGTCTCTATGGTGGAGAGCAGCCCTGGCATCTACCGGTGCAACTTCAGTACTACCCAGGCAGGGAGTGATTACCAGTTCTATGCCCTGGCCACTACACCTAACGGCATCACCGGTATAGATACCGATACCCTTACCCTGCCCATCTATACCAGTTTCCCACCAGGCACCCTGGTCATACCCATGGGTCCCCAGCAGGATGTCGGTGCCGCCGGTGGGAATTATCCCTCCCAGGTATCGGCCTACGGCCTGGTCCACTGGCTGCTGGCCAACAATACATGGGTGGACTGGGTGATACTGCACGACAAAACCTACGATGGATTTGATTTCAATGTTACCACCGATGATGACGCTTCCAACACCACAGGTACTATAGCAAACAGGAACTATTCATCGGGTCCCTTCCTCATCCGGGACCCCGATACCAGCACCTCCCGGAACGAGGCATACAACACCATCCAGCAGATCCAATCTGATACCGGCCGATACAATGATGTGGTGGTGCACGAGCTTAACCAGACCCTTTATATAGAGACCAGGGATGATTATATCCTGGACCGTCCGGCCCGGATCGCTGTTCAGCAGACCGATAATACATTCATTGACTACATCTGGGATACCACCTTATTCCCCGCATCCCCAACTGCGGGTATGAACATGACCGCCCTTACCCTGGCCCAGATACGCAGCGGCGACCTGCTGACCAACGCAGCGCTGAACTGTTCCAAGCGCAAGGTGTATGACTGGGTGTTCCTTGACGATGATGATTTCTGGGACACGGCCTTTTTCCCGGTGGGGGACGACCTGTTTTCCCAACTTGACCTGTTCGTGAACAAGACCGGCCACGTGCACCTGCAGGGCAAGGGTGTCACCATGAACACCCGCACGTCCTGGCTGACCACAACCACAGCCACCTATGAGGAGGACGATTACCCCAACAAACAGCAATATTCGGTATTGAACAGTTCAGCAGACCATCCTCTGGGCCAGACCTACGGGACTCCAGTGTTCGAATGCCCGCTGACCTTCGATGCCTTCGAGCATGACAACAACTGGCGTACCAACACCCTGGCCCTGGCCGGAGTGTCGGAATCGGGGATCAATGACGGATTCGGGGTCATGTGGGACCAGGGAGTGAACAACGGGGCATACCTGGACTGTATATCTGGTGCCTCTGAGGATAATTATGCCTTTGTGGTATCAAATTCCTACGGTGGTGTGACCTCAGCCCTGGTGGGCAAAAAGCAGATGACCACCCCTGAGATGCGGCTGGCCCTGGATTCGGTACTGTTCAGCGTGGTCACCCCACAATTCGATCACAGCCTCAATTACCCTGATATCAGAAATGGCGGCACCTCCAACCTGACAGTGACCGGCACCGTGGATTCGGGCATGCTGGTATATGACCTGAGGATATATGATGGACTGCCGACATATGTGAGCCTGAACAATTCATCCGTCACCCTCAATGTACCAGGCAGCTATACCTACCATACATCCAACAATACCCTGGAATTTAACCTGGGTAGCCCCAACAAGTCGGCAATACACAACGGCACATTGTTCTCATATGAGATCGCCATCACTCCGCCCCCGGACCTGCCAACAGACCTGATGATACTGGATTCCACTGTTGTGTATGATGACAACTGGAACAAAGTTATCACATCTTCCCACTGCATTACCGTGCAGACCATCAACTACATGAGCTTTTCAGCCAGCAAGTGCATAACACCCGGTTTTGCAGACAATTATTCTATCACCCTGAACCTGACAAGCCTGGTATACTTCAACCAGACCAATGTCAACATCTATGACCTGGTCCCGACCAATTTCAGCATTGTCGATCCCGTGCCCGATTGTAATGGCTCCCAGACCAACAGGTACTACTGGACCATGAACATGACCGCCGGGGAGAGCAGGATAATAACCTACAACCTGGTCGGGACCGGTCTGTACAGGATCAGCGATGTTTTCACTGTTGGGGTGGATCCAGTATGAGAGGGAATGTAGCATTATCCCAGTTGCTTCTTATTACGTCAATAACTCTCCTCTGTACATCTCAAGTATCAGCAATACCCCTGGATCTCCAGCTCAATTCCACTGAATATATTAACGGGCTCATCTTCTATTCGGATGGTTCTAATACATTGATTAATGCCACAGGATCTCTCTTTATTACAAATCCGTCATTGAACCTGACGGTGTCAGATATTAATATTGATTTCACGGGAAGTATCACGCCTGCCAGTATCCACATCAATTCCATCGGTCCCAATACAACCCAGGTGGTATCTTACCAGATTGATAGTTCCATGATCACGATCCCCCTTTCAGTATTTGAGACCTTCACCCCTGAAATCCTTGACCCTGGAGTTAATCAGACTATTGTTTTTAATGTATCCATCAATAATTCAGGAAGCGAGAATGTAAGCATCGTCCTGTTCGAGAAGACGTTCCCCCCAGGACTGACCTTCTTTAATCTTTCAGCCACGGCCGGTGCTACAAGTGTGGTAAGCAATAACCTGACATGGGCAGGTTTTACCATCCTCCCTGGTACCAGTGAACAGGTACAGGTTACTTTCTATACTACCCCCACATCCGATATACTGATACCATATTCGAACCTGGTCTTCAGTGTTCCTTCATATTCGGCGTCCACAGCCCTGTCATTATCGGCTGTCACAACTACCAATTTTACCCTTGAGAAAGAACGGATAACAATCGACATATGGAGGGTCGGGGTCAGGGTGTGGGATGAAACTGAGTTCAATTATTCGCTGTATGGGGTAGAGGTCTACCTATCCGACCCTCAGTTGAATGGATCTGTGATGATCAAAAAATACAGCCTGAATGTAGATCTGCAGCCCGGAGAATCCTGGTATGATAGCTTTTTGTATAATTATTCAAGCGTTCCCGTGTTCTTTACCCGAATCTATTATTCAATTCCCTGTGATCTCTCAGGACTGTCAATGCCGATGACACCGGTTAAAAGTGGAGGATTCATCTTAAAATCTACTGTTACCAGTACACTTGACACATCACATCACGTGGTCAGGGTGATAAGACCGGGTAATGGAGAAGAAGAGGAAACAAAACCCTATGAGGGTGAGATCCCTCCTGTAGAATTGTCACAAGGAAAATCCAGTAGCCAAGTCACATCTGATCAAGAAAACAACCTGCCTGAAATAATCGGGGCAATCATTTTTGTTGTGATGATATTTTCATTATTCTGGATATTATTCGCTAAAAGATGAATGAATGATGAAGAAAAAGAGTAAGATACACAAAAGATCAATGAAAATGTATTATCCAATATGAGCTGTTCAGGATTATTTGAGAATGGATACTGTGACAGAGTAAAAACTGGTCCCCAATTCTTTGGCTCCCTGAACTCTTCGTCGGTGTGAATGTGGAGCGGATGTAGATTTAGATGTGGATTCGGGCACGTCGCAGAAGATCGGGTATGCCCATGTGCAGGGTTTTCTTGTGTACTGGCTGCACATGGATTGATTCTGATAAATCTTCAATCAAAGATTCTGATAAATCTTCAATCAAAGATTCTGATAAATCTTCTGTCAAAATAACTGGTTTTTAAGGTAGTATATATTCTGGTAAACAGCAGGAAAGAAACCAAAACGCTTTATATTCTCTTGATGTTGAATGAACAAATCATTCCGGAGTTAAACGTAAATGGAAGATTTGTTGAAAACGTTTACCATTCCCGATAATACTATAATGGAAGAACATTCCATTGTTACTACCGGAGGAGCCATTATAGGCAACCATACCGTTATGGGTTTTGGCATTATTGCTGATTCGGTCATTGCCGGGGAAAGGGTCAGGATCAATGGGAATGTCATCGGGACCGAAGAAGTAAGGATTGATATGTGGTCTCAGGTGAATGGTGATGTCAGGACCAAGAATGATGCATATATCGGTGAATTTGTCAATATAGATGGAAAACTGATCGTAGGCAAAGACCTGGATATTGGCAAGAATGTGAAAATAGACGGAGGCTATGAGGCCCGAGGCTGGATAGTTGTCAGGAATCCCATCCCGGTGATCATTTACATTTTCCTGTACCTGACAGAATTAATTAGGATGGGGAAAGACGAAGAGGTTGATAATGCCCTGAAAAATCTGTTTTCCGATGAAAGTGATGACTTAGAGGAGGATAAACTACTTATCATTCCCAGCGGTTCGAAGATCGACCTTGAATCAATTAAGGTTCCTGATAAAGCTGTTATTGGCAGTGGCTGCCGGATGATGGGGAATATCAGGGCTTCCTCAATTGTGATGGGGAACAATAATACCCTGTTCGGCAGTATCAAGACTACCAATGAGATAGTCATCGGTGAAGGTAATACCATACACGGAAACCTTGTGACAAGGGGTGATGTGCGTATCAATAAAAACTCACATATCCTGGGTGAGATCAATGGCGGTAAGGTCATGATCCACGAGGAAGCCAGGGTGGACGGGGCTATGCGGGCTGCCAATGGTGTGATAATTACCAGGGATGAGATGGAAGAGGAATACAAAACAGGCGGTCTGCTGGATATGGTGCCAGAGCCTACCGTACCAAAGAAGACGAAAGCTACTTCTAATAAGATAAAGGTAGATGAAACAGGCCCGGGTGAAGCAGTAGAAGAAATCATTGCAACCGTATCAGGAACTGGGATGGAAACCGGGACATCAGAGGTTGTTAGTTATGACATCCCTGCGAAAAGAATGACAACCGCCATTAGACTGGGCGATATTATAAAATCGGTCCATGCCAAAAAGAAAACAACAACCAGTACTACTGCCGATAAAAAGAAATCGACAACTAAGACTACTGCCGATAAAGAGAAATCGACAACTAAGACTACTGCCGATAAAGAGAAATCGACAACCAGGACTATTTCCGATAAAGAGAAATCGACAACCAGGACTATTTCCGATAAAGAGAAAACGACAACCAGGGCTACTTCCGATAAAGAGAAAACAACAACCAAGGAGAAAAACACTGCTAAAAAGACTGCTACCGACAAGAAAACAAAGCCAAAAAAGACAGCAGCTAAGAAAAAAACAACAACTAAAAAGGCTGCTGCGAAAGAAAAAGCATCGGCTGCCGAAAGTAGCACCGGTAAAAAAACTGTAAAAAAGAAGACTGGGACTAAAAAGAAACCTGCTGCAAAAAAGAAAACAAACAAAAAAACGACAAAATAAAGTTGAGCAGGGAAATGCCGGATCATATAAACATGGCGATTGTTGGATATACACAGCTATCAATTTTGGCACAAAACTCCAATTCGCCCATTTAACTGGCAAGACGAAGAAGATATTATTCACTTATATCATGCCAATCGCCTTCATTGCGAACCGACATCCACTAAAACAAGGATTGAAACATAAACCATATATCGTTTAACCTCACTCGAATGTCACGAATGAGTGAGATCAGGGAGATTCCCGGTATAGGTGAAAAGACAGCCCGGCGCCTTATTGAGCATTTCGGGTCAGAGGATGCTGTACTGGATGCATTTAAGCGGCATGACGTGGCTGCTATTGCAGGTGCTCCGGGTGTTGGCCAGAAGAATGCTGTGACTCTTGTACAGGGATTTATTTTCAGGGACGAGAACTTCTCACCAGATGATTTCCTAAAAACGAAAGAGGCATGGCGTGTCTACAGGGGACTGCTTGACATCATACGCTCATACGCCAGCACCCCATATGCAAAGGATAAGCTGAATATTTATTTTCCCCTGCCTTCCTCGAAAAAAGAAAAGATCATGTCAGTAATGAGCGGTGTTTCTAAAGCATGCCTGATGGTCAACGGGATCGCTGCAGTCGAAAACGGTATCGTAGACCTGAAAAAAGCACTAAAAGGTGTAAGATCCATAAAAGGAACCACCCTGAAAAAAGTTCGGGACAGGGTGCTGGTGGCAGCAGACCACGATGAATATGAGAAGGCTTTGGCAGGTTTTGGACACGTAATAGACGTGATACTGGCAGGCTCTCCCAGGGAACTTGCAGATGCAACAGCAGCGTACCACCACGTTACGGCCTCAATGAAACTCGAAGGTGTGGACCTGCCTTATAATGCAAATATCACATATGCAAACCTGGAGGCACTGGAAGCGTGGGAGGTTGTCCCTGAACTGGAGATCGCTTTATTTTCAGGCAACCTCACATCTATTACATCGGCTGCATATGCCTATGACCTGGTCATCGATACTAAAAGCCGTTTCTTTTCCAGTATAAAACGATCCGATGTCAGCCGTCTTGAGACTATACTGGATGGATTGGCAGATGATGGTGGGGTCAGGACAGGTTTTGACCCTGATGTAGACAGAATACAATCGGCTCTGGAACAACTGGATGTCACAATAAAGTCTGCCGAAAAAAATGCTGATACACGTTTCAAGGAATACCTTAACAGCAGTACCGTTACCCTGACCGGTAAGGACTTGCTGGATGCAATAGGTGGTGGGGTCAGGGACCTGCTGGACAGGGAGATGGCCGAACATTATAGGCAGATCATAAAAGGATCGGTCTTAGTTATTATTAAGGACCTGGACTTGAATCCTAAAGAAGGACTATACCTGGATGGTCTTTTTTCCAATGACATCGTTACCACTATACAGGCTGACATGGAGATAGTTGAACAGCTCAGGCAGTACCTCCATGCGGAACTGGCAAACCGTAACATGAAGATACTAAAGGAAACTGCCCGCAGCCTGTCAGAGCTTAAGGATACTGCCCGCCAGCTTGTATCTGAAGCAATGGAACTGGATATGTGGTTCGCTATCGGGCTCTTTGCAATGGACAGGGGGCTTGTTACCCCGCAGATGGTCGATGAGGCGGGAATTGATATCAAGAGCGGCATAAACCTGTTCCTTTCAGGCAATGTGGAGCCTGTCAATTATTCACTTGGAGACAGGGAACGAAATTACGACAGACATGGTTATTCACCTGAACGGGTGGCCGTACTTAGCGGGGTTAACTCGGGCGGCAAGACATCTACACTGGACCTTATCACCCAGACCATGATACTGGCCCATATGGGATTTCCTGTGCCTGCCGAAGCTGCAGTTGTTGGGTTAGTGGATGAGATGTATTATTTCGGTAAATCCGGTGGTACAATGGATGCGGGTGCTTTCGAGTCCACTATAAGGGAATTCTCTGTTGTATCGGGAACGTGTAAGATGGCGGTACTTGTGGATGAACTGGAATCTATCACCGAGCCGGGGGCATCAGCCAGGATAATCGGCGGCATACTTGAATCCCTTGCCGGTAATCCGAGGGCAATTGGTGTGTTCGTGAGCCACCTTGCAGAGAATATAATGGAACATACATCTGCACCTGTGCGGGTTGACGGCATCGAAGCACGGGGACTGGATAAGAACCTTAACCTGATCGTGGACCGGAACCCGAGGTACAATTATGTGGCTAAGAGCACACCTGAACTTATCGTAGAGAGATTGGTGAGGCAGGCAGATGGCGTAAAGAGGGATTTTTACCAACATCTTCTTGATAAATTCCAGTGAGGAACCAGTTCTGCATTTACCCCCCTGTTTCCACTGTAATTATCATGTATTTGAATTATTTACAAAGATTAGTACATGAGTTACGGGTATTTTAAATTCTCTACCAACTTAAATTTTACCACATAATCCATTCACACCTTAAACTGCACAACCCGCCCATCCATATCATGAACATCCATCTCATTCAATACAGAAAGACCATTATTAAGTTTTCTCATCAACTCCGGTTCTTTTGGATTCATCTCCAGTTCAATAAACTTCTTTTCGTAGTCAACAAAAGCTGTCCCCTCAAGCTGAAAAATCGATTCGAACAATGTCAACAGTTCATATTTTTCATGGCTCATACATTTTGTCAAAAACAGACTGCAGAGATTGATAAATGACATCTTGAAACAAGTCATGATCTGATCCAGCTCAGTATCGATCCTGTACACTTTATCCTTATCCCGGATCCGTCTTTCCTCCCTAAAACACATCTTCAACCTCTTTAAATCGTCCTTATGTTCTCTTTCAACCACCTTTTGTTGACGAAGATACTTATTGACTTGTTTTTCACATTCCTGCAATTCGATCGAGTCCACCTCATTCATAGTTCTTTTTCCATCAACAATCTCGGATTTCTCACGAAGTCTTCTCTCTTTCGAATACAAAGGAGCAAGCTGTTCTTCTATCGCTTCAATCTCCATCAATGGTTTTTTCAGTTTCAAATTCAGGTTGGTTATTGTTTCACACAGCTCACCATGTTTTTCATCCATCCTATCATACTTCTCGATCTTCTTTCCATAACCTACAATTCGATGGATATTTACTCCGGATTTCGCATCCCTTAATTGTTTTTCCTGCTGTGGCCAGCGGTCAAAATATCTCTTTGTGACTTCGCTTGCATCCAGTAATTCACGAGGAATATCCGTAATCAAAACTGATCTTTTGCCATTAGCCCACTTCACGATCACCGCCCGGCACTCATATATGTAGTCTTTCTCTGATGAATCCCTTAACTCAATTCGACAGTCAACAAGGCTAGCAGTTCCATACTTATATTCTGTTTCCTGCCAGATGTGCTTGATCTTTCTCTCTTTTACTTGGTTGTCATCAAGGATGGTGAGATAATATTCATCACTGTTGTCAAAAGCCCTAAGCGTTTTCACACCATTGCCTCCGCCATCAAATACTAGTATCCTCTTCACAGAAGCATGAGCCTCCGGACTATCTAAAAGTTTTGTCAATTTCGTAAGCATACTTAATGCATGTTTGCCGAGATCGGCGTGTCCGTGAAAGGTCTGAAAATATAGTGGATGTCCCCTGCCATCATGAATAAACACATTTTCAAGACAGTTCATAACACGACCAAGCATTGTTACTTTACCTTTGTAGCACCTGTTTGATGACCACAATGGTCTGGTATTGCCGTCAATATAGTAACATACAAGATAAGTTTCGTCCCCGAATTCATTTAGCCAGAAATCCTGCCAGAATTTCGCTGTTGCGGCAATCAATTTGTCAGATATTTTGAGATATTTCAGTTCCTGAAGGTATCTCTTGAGTGAAGCATCTTTGTAATTTTGTCCACAGAGAAATGTTAAATCGTTTCCTTTTACACGGTTCACCCTGCTTGATTTTCCATTAGATGTAACGAGTGGTAGACAAAGCAAAGCCAGATTGTAGCGAAAGATTGTTTTTTCAGACATTTTGAAGATGTTCATGGTAGATAGATTCTTTGTTAGAATCTTGTCGTCGATCGATTTGAAACGGTTTTCTCTTACCGATTTTAATTGATTGTACTCGCTGGTGAATTTTCCCTGCTGGCGGTAGTCCGGATTGTCTTGCGGGATATTTTCGTTCTGTTTAAATAAGGAAGATTCTCGAACTTCGTTCATTCGTTCTATTATTGTCTGGGTGAATAGGTCGGTTATGTGAGTAAAAAAGGATAAAGCGGTTAATATCTCACCTCCTCCGGATTTCTGTTGTTTGCATTCTTTTTTGGGAGTAGGTGGTAATCTTGTTAATGAGGCGGATGCCCTGAAGTTATTCAAATTCGATGTGGAAATCTTTGTGCCAAACTGGTTCTGAATCTTGATCTGCAATTGTGATGAAGGTATGCTCCTGTTTTCGGTGACGATGGGGATGATATAATCTTTTATACGTTGTGTCAGTTTCGTGTTGTTTCCAGATGATCTTTTATCACGAAGTCCTTCTTCACCGTATTTGCGAAGTGTTTTGCGATAGATGTAGTATTGTGGTCGCGTGAATGGGACTATGTTTTGATCAAAATATTCTCTAACGGATAGGTTTGAATCTTCGATCTTTTTAATGCTGCTTAGAATTTCTGCAATTCGGCTATCATCCTGCATCAGACGTACTATATGTATCTTCCTCTATATAAGTGGGTGTGGTTAAGATGGTAATAAACTCAATTTGCCCGTAAGTCATGTAGTAGGATTTCATGGTTGTCATACAAATAATTGCACCGGGTAGTTCAAATGGTTTTTTGTGAAGTTATACCTAAAAGATATTTCCAAAGTGGCACAAACTGTATATTGAAACCTTTATAGACTTCCAATGCTTCATAATCTTCCGTTATTACAAAACCTGTATCAACGCCAAATTTATCCATGAATCTCAGAAGACCTTTCAGGTCACGCATCCTGATTTTTGAAGAATACTTGGACTCTATCGGCAATATCTGGAAACCATCCTGCAAAACAAAATCAACCTCTTTGTTTGCCTCACGCCAGAAAAGATTTGCTTTTGAAGCAAACTGAACAAGATTCTCTGCGACCTTTCCAATTGAAGCATCTGCAAGCGCAAGAGCGATACATGGATGTATAAGATAATATTTTTTGAGCTTTCTTGAAGATGCTTTGAATGAACCCCTGTAATTCCTGACATCCTTGAGTATAAAACAATCTTTAAGATAGCGCATATAATTGCTTACAGTCTGTCTGCTTTTCCCCACTTCCTTTGATATCTCATCAAGATTTAGAATAAGGCCTGGGTCTGATGCCACGATCATGATCAACCTCTCTATAAGCTCAATATCCTTCACATCAAAAAGCACCCTGAGATCCCTGAATATTGCTTTTTCCACAATATTTTCTTTTATGTAAACCTTTGCGACATCATCATCAAAATCAATCGTCTCAGGAAATGGTCTTAAAAGATAATTTTCCAGTTCAATCTTTATCTCATGCTTCCATATATCTGCATCGTTTTTCAATAAAACGACATCTTTGCCCTTAAATCTAAGAAATTCCTCAAAAGATAGCACATCAAGCTCAAAATAAAATATCCTGCCTGCAAGAGTCTCTTTTTCATCAAGAAGTATGTTTACAGATGCTGAACCTGTAACAAAGAACTTGATGTTCGGATACATATCATAATATATCTTTATCTTGTTCTGCCAGTCATCCAATTTCTGTATCTCATCTAAAAAAATATAGATTTTTTCAGACCGTATCTCTTTTTTAAGTATCTTCTCAGAATATAACGTGGCAAGAGACCGTATATCATCCACAGATTCATCAAATGAAAAATAAAGTATATTTTTAGGGTCAACACCACTTTTAATAAGATCATCTATTACCTGGAATATCATGGTTGTCTTACCGGTCCTGCGCAGACCAACAACAGCCACAATCTGCCTTAATTTCAAGTATTTCTCTATTTTTGAAAACATATCCCGCTTAATATCTGGTGCTAGTTCTTGCTCGACAGAATGTGTTTTCCACCATCTGTTAAATTGCGTTAAAATTTCTATAGATAACATATCAGTTACTTAGACCTAACAAATATATAGGTTTTTCGTTAATACAAATTAACGAAAAACTACATTATTCGTTAAATAAACTCAACGAATAACTGAAATATTGCACTTTAGACAATCTAACAAGCCCCAGGCATCAAACAGAACAAAGGGTTTTCCAGCTGCTCTGGTCTAACATATCCTTGACAGTCCTGCCGCCTTTGTTCACGTATAGGAAATTATACACTTTCCTATGGAGGCTGAAGACTTTTTATTATTTTCTGGTGGCAACCACATTTAAAATTCCATTCTCGGATGACTGTTATATTAATGTACTAAAATATTTAATAAAGTTTATTTCTTGTGTAATTGATTATAATTTATGTCCAAAGTAAATATACATATTAATAAATCATTGACAAAAGACATAGAATACGGCCGTGGGACAAAATTGTCTAACATTTATCAATATTTTTATCAATAAGATGGAAAATGTTATTATAATTTGGTTTAAATACTATTGTAATTCTATCCCATGTAACGTATTTGTAAGGCCAACTTTTTTTCCTTATCATAATAATATTGTTGTTCATTAATATTATATACTTTGTGAAAAATTGTATATGTTGGAGACGTTTATTGTATTTTGATATATTAAATTAACATCTTAAAATGAAAGGGATATTGAATGATATTAAAATCTTATAATGATGGTTAGTGTCAAGCCAAGCGTCAAATGCTGTATTGATTTTTTTTAAATACGTCAGCATCATATAAAATAGGGCAGATTACAGCTATACGTTTCATGGTTGACTTGACATTAGAGTCATTCATTGATTGAAGTGTTAAATGAATTTTGTCCCAAAACTAACAATTTCGAAAATCTTATATACCATAATAAAAATGTGGGCATATATATTGGATATTTTGCTAAGATTACGTTCCATCTAGCCAAGAAGGTGAGTGAATTATGATTCATAAAGAAATTAAAATTAACCATACCGCTGTAAGTAACAGCATGAATACACACAGGATATTGATTCTAATGCTCATGACCGCCTCCATATGTGTGCTAAGTGCAGGAGTGGGCGCGGCGGAAAATGTGGATGTTAGATTAGATCCCACATTAAATAAAATCTCTGGAGAAACAGAAAACAAAGAAGTACTTAATTTGGAAAATGGATATAAAATTAAAATAACAGACCTTGACAAAAATAATCCATATACAATCAGGTTAATTCTTGAAAATGATAGTATTGAACTTGATAATAAAATTATAGAGACTGAAAACGAATATTCCTGGAATAATAATGGGGATCATATTACTTTAAATGTGGAAATATTTGTTGGTACATGCATGGATGTAGTTTTTTTCAATAATGTTTATCAAATCTCTAATGGAAATACTATCATAGACAATGAAACTTTTACATTAATATACAGCAGCGGAATTAGTGGGAGTTTGAATCTGAATACCGATGATTATAACAATATAAAAGGATTTACGACAACAAATGAAAACGTGGTGCAGAGTTCAAGCTTTCCACCTGCATCAGGTTATTCTAAGGAATTCCTAAAAGAAAACTACAGCCTTACATTATTGGAACTGGATGTTGATGGAAATAAAGCATGGATATCATTATCTAAAAATGGTGAAGAAGTTGATAATGAGGTCGTATCAGTCGGTGGATCATATAACTACAATTCATCATTAAGCTTTAAATTAGATAAAGTATTTGTAGGCACATCGAGCAATTATATTGAAATCAGCAATATTTATCAATATTCTGAAATAGATTCAAGTGTTATAGTCCAAAATGAATCTGCATTACTTCTTATAGGGTTAACTGGTAAGTTCATACTTACAGGTGGAGGACTTGAATGGCAACTTGAAGAAAATTGTACATTACATGCTATTGATATTGATATAGCTGGCAATTCCCGGGAGGCAATGTTACTTATTACAAAAGATGGTAACCCAGTTGATTATACCATAATTAGTGTCAGTGATAGTTATACTTATTATAAAAATGAAAACCTTATATTAACGGCTGACGTTGAAACGATCTTCAGTGGTGAAGGTGGAGTATCTCTGGCCCGGCTGCATCATGTATATCAATATTCAGAGGGTACGGGAGAAACATTGTTAAGTGATGCAATGCACCTTTATTCAGTAGGAGATACAAGAGAGGTTGAATGGCAGCTTAATCAGAATTATTCCTTGTCTGCTATGGATATTGATTCCAAGGATACTCCTCGTAAAGTCTGGCTCAGGTTAAATAAAGATGGAAACACCCTGGAAGATAAAATTGTATACTCAGGGGACAGCGCAATATTTTATGATAGTGGTACGCAGATACTTGATTTGAATGTGGGAACCATTTTTGACGGTAGGGAAGGAGACCTTGTTTTCATATCAGATGTATACCAATATTCTGAAACTAAAAAGAAGGATGTATTAATTGAAAATGAAGAACATATTTTTATTTTTGGATATGCAACAGGCAATGACTGGCAATTATATGAAAACTATACTCTCAGCTTTATGGATATTGACATCAAAGAATATCCAAACCAGGTATGGCTGAGGATGAAAAATAATGGAGTGCCAGTTGATGACAATGTTGTGGCTCAAAGTGAGGAATATAGGTATTATAACAACAGCGTATTGCTTTTTGAAGGGTACATTAAGTCAACTTTTGGCGGCAGATACCTTGACTTGTTGACACTTACTAATGCCAGTCAATATTCAGAAGTCGACAATACACCGTTATTTACAGGTGCAACATATTCTTTTTATCCAGGAAATGTTGAACAATATATGGATTTCAATGAAAAATTACCACTTGATGAAAATTATACACTAGTTCCGGTGGACATCCAAATATTAAGTTATCCAAATTCAATGTATTATAATACAAATGATTCACTTTGGCTGCGTTTATACAAAGATGATGTAATGGTAGATGAGGAAATACTTTTAGAAGGACAAGATTATTCTTCCTACAGTGGCAGTATAAAAATCATTTCCACAAAGTTAGATGTGATTTTCATGGGTATGAATACTGAACTTATAAAGTTCGAAGATTTTTATCAGTATTCTGAAGTAGATGGCTCATTGATAAAATCTTATGGCGATATACTATTGCGATTAGGACGTTATTCTCCACCCGGTGCACCTGCAATAATCAGCTTTGAACCAACTACATTCGTCAGTGATGATATAGGCGCAACAAGGAAATTTACTATATTAGTGAATCAGAGCGTAGATGTTAACTGGTATCTAAATGGAACAGTAATACAGTTTAATGAAAGTGTATCGAATGCAGAATATACCAATACAAGTGCAGTTGCCGGTACATGGACCATTAGCGCAATAGCTAACAATGCGAACGGTGTTGCTACGCAAAACTGGACATGGACAGTGATGGCTGAAAATAATAATGTTAGTGAGTTCATATCAATCGGATCAGCAAGCGCACCGACGAATTCAACAGTAACAATCCCGGTCAGTGTTGCAAATGTCACTGACATTTCAGGAATATATCTTGAACTGCTCTACAATTCAAGTGTCGCAATCGTAAGCAGCGTCAATACTAACGAGAGCTTTACTGGTTCTGGCATCACCCCGAACGTTGACAATGTCAATGGTATCATAAGTATCGTGCTGACCAATCCAAATCTTATATCCACATCAGCAGAAACTCCTGTGATCGATATTACTTTTATTCTCACTGGAGGATTTGGTAGTTCTACGTCCCTGGACCTCCAGAACGTAGAATTCAGCGATGCCGGGTTTAATCCGTACACACCAGCAGTTGTGGTGGATGGCCAGATCACAGTCGGGATAAAAGGCGACTTCAACGGTAACGGCGTGGTTGATATCGACGATGTTGCAATGGTGGCATTCATGGTGGCCGGGAATGTGCCGGAAGACCTGAATGCTGATTTTAATGGAAACGGGCGCGTGGATATTGGAGATGCAGCTAAGATTGCGGCTTATCTGGCAGGGAATGTTAGTGAATTATGAACTGAAGTATTTCAAAAAAAGTCAAACATTCCAACGACACACCGAAACACAGCAGAGCTGCAGAGCATGACGGCGTGCCTTGAAGCATAAAAGAGAAAGATAAATAAACAGGACATTGGAGGTAAAAAAACCAAGTCCTACTGCGGATTAAAATTCTCCATCTGGGTCTGCTCCCGGATGAAGAGAATGTGAAGTGTGGCATCGTGAGGTGCTGTGCGGAGTTCCCTAGTATCGGCAGCCACATCCCAAAGCGCAATCAAACGCAAGGTGATCTTAGGATTGACGACATTTCCGTTATAACCCATATTCGTCAGATTAATGCGGCCATAGAACTTTATAAGTAAGGAGAAGTATCACTGGGCAAAGCGGCTGAGATAGCGGGAGTAACTACAATCGAATTTAAGGAGATTTTAGGTAAACGGGGTATCATCAGGGAGATAGAGGCGAGACCGACTGAAGAAATGGACAGGAAGCTTAAAAATTTACTCCAAACATGATCTTCGACACAGATATATTAAGCATTCCACTTATGTAAACAGAAGACCAAATATCCATGCACTGCACCGAATCATCGCGAAATTCATCCGGAATTACTGAGCGTAGAAGGCTATCTTATTACAAAAAACGGAAATGATATATAGTCTCATTTCCATATAAAACCGGTGAAAAAATGAAGGCCTGTATTATGTGTGGTGGTGAGGGCACACGTCTTCGCCCGCTGACTTTTGACCGTCCTAAACCTACAATACCCATACTGAATAAACCCTCAGTGGTACACCTTGTGGAACACCTGGTTACAGAAGGATTCAATGAGATAGTCTTAACCATAGGTTATCTGGGCAATGAGATAGAAGATGCACTGGGAGATGGGCAGTTATTCGGAGTCCATATCGAATACGTACGGGACCCCATCAAACTCGGAACCGCAGGCAGTATCAAGAATGCAGAGTCCCTGTTAAAGAACGAACCCTTCATTGTGATCGGCGGGGATCATGTAATGGACCTGGACCTTCGCGAGTTCTACCGCTTCCATGAAAAAACTACTGCAAAGGTAACAATCGCACTCCTGCCTATTGAAGACCCGAAGGATTATGGTATTGCAGATATGGACGTGTATAATGAGATACACAGGTTTGCAGAAAAGCCAGGTCCCGGAGAGATATTCAGTAATCTTGCAAGTACAGGAATATATGTCTGCGACCCAGCCGTACTTGAAATGATACCACAAAATACGTTTTTCGATTTTGCCAGGAACCTGTTCCCAAAAATGATGGAACAAGGTGAACGAATAAATGGATACCTGGTCAGGGGTCACTGGACCGATATCGGCAATGCAAGAGCATACAGGCAGGCCTGTAGGTGGAAACTTGAGAAACTCCCCGGTACAATAATCAAAGGCCATTTCAACATTAAGGACGCAAGCGTGGCTGGACCGATCAATGTGGATAACGGGGTATCGGTGGGTTCCGATTCTGCCCTTGTGGGTCCGATCATGATAGGGGAGAACACTACGATCGGTAACCAGGTACTTATCGGACCCTATACATCAATAGGCTCGAACTGTGTGATCAAGGATGGTGCCAGATTATTGTCTGCCATTGTGTTCGATGATGTGGAAATAGGCAGGAATACCTGTGTCTCAGGAGCCATCATTGACAATAACACAAAGATAGGGAACAACTGCATCCTGGAGACTAAAACTGTGATCGGACCAAGGGATGTGATCAGGGATAATGTCACAGTTCATTCTAATGTTGTCCTGTGGCCGGAACTTGTCATACCTGAAGGGACCAGTATTATCGAAGACCAGCTAAACCTGGAGTATAATGAATAACGGCCCAAATCAATAATTCATGAAAGGTCCTTGAACCTGTACCTGAACATGGCCTTTAGTACGATAATGCCATCTTGTATTGGCCTGAACTTGGAATTGCCGGTGCGGGCTGTATAGGTTATGGGTATCTTCTTGATCTTAAGTCCCAGCCGTACCGCTTTGGCGGTTATCTCAGTCTCTATCCCAAAATCATCAGATTCAAGTGACATCTCCTGTATAGCTTCCTTCCTGAGTCCCCTGAGTCCTGAAAGGTTATCCACCCTTGATGAATAAAGCAGCCTGAACAATCCCCTTGAAAGGGCATCACCTACCAGGAATAACCTGGGGAGGGCATCACCGTCAAACCTGACCCTCTCACCTACAACCAGGTCATATTCGGCAAGTTCCTCAATAAAATCAGGGATCAGTTCCAGTGGATACGTGCCGTCCACATCCAAAAACACCACATCATCCTGCACATGGTCAAATGCACACCTCAAGGCTTCGCCTTTGCCAAGACCATGGTCAAATATGACCTCTACGCCGTACTTCTTTGCAATCTCAACGGTCCTGTCTGTGGAATTGCCATCAACTACGACTATCCTGGGATTGTGGCATATCTCGTTGATCCTGGTAATGGTGGGGCCTATGGAGGACTCTTCATTTTTTGTTGGCAGGATTATTGAGACCAATATATCACTTCATCAGGTTTTGTCATTTCATTAGGTTTTGTCATTTAATCAGGGTGTGTTATTTCATTAGGGTATGTTCTTTCATCAGGATGCATCACTCATCAGGATGTGTCAACTTCTTCGTTGTTCAACAGTTTATGGAAGCTATCAAGGTATATATAACATAATAATTATCTCTCAATGGCAATATGGAACGACTGAAAAAACTGTTTATCATCTCATTAATAATAAGTATCATCGTTCTGGTACTTGTCACAGTTTTTACCATAGGCCCGGATACCCTGCCCATCCTTCTGAGAATGGAACCAGTATATCTTCTTGCTGCTGTTGCCCTGCATGTAGTTTCTTACTTCATATGGGGGCTGCGTATGAAAGTGATGACTGAGGCCCTGGGATACAGGATAGGGGTCAAAGATGCTACTGAGATTGTAATAGCAAACCTGTTCGCTGCATCAGTGACGCCATCAATGGCAGGCGGTGAACCTGTCAGGATACATATGCTGAACCGCAATGCAAATGTACCGGTGGGCGATGCCTCGGCTGTGGTTATAGGTGAGCGTGTACTGGATGCCCTGCTGCTTTTAATTGCCACTCCGTTTGCGCTGTGGGTGTTAAGTGGTTCACTGATAAGCCGGGAGATGGACCTGGCAATAATCGGTGCAGAGTTATTTGTCCTGCTAATGGTGTTTGTGGCTATTGGCGGCCTGTTGAACCCGACATTCATAGACTGGCTTTCATCACTTATCTCTCGTGGTCTTCACAGAGTTGGAAGATTTGACAGGACAGAACACCTGATACAGTTCATTGATAAAGAATTATTGAATTTCCATAATAGCCTGTGGGCCCTTATGAGAACAGGTAAGCAGGGTTTGTTTTTCGGGTGTATATGTACCATGATATACTGGATCGTGGAATTCATGGTATTGCCGCTGATCCTGCTGGGATTGAACCAACCGCCATCTATTACGGTGGCTATGGCAGTACAGGTGTTCCTGACATTTATCATGATAGTGCCGGTTACACCAGGAGCCAGCGGGGTCGCAGAACTGGGCGGGGCCGCACTTTTCGGAATATTGGTCCCAGTTTCCATATTAGGGATAGTGGTGGCAGCATGGCGGTTAATTACATACTACCTGAATCTGGTTATCGGCGGTGTGGTAAGTGTAAAAATATTAAAAGATGTGGATATTCTCAGTGAATGGAACAGTAAGTAAAATTATATAGTATGAATATAGTGTTACTATATCCACACAATGGTATATATTAGTGATACCCTCTCTAAAATATGTCATACTTTAAAATTATCAAAGGGAGTATATCATCAAAAGGGTTGGGGCGGGGGTTTCCTTTTTCTTTAAACTCTTTATTTTATTTTCTCAATATTTTCTTGTCTCAATTTTCTCTGTTCAGGCCGATAATATAAATTTACAGATATTTGTATAAACTATTAATACTTTTATAATGCCTATATGGAAAAAGTTTGTGTACTGATACCGGTTGCGCCTTTTGAACCCCTTTCAATAATTCAAAAATCAGTCGATTCACTGAAACAACTGGATACATCAGGTCTGAGCGTTAATATTACTTACATAATAGATTGTCCAAAAGGACCGGACCATCGGACCCGGTATTTGAAATCTGAAAATATTGGTTACCTGGCCCGGTTTGATACACGGGGGCGCAGGGGTGGTGCCATCAATGACGGCCTGTATGCCATCAGGGGGCCGGATGGGATTCTGGATGCAGATCACATTGCACTTTTTGATGTGGATAGTCGCCCCGAACCCGATTTTATATTAAAGTGTATCGATGCCCTTAAAATGGATGTAAATGCCGTGATAGCAAGCGGCACACGTTACATCACTAACCAGGATTCAGGGTGGGTGACCATGATAATCGCTGCCGAATATTCATTTTTCGCAGACGTGTACCGGCTGTATGAACGCTTTGACGGGTTCAAACAATTCAATGGGCTTATCGGTGTGATAGATGCAAGGGCACTTGATGGTACGAGTCTCAACGAAGATGTGTACTGTGAAGACCTGGAATTCACGCAGCGGATGTACATCAGCGGCAAAAAACCTGTACTTGCAGAAACAAAGGTGGGTGAGCAGGGCCCCACCAGCCTGAAAGAACTCTACAACCAGCGGATACGATGGATGTCAGGTGCACTGGAGGGAGTGGAGGAGAATATGGTGCGATTTTACTCAGCACCCATCCCTGTAAACCAGAAGCTGGCATGGTTTACGTCCATGACGCTACCTTTTGCGGCATTTTTGCTGACCCCCATTGTCCCGATCTATGGATTAAGGCTCTGGTCAAATGGGCAGAGTCGTGTATTGTTCAAAACTGTGGGGCTGGTGTTCCATGTATGGCTGATCAGCTTTTGCGGTGTGCAGGCAATATTGAACCGCGCAAGGAAGAAAAAAACTAAATGGACTGATACTTCCCGTTCTGATATTTGAAATTACAAAGTCCTGATTCCGTATATATTACCTGATGTGTATACACAAAATGTCAGACTTTATCCTAACAATAGACTAATATAAAATAATGTAACATATATAAAATGAGAAAAAAACAATAATTACTGATTACCCGGGGTTTTAGATGAATAAGACCATACAAGATTCACCACTTCTTTTCCTGGAAAAAGAATTGCGATTAATTAGTCAGGATGTTCTGTTAATTTTTGATACAAAAGGTATTATTGTTGATGTGAACAACACAACAGTTCGATTTTTCGGGAAAAAACGGGATGAGCTGATAGGAACACATTTCATTGATCTCTTTAGTGATCCGGTTAAAGCAAACAATGCAGTAGAGCAAGTATTTGATACGGGAGAGGTAAAGGATTATGAACTGGTCATAGAAACCGGAGATGAGCCCAATACTATTGTTGCATTTAACATATCACTATACAAAGACCAGACAGGAAATGTAACAGGGGCCTTTGCCGCTGGCTATGACATCACCCGACACAAGCGTGAAGTGCTGGAACTGCATTCCCTGCAGCACTACAACCGGGGATTAATTGAGGTAAGCCTCGATCCTTTAGTGACCTTCGACCAGGAAGGGGTCATACTGGATGTGAACGAGGCAACGATTCGAGCTACAGGCAGAAGCCGGGATGAGTTGATTGGAACGCCGTTCGCTGATTATTTTATAGATCCTGATAAAGCATACAAGGGTGCCATGCTGACCTTTGAAACCGGAAAAGTCAGGGATTACGAACTGGTCATGAAAGCAAAGGACGGAACCGAGACAATTGTGGCCTACAATGCTTCGGTATACAAGGACCAGACAGGAAAGGTGGTTGGTGTATTTGCTGCTGCCCGTGACATTACAGAGCGCAAGCAGGCAGAGCATGAGATACTGAATCTTCAGCGCTACACTCGTGGATTAATTGAGGTAAGCCTTGATCCTTTAGTGACCTTCGACCAGGAAGGGATCATTCTGGATGTGAACGAGGCAACGATTCGAGCTACAGGCAGAAGCCGGGATGAGTTGATTGAAACGCCGTTCGCTGATCATTTCACTGACCCGAAAAAGGCACATAAAGATGCGATGAAGGTCTTTGAAACCGGAAAGGTCAAGGATTACGAACTGGTCATGAAAGCCAAAGATGGAACCGAGACAATTGTGGCCTACAATGCTTCGGTATATAAGGACCAGACAGGAGAGGTGGTTGGTGTATTTGCTGCTGCCCGTGACATTACAGAGCGAAAGGGAGCAGAGCATGAGATACAGAATCTTCAACGCTACACTCGTGGATTAATTGAGGTAAGCCTTGATCCTTTAGTGACCTTCGACCAGGAAGGGATCATTCTGGATGTGAACGAGGCAACGATTCGAGCTACAGGCAGAAGCCGGGATGAGTTGATTGGAACACCGTTCGCTGATCATTTCACTGACCCGAAAAAGGCATATAAAGATGCGATGAAGGTCTTTGAAACCGGAAAGGTCAGGGATTACGAACTGGTCATGAAAGCAAAGGATGGGACCGAGACTATTGTATCGTACAATGCTTCAGTATACAAGGACCAGACAAGAGAGGTGGTTGGTGTATTTGCTGCTGCCCGTGACATTACAGAGCGCAAGCAGGCAGAGCATGAAATACAGGATCTTCAGCACTACAATCGAGAATTAATTGAGGTAAGCCTTGATCCTCTTGTAACCTTCGACCAGGAAGGGGTCATTATGGATGTGAACGGGGCTACAATTCGAGCTACAGGCAGAACTCGGGAAGAGTTGATAGGAACCCCATTTGCTGATTATTTCACAGATCCTGATAAAGCATACGAAGGTGCCATGCTGACCTTTGAAACCGGAAAGGTCAGGGATTACGAACTGGTCATAAAAGCAAAGGATGGGACCGAGACTATTGTGGCCTACAATGCTTCAGTATACAAAGACCAGACAGGAAAGGTTGTGGGCGCATTTGCAGCGGCACGTGACATTACCGAGCGAAAAAAAGCTGAAATTGCACTATCTGAAAGCAAAGCAGAACTCGACTTGATCTTCAAGATCGCTGCTGATGGAATGTGTGTAATAGATGCTGATCATAACATTGTCAAGGTGAATAAAACCTTTATCCGAATGGTGGACATGAATGAGGATGAAATCATAGGCAAAAAATGCTACGATATCTTTAGCGGGGAACTATGTCATTCAGAAGATTGTCCACTTGAGAAGCTAAAAAAAGGAGAACGGTTTGCTGAACATGAATCTGTCAAGAAGCGACCAGATGGTAAAGAGATACCGGTTATTGTGAATGCTGCAAGATTAGAGCAAAACGGCAAATTTGTTGGGATTGTAGAGGATTTTAAAGATATTACAGAGCGTAAGCAGTCTGAAGAAGAAATTCGTGATCTTCAGCACTACAATCGTGGATTGATCGAAGTAAGCCTTGATCCTCTGGTCACTTTTGATCATGAAGGGATCATCATGGATGTGAACGAGGCAACGATACGGGCTACAGGCAGAAAACGGGACGAGTTGATAGGAACCCCATTTGCTGATTATTTCACAGATCCTGATAAAGCATACAAAGGTGCCATGCTGACCTTTGAAACCGAAGAGGTTCGGGATTACGAGCTGGTCATGAAAGCCAGGGACGGAACCGAGACCGTCGTTTCATACAACGCTTCGGTCTACAAGGATCAGACCGGAAAGGTTGTGGGAGCATTTGCAGCTGCCCGTGACATTACCGAGCGAAAGGGAGCAGAGCAGGAGATACAGTATCTTCAGCGCTACACTCGTGGATTGATCGAGACGAGCCTGGACCCGCTGGTAACCTTTGACCAGGAAGGGATCATACTGGATGTGAACGAGGCAACGATACATGCTACAGGCAGAGGAAAAGAAGAGTTGATCGGAACCCCATTTGCTGATTATTTTACAGATCCTGATAATGCATACAAAGGTGCCATGCTGACCTTTGAGACCGGGGAGGTCAGGGATTACGAACTGGTCATGAAAGCAAAGAATGGAACCGAGACTATTGTATCGTATAATGCTTCAGTATACAAGGACCAGACAGGAAAAGTCGTGGGCGCATTTGCGGCTGCCCGTGACATTACCGAGCGTAAGCAGGCTGAAATTGCACTGTCGGAAAGCAAAGCAGAGGTCGACCTGATCTTCCAGATCGCTGCTAATGGAATGTGTGTAATAGATGCTAATTATAACATTGTCAAGGTGAATAAAACCTTTATCCGAATGGTGGACATGAATGAAGATGAAATCATAGGTAAAAAATGTTACGATATCTTCAGAGGGAAACTCTGCCATTCTGAAGATTGTCCACTCGTGAAGCTAAAAAAGGGAGAACAGTTTGCTGAACATGAATCTGTTAAGTTGCGATCAGATGGTAAAGAGATACCGGTTCTTGTGAATGCTGCAAGATTAGAGAAGAAAGGCAAATTTATTGGTATTGTAGAGGATTTTAAAGATATCACAGAGCGTAAGCAGGCTGAAATTGCACAGTCTGAAAGCAAAGAAGAGATCGACCTGATCTTCCAGATAGCTGCTAATGGAATGTGTGTAATAGATGCTGATTTTAACATTGCCAAGGTGAATAAAACCTTTATCCGGATGGTGGACATGGATGAGGATGAAATCATAGGTAAAAAATGTTACGATATCTTTAGCGGGGAACTCTGTCATTCAGAGGATTGTCCACTCAAGAAAATACAAAATGGAGAACAGTTTGCTGAACATGAATCTATCAAAAGGCGATCAGACGGTAAAGAGATACCGGTTATTCTGAATGCTGCAAAATTAGAGAAGAAAGGCAAATTTGTTGGTATCGTAGAGGATTTTAAAGATATCACAGAGCGCAAGCAGGCTGAAGAAGAAATTCATGAACTTCAACGTTACAATCGTGGATTGATCGAGGTAAGCCTTGATCCTCTGGTCACCTTTGATCAGGAAGGGATCATCATGGATGTGAACACTGCCACAATACGGACTACAGGCAGAAGCAGGAACGAGTTGATCGGAACACCCTTTGCTGATTATTTCACTGACCCGGAAAAGGCGCATAAGGGTGCAATGAAGGTCTTTGAAAAGGGGGAGATCAGGGATTACGAACTGGTCATGAAACCTAAGGATGGGACCCAGACCACTGTAGCGGTTAATGCCTCAGTATATGTGGACCAGACAGGAGAAGTTGTGGGCGCATTTGCTGCGTCACGCGACATCACCCTGCAAAAGAAGGCAGAGCACGAATTACAGGAAACCGTCAACAGGCTTGAGGTTTATACTACCCGGATAAACAGCCTGATGGTAACCATGTTAGACCAGATCACAGTGGAAAAGACAAAAGGAGTGATCCTTGACATCTCAGGATTACCACCTGATGAAGAAGTTGCAGAACCTTTGATCAACATTGCAAAGTTTGCAAGACAGCTCGGTGCCACATGTATTATTACAGGTATTAAACATGAGGCAGTACAAAGATTAACTGATGCTGGTGCCAACCTGGCCCCAATAACTACTGAAAAGTCATTACTTGATGGTCTGCGATATACTATAGCAATGATAGATGAGGAAGAATGAGGTGAAAATATGGTCGAAACCAAGAAGGAAAAGCTGGATCAGGTGTTGGCCAAATTCATGCAGGTCGGACAGATAAAAGCAGTGGGTATCGTGAGTGTGGAAGGCCTGCTGATAACATCTATAATGCCACCTGATATGAATGAACGTATTGTGGGTGCGCTCTGCTCGACAATTATTGCAAGTGCGGAAACTGCAAGTTCCCAGATGGGAACCGGAGCGGTATCTGAGGTAAACATTAAAACCGAGCATGGGATATTGTTGCTTAAACCTGCAGGAGAAAAGGCTTTGCTCTTTGCCCTGGCTGAAGTGGAGGCCCAGTTCGGGTTGATAACACTGGAGATCGAGATAAGGAGTAAACAGGTCCAGGATATACTGGAAGAGGTATAGGATAATGGACTTGAAGAAGACCTACATCCCGCGGCTGGATGATATCCTTGGTGGAGGTGTACCGAAGGGATCATCGATGTTGTTCCAGGCAATGCCTGGTATCATGTCTGATGTCTTCGGGTACCAGATCATTTTAGAACGGGTAGAGTTGGAGAGTGAGATCGGTTTTATTTATACTAATACCCGGATGCCGGTTGAGATAGAGCGTGTATTTGATAAATATGGATGGGACTTGAAAACCCCCTTGAATTCCGGGCAGATATTTTTTATTGACTCTATCTCAGGAATGATGGGTGTGCCCCCGATGGGCAAGTACATTATTGATGATTTTGCAAAAAGTACAGAAATAGTTTTACCTGCAATTGAAGATATCGCGGGTGGAACAGCAGTGATTGAAAACGTAGCCACTTTAATTGATTCTATTGGTGCGGATAACACAATAAAATGTATAAAGATGTTGAATGAGGCTGCTGCTAAGCATGAAGTGAATATTGTATACCTTTTTACCAGATGGGATTATGAAGATCGGTTTGTAGAACAATTAAAAAACCTGGTCGATTGTGAAATACAACTTTTTAGTATTGAAGAGAAAGTGATGTACAGACAAGTATTCATGGTGGTAAAATCCAACTGGACCAGGGCATCCAAGTGTAAAATATTCTTTGAGCTTGCTGAACCCGGTGGGGTTAAGGTATTTATTCCAAAACTCCTGGTAACCGGGCCCTATAATGCAGGGAAGACCACTTTTGTCCATGCGATCACAGAAAAGGCCGTTTCTGTGGAGCGGCAGGCATTTGAACTGTTTCCGACCACAGTGGGACTGGATATCGGGCATATGGATTACAAAGGTTTTTCTGCTGATGTCTTCGGTACTCCAGGGCAGGAACGGTTTGACCTGCTGCTGGAACCGCTTGCAAGGGAGGCTATCGGCACGTTCATTGTAATTGATTCGACCAAACCGGATACGTTTGCACGCGCTAAGGAAATGATCAATATGTGCAGGGCAGAGGCTTTACCTAAGGTAATTGTTGCAAATAAGCATGACCTCCCAGGTGCCCTAACACCTGATGAGATAAAAAAACGGATGGCTTTATGGGAAGATGTACCTATAGTGCCTGTTTCCGCCCAGAAAAATGAAGGTGTGGATAAAGCACTTGATACACTTTTTAATCTTATATACCGAGTTTAAATGATACCTAAAATCAAGACTGGAATTGCGGCTTTTGATGAATTGATTGGTGGTGGACTGCCAGATAACACCATTACACTTATCTACGGCCCTCCCAAGACAGGAACATCCGTATTTTGTTACCATTTCCTGCAACAGGCAATGTCTGATGATGAGATCTGCCTTTACTTAATGACTGATTATAACATGTTCCAGCTTGAAGAAAAGATGATGCAATTCAATTGGCTCATTCATGAATATTTTCAAAAAGAAATGTTGTATGTGCTGGACATTGCTTCCGGATCAATTGGTGCTACACAAAAGGAAACTGCTACGTTCAAGATATCTTCCCCGCAAAATCCAACTGAGATGGTCAGTAAGATAATTGACGATTTGCAGTTGATCTACCAAAAAACCCATAGGTTCAGGTCTGTTCTTGATTCGACGACAACATTGTTCTCGTTCAATTCCCCGATACTTATTATACGTGTACTAAAATCATATGTCATGAGGATCAAAGTAGCCGGAGGTACCGGGATAATTGCTTATACTGAAGGAGCTGCGGACTCCCAGATCGAAACGATGTTAAAGGCAACAGTGGACAACATTATACATCTGGATGGTGAGAAGATCGATGTTGAAGCAATGACTGGATGTGATAATGTTTCAGCTAATTACAAGATCACTGATGAAGGATTTTGTATAATATGATCATCCGAGAATGTGTTTTGTCCGCCTTGCAAGCATGATGATGCCTATGGCTACTATTCCCATTCCAAGATTCCTGAGTATTCCTCCATCAGAAATTTCTGCAAAGGCAGCAAGTAGATAAACCATATGTATTATGCTGCCCAGGAGGATGATATACCAGCATTGCTTCCAGTATTGAAGCTTTGTTGATTGAATCGCAAAAATACTTGCATATATCCAGAACAACTCGATTATAAGCCTGATAACTAACTCTGCTGTAATTATCACAATAGATAATCTGTTTGCAAATAATGATATAACTATTTATTCTATTTGACTGCATTTCCAGCAATAATGATTTCAGGAGATGAATTATGACAGCTACAGATGGGAAATACTCTGTTTTCTCTGAGTCCTCTGTGGTTCATAAATGAAAATTGAGCTAATAAATTCCTGAAAAAACGCTAACATATCCAAAGGTTTATCTAAAATAATTACTTAGGGAAAGGATGCTGTAAGCACTGAGGGCTCGTGGTCTAGCAGGTTATGACGTCGCCTTGACATGGCGGAGGTCCGGAGTTCGAATCTCCGCGGGCCCATCCGTACCTACTCAGGCCAGTAGCGGGCCGCACACGTATAAAGCCCTGCGGGCTCCATACGTGGACTGTACATTCATACGAATTACAAAAGCGGGCTGCGACTGGATAAAACGAAGATTTGATATATTATTAAGGAAAAGAGAATATCCCTACCTGCCCAGGTAGCTCAGTCTGGGAGAGCGCTGCCCTGAAGAGGCAGTTGTCCCCGGTTCAAATCCGGGTCTGGGCATTTTTTTTATATTGTTATTTGCATTGATCTGGTGATTCTGGATACCTCGGACGTTAGTCCGGGTGTCATCATTGAAATATCACTGAACATACTGTCCACCACTTGTTAACCTGAAACAATACATTTTTAAAATATCACGTCAACATAATATACCATGCAAAAGTTGGAAATAAAGAACATTAAAGGAAAAAAATACCTTTATATTAAATATAAAGATAAAGTTAACAATAAAAGCATAACAAAACTGCTATATATTGGCAGATTTGAAAAATTAACCCTGCCAGACTTTATGTCAAAAATCAACAAATTGCATACTATAAGGTTAACAAACTTCATTGATTCCCAGATAAGTAAGACGCATCAATATTTAGATGACGAAAAAATACACACATTAGAGTTGATCCATTACAACTACCAGCTCTTTAAGTCACAATTTCCCGATGAACTGAAAATCTACAACAACTCGGTCTTTGTCCGCTATGTGCAGGGAACAACTGCAATAGAAGGAAATACCATCACACAAAAACAGGCCGGTGAACTGCTTGAACATGGAGTAACACCGGCAGGTAAATCGCTTAGGGAAGTTTATGAAATAATCAATTTCAAGAAACTCGCCGAATTTCTTGCGCACTTTGAAGGGGATATATCAAAAAAGACCATTCAGAAAATACATGCCGTGATCATGGAGCAACTACTTGAATCTGCAGGCGACTATCGCCGGATACAAATCCTGATCGAAAAAGCTGAACATGAACCGCCCCGGGCTTTTGAAGTCCCTGAATTAATGAACCAATTGATCAGATGGTACAGACAACACAGGAGAAATATGCACCCCTTTGAACTGGCAGTGCTGCTGCACACAAAATTTGTCACTATACACCCCTTTGTGGACGGGAACGGCAGGGTTGCCAGGGCCCTGTTGAATTTTGTTCTTGAGAGAAACGATTATTCCAAACTCTATATTGGTCTGAAAGACAGGGACGCTTATCTGGATGCGGTTGCAGAGGGCAACAAAGAGAATTACCAACCTGTGATTGATCTCATGTATAATGTCTACTTTAACCAGCACGACCTGGTAAAAGTAAACGGCGATACCAGATTCACCAGCGAGAATATCAACGAGTTCCCTGAGATGAATGAGTTGCTAAACCAGTTCCTGAAGTTGAAAGGAATATGAACCGCACATCAGTGAATAATACCGGTTCCGGGCAGATTTCTACCCCTACCGCACCATTCCCCTCCCCTTACCGCACCATTCCCCTCCCCTTACCGTACCCTTACCGTACCCTCACCCCAATCAAACAACGGCCCCTGTCGCACCACACCCCCCATACGCTCACGCAGCGCATGCGCAACAATAGGCAGCGCAATGGTGGCATCCACAAATACCTGCACTTTACTGGCACTTCCGGCCACCTTACCCCAGGACACTGCCTCGTCAAAGGTACAGCCAGACAACCCGCCCCAGTGGGGTGCATCCGTAGTATACTGGATGGCATAATCATGTCCACCCACATCGCCACCCATCAGGGACGCGATCACCTCGGTCTGCTGGATAAAGTTCTTTGGCACCCCGCCGCCCACATACACCACACCTGTCTTCGCGGACTGCTCCACTATTTGCGTGATCTCATCTGCATCCTTTATCTGGTCCACCATTATTTCATGTCCACGGCGGCGGGCATACACCAGCCCGATGCCAATGGACGAATCAGTCAGTGCGGGCACGAATACTGGCACATCATGCTCATAGGCACTCACAATAATGGAATCACTCCGCCCGCCCATTTCCTTCACCCGCCTGCCTAGTAACGAGATGAACTCACGGGATGAATAATTCCTGCCTTTTTCAAGGGACGCCCCGAAATCACCAATAAGCCGATCTGACTCCCTGAACTCCTCCTCTACTGCGAACACGTCATGTATCCGGTCAATGCCATGCCTGAACAGTGTCTCGTCGTCTGCCAGGTGCGTGCCTACATAATGCTTCCTGTCCAGGCTCTCATGGATATCGTGGAAGATATTGGCACCGGTGGACACCAGGCAGTCTATCAGCCTGTGCCGGATAAGGAATGTAATTATGCCCCTCATGCCTGCAGGCACCATAGCACCGGACAGGCCCATCATGATAGTGATCTCATCCTCATGCAGCATCCGGACCCAGGCCTCCACTGACTCGCCCAGTTTCCTGCCCTGGAAACCAGTCTCGGTCATGGCACGGGTAATCTCGCTGACGGACCTGGAGCTCACATCCATGGGTACAGTGGGATGTTGGGTAAAATGTTCTTTATTCATTTGAACCACTATTGAAAAACAAGATATTCATAGTCATTGACATGATTTATAAAGAGACTTTAAACCTATAGGAAAGCATATACTCTCCTATACGTTAAAAAAAATACCAAGGTACCCCAAGCCCAACCGGACTCAGAGATACCCTTTCTTATGCATCAACTCAGCATTCAGCACACTGGCACCTGCCGCGCCTCTGATAGTATTGTGCCCCATCACCATGTACCTGATACCTTCCCGTATCCGGCCCACCGACACACTCATACCATTACCAGCATTCCTGTCCAGCCTGGGCTGGGGCCTGTCGGGCTCATCCCTCACAATAATCGGGTGTTCTGGCTCGGTGGGCAGGTCTGAAAGTCCAGGGTCAAAGTCCAGAAACGCCTGACGCACCTTATCGGGTGTGGGGTCATCTGCCATACCAGCCCACAATGCCTCCAGGTGCCCATCCATCACAGGCACGCGGTGACAGCTCGCACTGATATTAATATCAGCAGGGATTATCTGGCTGCCATCGAACTCACCAAGGAGCTTCAGGGGTTCACTCTCCACCTTCTCCTCCTCACCGCCGATGTATGGCACCACATTCTCCAGTATAGCCATACCCGGGATGCCGTCAAAACCCGCACCTGAAATGGCCTGCATGGACGCTATATTCACATTCTCAAGCCCGAACTGCATCAGGGGCTTCAGTGTCAAAGTGAACATGATAGTGGTGCAATTGGGATTTGTCACGATACATCCGTCCCAGCCGCGATTATCGCGCTGTACATCGATCAGCCCCAGGTGCTCCGGGTTGACCTCAGGGATCATCAGAGGTACATCTGCCTCCTTCCGAAACGCTCCTGCATTGCTGGCAACCACACAGCCCGCTTTGACAAAATCAGGTTCCACCTTCTTTGCCAGGTCCGCCGGCAGTGCAGAGAACACCAGATCAGCGTCCACTGCTCCAACATTAACCGGCACCACTTCGACATCGGCTACTTCTTCAGGTATCTGTGACTCCAGACGCCAGTTGGCAGCGTCACGATATTTCTTTCCTGCAGAACGCTCAGATGCTGCCAGGGCAGTGATCTCGAACCAGGGATGTCTGGCAAGAGCCTCAATAAACCTCTGTCCTACCGCTCCTGTTGCACCTAATACGCCTGTTTTGATTGTTTCGGTCATTGGCCAACCTCCGGAAAAAATAAAAAAACGAATATTGATCATCAATTCGATGAAATTGCGGCAGTTGGACATGCATCTACGCACAATACGCAATCAGTGCACTCATCACTGATAACCGCAATGTCATCGTCATTCATTGATATGGCTTCCTGTGGACATTCATCCACGCAGGTTCCACATCCTATACATTCATCTATATCTACTTTTACTGGCATGTTTTTTTCTCAAACCAGGCACGTTGATATGTTGGCCGATTTGAAAAAAAATCTGTATGCCTATTCTTCTATCGAAATTGCTTCAGTGGGGCATGCATCCACACACATTCCACAATCTGTGCACTCATCCGCATTTACCACAGCAATATCATCATCGTTCATTGAAATGGCTTCTGCAGGGCATTCATCCACACATGTTCCGCATCCTGTACATTCATCAACATTTATTTTTGCTACCATATGATTTCTCTCCTTTCATACCCGGTAAATATATCCCGGTAAGAAATAACCAAATGAAGAGGTAAAATAAATACCTTACGATTATTAACCTGCAATCATCAGGAAGGCTATTTAACTTAACCTCCCATAAGTGAAGCGAATGAACCAGAACCATGCATTTAACGGCAAACTGGACGACCATATCGTGAAACTGAAACCTGATACTAAGGAGACACTTTACAACACCAGTTTCTATGGCAACCCAAAAGACGATTCCCTTGAACTGACCCTCATCGAAGCTGCCTACCTCACCTACAAAGGCAGGATCAAGGTCACCAGTGATAAGAAGGGGCTTGATTTCAAGGACCTGATCAGCTATGCAAGTAGGGAAAAAAAGAATTTTGAAGTAAAATACATCGTCTATAAAGACATGCGTGAAAGGGGTTATTTCATAAAGCCCGGAGTCACAGATTTCAGGGTATATCCCAGAGGAGGTCGGCCCGGTAAGACCCCTTCGAAATATTTCGTATACACACTCTCCGAACGTAATCCCATGCCCTTAAAAGACCTGGTACGCCAGCTTGAGACCACAGCCAACATGCGAAAGGAACTGGTGGTTGCGGTAGTGGACGAGGAAAGTGACATCACCTTCTACGGTGTGAAGCTTCGCACAATGAAAGGTGATATGAATGAAAATGTCCCGGGTAAAGGTATTGGGGCCACCCTCCTGGAAGACAGGGTCATGGTCTGGGATGCTGATGCATCTGCCCTGCTGCACAAACAATTCTTTTACGGTAAACCCCTGGATGAAATCCGCCTTCAGTTATCATTAGTTGAGGCAGCATATTTGCAGGAGAAAAATGTACTGGACCTCAGTGACAGCAGTGGGGACAATCTACTCGCCAGCATGGAATTTGCAGATAGTGCAATCGATGTTGAAAGCGATTTCCAGGAAAAACTGGCAGTTTACAGGGACCTGAGGGATTCGGGGATGGTAGCCAAGACCGGGTATAAGTTCGGCACTCATTACCGGGTCTATAAAAAAATTGACGGACTGGATACGATGATGCATTCACAATTCCTGGTACATGCAGTGAACATCGAACATGTGTTCAACCTGCCACAGCTATCAAGGGCTATCAGGCTTGCCCACAGTGTGAGAAAACAGATGGTTTTTGCCTGGCGCAGTGGAGATCAGATCATGTACCTGGAGATTGGCAGGATAAAGATGTGATAACGCATGTTTAGTACTGTTTGAATCCTTCGCTACATCTCACTCAGAATTAGACATACGTCAGAAATAATACCATATAGATTTATACTCATCAACATCCTCGCCATCATAATACAACCGTTTTAAATAGCGATATATGGACACATCCACATAATTATAGGGCTCCACAAGCTCCATCTTGGACTCCCATGGATAGAACCGGTACACACGCCTGCCATCCGGAAGTATCATGATCACCTCATGGTCCTGCCACGCCCTCAGGTGGGACTTGCCCAGCCTGGGTACATTGAACACGGATTCATCAGTCCGCTCCAGTCCTGGGAGGAGCCTGGCTTCCTCCTGTCGTTCCTGCTCAAGCCTTGAGATAGGTACACGGTAGTCTATGGTCTCTTCCTTGCCCTTGGTGTTAAAAGTATAATAGGGATCGATACCTGATTTCTTCATGGTTTTTCTAAGCAGGCAACTTTCGAACTTCTTGCTGTTATAGTAGGTGAAGACCTGCTGGTTGTAAATATTAATGCCCTGTTTCTTGATCCTTGATACTGCATCAATGGTATCAGGAGTGAACTCAGTGGGATGCTGAAAATGGGTTATGATGCACAGGTCCCGTTCGCCCAGCTTGTGATATTTACTAAAGATATTAATCAGGTTGTCTGTAAACCTAGAAGGCAGTGTTACCAGCGTCCGGGTCCCTATCCTGATCCGGTCCACATGTTCGATGTCAGAGATCATGCCAAGGAGCCTGTCAATAATGGAATCGTTCAGTGTCAACGGGTCGCCCCCCGTTACCAGCACCTCGCTGATATGCGGATTGGCTTTTATCCAGTTGATCGCATTTAACACGGTCTCCTTTGTGATACTACTTTCCTGAAGACTTTTAATCTCCCAGTTCCTCTGGCAATAGACACAGATCTGGGGGCATGATTGAAACGGTTTTAAAATAAGTATTTTCGGATATCTCCTGGTAATGGTTTCAATGGGGCTTGTCGAAGCCTCGTCCATGAAATCCATGCTTGTCCCGGTCCGAATGCTCCGTAAATAGTTCTGGCAGTATGTCACACTGGGCAGTACCTGTGCCCTTATGGATAAATCATATTGTTTCCGGTTCTCCCTGTCAAATAAGGATAAGTAATACGGTGTTATCTGGAACGGGATATTATTTTCAATAGCTAATTTAAGACCCCGTATCTCGCCTCCGTCCAATGCCGCCACATTTTGGAGCGTATCAATATCAGAAATAATATGGTCAAGGTGCCATTTGTAGTCAGTCCAGTCCTCCTCATTTCCACCGAATTGCTGTAAAATACGTTGTTTCATATCATTTCTTTCAGGGACCAGGTCATGGTCCAGACCTGTCCTGTATTTCTTGAAAGACAGATCCATTCTTTTAGAATAATCATCCAGGAACATTGTTCTTTCAAGTGCGGCTTCCATTCCATCGAGATTTAGAAATGGAGGTTTTTCTTTTTCAGCAAATAACCCGGAATTCCCATTAATTCCCCTGAACAGGTAAATAAACTCGAAAAGGAACCCTTCACTGATATTCTTAGGTACCCTGTTTTCCCTGGCAATATTGTACAATGCCCTAAGAGCTGAGAAGTGTGACTGTTTTTCATTCTGGGTCCTTAAAATCGTCTTTAGAACCCTGATGCAATCCCGTGCATTCTTTTTTTCCAGGATATTCATATCCTGTTTACTATGGGAATATATGGTGAACAATGCTGTATCTATACCATCTAAATAGCGGAAAATCTCATTCCTGGAATCATGGACGTTAATACTATTCTTCAGTATCCTGTGAATGATGAGGTCTGATTTCCATAATAATTCTGCCAATTCTTCCCTGGAGCTTGTAATTATATCTTTCATGTTAGCTAGTTTTTCTTGATTTTTGTGCTCAAAACGTATCCGGACAATTACAATCGTCAACGAGTGACTACTTGTCTAAATGAATGTTGTCTTTAAAGAACATTTCGAATGGTAATTTTATAGAAGGTCAATAGTCTTTAAGAACATTTCGAATGGTAATTTTATAGAAGGTCAATAGTCTTTAAGAAAATTACCTGATTGTGGAATAGCTACTGATCTCAAGAAATCCTTTATTTATAATTTTATATTAATAACTGCATTCAATTATAAAATGCTTATGGGTTAATTTACAAAAAAAGTGGAGGATGTTAAATATTATGTACAACAAGAAAATCTTCTCTTTTGCCAGAATAATATACTAAACTCCAAAATGAATGATAGGTCTCTACACTTGCCGAAATTTGTTTCATTTATATACCATTAAAGCGGCATGCGATGTCTCCGGGTTCGGGGTAAAAGAATCCGAATAATGGATGACAATGAAAGCTCGATCCAGTACCAGAGTAGATGAGGTTATCTTCAAGAAAGCCCCTTCGGGGCAAAATAGAAGTGTGATGTTTTTCTCATAATGTATATAATTTCAGTAGCAAGACAAACAAATGCGTTTATACTTTCCTATACGTCCAGAAACTTAATGAGATTAATGAGAAACTTTCAATTGGTCATGATCCAAGTTTCATTATGGCTTCGGCCAGGTCTCCACCTGTTTCCTTAAGGGCTGCCATTGCTTCATCCGGGGTTTTTCCGGTCTGCTCTGCCACCAGTGTCACATCTTCATCAGGAATTGGGGTTTCACGTGGAACTTCTCTTGGATTACCTACAATCTGGTATGTAAGCATACCCGGAGCCGCCACTTTTGTTACGCTGGCATCATCAAAGATGATATCAGTGTCGGGAGTCCGTATAATTACCTGCTCCACATTTTCGATCTCTTTTGTGTCTATCCCCATCTGTTTCATCATCTGGTTCATGGCCCTGGGATTGACTCCTCGCATTCCGCCTGGTCTTTTCGCCATTTTTTTCACCTGCAATTTAGATATAGCACCCAATATTAATACATTGTTCTAATTTTATCTTTAAAGAGGTTGTCCAACAATTAATGACCACCAATAAATCTGCCTGGAAAACCAATTGTTTTACTCTTGCATCCAAATGAACATCAATATAAACAATATCACAGGCTGTCCCAAAACTAAAAGCATGTGTACAAATCAAATGCAGTTTATCCTAAATGAGATAATACTGTTAGATTATAAAAAATAATTGCCCAATTGAGATAAAATATAGTGGAATTGTATAATGTAAATTGGTTTTGGGACAACTTGATCAGTGTGATTTCCGTGGCTATTGAAAAATATTAAGTAAGAAAGACCGAAGGAAAGTATTTAAGGAGATTGCCTTTATATGAAATTTGGGCAATTAGTAGTGATAAAATATATTTTGGAGAACAAGATGAGTGAAATAAAATATCTCACATCAAAAATCATAGTAGATATTAATAAAAATATATATATAAAATCATTAGAAGACCAAAAAGTAATATTTGGTGCAAATTCTGATGATGAAATATATAAGATTGAAAAATTGATTGAATGCACACCGAAAAATAAATCAATTATTGAAGTTGCCGCATATTATCTGAAAAATATAACTATATTACAAGCTTTTTCTGACGGTAATCATAGAACCGCTATTGAGTCAGTTTTATTTTTTTTCAAAAAAAATAATTATGTTTTCACAAATAAAATGACACTTGAAAACACAATCCAACTTCAAAACGATAT
>Ga0255422_1003_pt1 | contig 52556 bp, 48 predicted proteins | sample ANMaggSeSYBR02D3_FD_182631 | JGI IMG/M metagenome (GOLD analysis project Ga0255422, IMG submission 182631) | Sediment cell enrichment communities from methane seep in Santa Monica Basin, California, United Staets - ANME aggregate JGI... | ecosystem: Environmental > Aquatic > Marine > Cold seeps >... | reverse complement strand
GACATCAATGATATGTTGGAGCGCATGCTCAGAACAGTCCAATCCAGGACAGACCTTGAACCCGGAAAGCCGTTGGTCTATGGTTTTAGTATGAAAGTAGGACCTGATGGAATTCCCCATATAGAACAGTTTGGAAATATCAGGCCATCTGCTTCCGGTATGATTAGCGGGGATGTGAGAGAACCATACTCGTGCAACATCATTGACAGTGAAAAGAACAACCTGTGTATAACTGCCGAGATGCCTGGCATTACAAAAGAAGACGTCAAAGTGGATGCTACCGAGGATATGGTAACACTAAAAGCCGAAACAAAAGACCGTAAATATTACAAGGAGATCCCAACAGAGTCGTCCATAGACCCGGACAGTGCCAAGGCAAAATATAACAACGGTGTCCTGGAACTTACCTTTAAGTTGAAAGGTGAGACAAAACAAAAAGGCAAGAGGATCAGGGTCGAATAACCGAATTCCTGCTGGGATCATACATGGCAGAGGAAGTCAAAGAGGTCACCCTGAAGGTAGAGGAGGCCAGGCAGCAGGATATAAACAGAGGCATAGCCAGATTCGATATTGAACAGGTAGGAAAACTGGGGCTGGAAACAGGTGACGTGATCGGCATTTTCGGAAGCCGTGAAACCGGTGCTATCAACTGGCCCGGATACCCGGAGGATGCCGGAAGGAGTGTCATCAGGATCGATGGCAGTATCAGGCGAAATGCGGGTGTGGGTATCGATGACAAGGTGACCATTAAAAAGATCAAGACGGCTGCTGCCAGTAAGGTTGTATTTGCCCCTACCCAAGAGATGCAAAAGCACAGGGTTACAGGTGAGAGCATATCAAGAAAGCCAGGGAGAAAGTGAAACCAGAGAAAGAACGGGAAATGGGAATATACACGTAGCTTCCCTTCCCCAGGTCATCTGGATGTACCCAGTCGTATTATTTACGATATATATTTAAGCCGTAACGATATTAAGTTCGTGATATTAGCAATGTCTATTTATCGGAGGAACTTATTCCATGAAAGAGCAGACTGAAGTCCGTACATTAAAAGAAGGAAGATATGTTATAATCGATGATGAACCCTGCGTGATCAAATCACTCTCACATTCAAAACCAGGAAAACACGGAAGTGCCAAAGCCAGGGTAGACGCTGTTGGCATATTTGACAACCAGAAGCGTTCCATTATATCGCCTGTTACACAGAAGATCTACGTTCCCCTTGTGGAAAGGAAGAACGGGCAGGTTATCTCTATCTCTGGTGATGTGGTACAGTTAATGGACATGGGCGATTATTCCACTATCGAGCTTACCCTACCGGATGAGTATAAGGGTAAGATCGAGGTTGGAAAGGATGTCCAGTATCTGGTTGCCATGGGGAAGATGAAAATCGATATGCGACTCTGAGCCTGTATTTTATTTTTAATTTTTTTCAGGAATGTTCGCATGGGTGGGGAACTTTTTTTTGCGGATGCCGATTCTAATTATTCTGATGCTGAATTCGTGATCTTCGGTGCACCTTTCGACGGTACATCCTCTTTCAGGAATGGCAGCCGGCTTGCCCCTGATGCCATACGCGAAGCTTCGTATAACTTTGAGACCTACAACCCTTACTTCGATATCGACCTTGCTGACATACCCTTCCATGATGCTGGGGATGTGGACATACCATTCCATGATGCGGGAGATGTGGACATACCATTCTATAATGCAAGAGATGTGGACATACCTGATAATTGCACAGTGGAACAGGCCCAGGCTGCGGTTGGTGAAATGGTAACCGGCATCCTTAGTGATGGTAAGATTCCCATAATGCTGGGTGGTGAACATTCCCTTACGGTGCCGTGTGTCAGGGGATCAAAGAGCTATTTCAATGACCTGGGTGTGGTGGTGCTGGATGCCCATTTTGACCTGCGTCAGGAATATGAGGGACAGGTCAACAGTCATGCCTGTGTGAGCCGCCGTATCATCGAAGACATTACACATAATTATATATCCGTAGGCATACGTAGCGGCACCAGGGATGAATACTCACTTGCCCGGTCCAGGGGTATTACCTACTATCCGGCAGATCTTGTAGAGGATAAAGGCATCCCACATGTTCTTGCAGAACTTTCCAGGCACATTGACCTTGATACAAGTCACCTATACCTGTCGCTGGATATGGATGTCCTGGATCCGGCATATGCTCCTGCACTAGGTACACCCGAACCCTTCGGACTAACTGACAGGCAGGTGCTTTCACTTATCAGGCGACTGGCCCCCCGGTCTATTGGTTTTGACCTGGTGGAGATCGCTCCCGGGTTCGATAGCGGAAATACCGCACTTCTGGGCGCAAAATTCGTATGTGAGTTTATAGCATCTGCCTGGGCTTCACGATAACATCAATTGTTGCAAGCTTTAAATGTGTGGATTGTATCTTTAGTATTATATGTACTGGCTTCTTCCTTTGTCAAAACTCCAAGCTCTTCCATTCTTCGACGAAAATTATCAAAATTCCTGCACTCTGAGTCGCTCATTTCTTTTACGAGTTATTTTCTCCTGAATTTAGCTTCTAAAGGTAATTTGCCCATTGTTCGCAGAATAGAATGATATGTTTCACTGCGAAGTGTTTGGTACACTTGCCGGTCAAGATACTTCTGCCCCACATCTCCTTGTTAATCATTCCACACACAGGATAGAAATGGCAAAGGGACAGGGTGCCAACAAGCTACTGACCCAACTGCCCGTCATGTATCTTATCCTTAATCTTATCCTTATAGAGGGGGCTGGAGTTGATGCGGGAGTCAGGCGAGCCTATGGAGTTCGGGATATTTGATTTTTGCATACTATAAACCTGTGACTTATAAACCGGTAACTTACAAGGCAGCCAATCCTTACATCACTTCTTTTGCTAACAACAAAACCGTAATTTAATATTACATTAGACACATCAAGAAACAAAATCCTATAAAATTTTCATAATCATATACAAGGTGTACACATGGAATTCAGGAGAACCCACTACACATCACACGTAACCCCGGAAATGAACGGCCAGACAGTAAAACTCGCAGGCTGGGTCCACGAAATACGCGACCTTGGCGGTATCATGTTCCTTGTCCTCAGGGACAGGGAAGGTATGGCCCAGATAACCCTGTTCAAAAAGACAATCGACCCCGAAGTGCTTAAGACCGCCAAAGCCCTCAGCCGCGAATCCGTCGTCCTGGTTGAAGGCGAGGTCAAGGCCGAGTCCAAGGCCCCAGGCGGCTACGAACTGGTCCCAATAAAGATCGACCTGCTGAACCCGGCCAAATCCCCGCTGCCTATGGATACCACAGGCAAGGTGAACGCAGAACTGGACACCAGGCTGGACAACCGGTTCATGGACGTGCGCAGGCCAAGGACACAGGCAGTATTTCACATCCGCCACCACATGCTCTCTGCCGTAAGGGAATTTTTAGAGCATGAAGGATTTATTGAGATAACCACCCCAAAAGTAGTGGCAACCGCTACCGAGGGGGGCACCGCACTGTTCCCGATCACCTATTTCGATACAGAGGCCTTCCTTAATCAGAGCCCACAATTGTTTAAGCAGCTCATGATGAGCGGCGGCATGGACAAAGTGTTTGAGATAGGCCCCATTTTCAGAGCTGAAGAACACGACACCAGGCGGCACCTGAACGAAGCCACCAGTATCGATATCGAGGCCAGTTTCATGGACCATGAGGACGTAATGGTAATACTGGAGAACCTCATCGTTTATGTTTATGAAAAGATTGCCGAAAGGGCCGTACCCAGCCTTAAGACCCTAGGCATTGAACTGACTATCCCCAAAGCACCCTTCAAGCGCCTGACCTACGACGAGGCTATCGAGGTCAACAACGAGAACTCAAAGGAGTTCCTGGAATGGGGCGACGACCTGAGCACAAATGCTGAAAAGGTCATAGGCAAGGTCATCGGCGAACACTACTTTATCACGGACTGGCCAACCGAGATCAAGCCCTACTACACCCAGCCCTACGAGGACGAACCCACAGTGACCAAGGCCTTTGACATGATGCACCCCCGCATGGAACTCTCTTCAGGTGCCCAGCGTGTGCATGACCACGACATGCTGCGCAAGCGCATACAGGACCAGGGGCTAAACCCTGACGGGTTTGAGTTCTACCTTAAAGCATTCAGGTACGGAATCCCGCCGCATTCGGGATGGGGCCTGGGGGCCGAGAGGCTGCTCATGACCATGCTGGATGTGGACAACATAAGGGATGTTGTACTGTTCCCCAGGGACCGCAAACGCGTATCACCCTGACAAGAGAGCGATTGGTACATAATTATAAGCTTTTATCTTTATAATAACAATAATACCACAAATTATTTTAGTAACTTGACTCAAATAATAAAGTGGATATGAGGTTAATTATTGAGGGGTTGCAGTGATAAGTGAAAACAGGGATATTTTAGTTGAAAGGCTTGAACATAAGCTGGTCGCGAAAGAACGTGAGATCAATGAACTCAGGAATTCGATAAAAGAGTCCATTGTTGAAGAGCTTCGTGAAGGCATGAAGGAAGACTTGGACTTTGACAAAAGAATATCAGTGCTTGAGAATAAGCTAAGGGACATATCCCTGTCCTATAACGGGGTCATGAAGGAACTGCTTGACCAAAAAATAATAATCCAGGACATGAAAAATAAATACCTTAAAGACGACAAGGTAGATCAGGCCTCACCAACCACCGAGTCTGGAAATCCCGGGAAATTATCTGACTGGCATGACAGTGTACAGGTACACAGAGAAGAACCATATACTGAAGAAGAAAAAGCTGAACCCTCAACCCAGTTTATCATTGCAGAAAGTGAAGAGGGCAGAGTTCCACTTAGGAAAAAGGATGAAAAGGACATCATAATTGCCAAAACTTCTGCATCCGGCTCTACCAGAAAAGGCGAAGTTGTTATAGAGGCCAGGGAAGATGAGGATGTAGTTATCGAATATAAAAAATAATAGTGAAAAAACACCGATCATGAGGTATTAGGTGCACATAAAAGAAATAGAATTCCAGAATTTCAAATCTTTTGGAAGGAAAATCAAGATACCTTTCTATGACGGTTTTACTACGATATCGGGACCCAACGGGAGTGGAAAGTCCAATATTGTGGACGGGATACTTTTTTGTCTCGGTCTTTCAAGTTCAAGGAGCCTGCGTGCAGAAAAACTTACAGACCTGATATTTAACGGTGACGGGGGTAAAAAACCGGATTTTGCCCAGGTCGTTATACGGTTCGATAACTCGGACCGCGAGATGCCAGTGGATTCTGACGAAATAATCATTACAAGGAAAGTGCGCCAGACCAATTCGGGATATTACAGTTATTATTATTTCAATAATAAGGCGGTCACCCTAAGGGAGATCCATAACTATCTTGCCAAGGCCGGGATAACTCCTGAAGGCTATAACGTGGTTATGCAGGGTGATGTTACCCGTATCACGGAAATGACAGCCACAGAACGGCGCAAGATAATCGACGAAATAGCAGGTGTGGCCGAGTTCGATAATAAGAAAGACCATGCCATAAATGAGCTGGATATTGTTAAAGAGCGTATCGAGCGAGTGGATATCATACTGGCAGAGGTGGATGGCCAGCGTGAAAAACTGCAGCGTGAGCGGGATCAGGCACTGAAGTACCAGACCCTGCTGGAGGAAAAAGTACGCTATGAGGGTTACGTGCTGCTCTCCAAGCTCAAGGATGCGCAAAAAGAGTTTGACAAGATAGTGGAAGAGATCAGTTCCAGGATGGAAGGCGAGTCCGAATTTGAATCACTCCTTGAATCCAAACAGGAGAAAATGGATGAACTGGAGTCAGGTCTAAAGGAACTGAACGAACAGATAACCCAGATGGGTGAAGAGGAGCAGATAGGAATAAAACGGCAGATCGAGGAGACCAAAGGAAAGATATCGGTCAGCCAGAACACTATTACACTTACTGAATCCGAGATAACTGACCTGGATTCCCAGCGCAGGAAAGGACTTATCGAGATAGATAACATCAAGGGGAATACAGCCGAGCTAACCTCAAAGATAGAGGAAGAGGGACATCGCAAGGAGGGGATTACCAGTGAGATCGGGGACCAGAATACCCAGTTGCTGGTACTTCGAAGCAGGATAGCAGAGGTGGATTCGAAATTCGTACAGACCCGTGATGAACTGTCAAACGTGAGACATGACCTTGAAGTGTCCCGTAATCGCAAGAACGAACTGATGCGCCAGGAGGACCGACTGCTTGATGCCATGCGGAGGCGCAGTGCTGAGATAAAGGATATAGAAGAAGAGATAGAAGATTCCGGGCGCAAGATCAAGTCCGCTGATGATGACAGGGAGGATGTGGTGCAGGAGATCCAGGCCCTGAACAAACAGATTGAAGACCTTAACAATGATATTGATGACCTGGAATCCAACCGCTCCCAGATGAGGGGTGTGCTCAAGGACCTGGACGAGAAGCTGCGTAAGCTGCAGCAGGAGTACATGACAGCCGAGGCAAGGATCAGGGCAGTAAAAGAAGTATCAGGATATAGCAATGCTGTAGAAAAGGTACTAAAGGCCAGGAATATGAGGGAGTTGCCCGGTATTTATGGTACCATCGCCCAACTGGGTAAGGTGGACCAGGAGTATGCCACTGCCCTGGAAGTGGCAGCGGGTGGCCGTATGCAGGGTATTGTGGTGGATACTGATGAGGATGCCTCCCGTGCCATATCCTTCCTCAAGCACCAGCGGGGGGGCAGGGCCACGTTTTTGCCCCTGAACAAGATGATGCCACCTTCAGGATATCGTGATATTTCCGATATGGTTGGTGTGATAGATTATGCTATCAATTTAGTTGATTTTGACATGAAGTTCGATGCTGCATTTCATTATGTGTTCAGGGATACACTGATCGTGGAGGACCTGGCTACTGCAAGGCGATTAATGGGCGGTCTTCGTATGGTCACCCTGGAAGGCGAGGTGGTGGAGAAGAGCGGGGCCATGACCGGCGGCAGCCTGTCCAGGAGAGGACTATCCTTTGCAGCTTCTGAAGAGGATAAGATAACCAAACTGGCAGAGCAGATCACAGAACATGAATCCCGGCGCAGTACGCTGATAACCAAACTGGACACAGTGGAAGGGCATATCTCATCTGTCCAGAAAGAAATGAGGGATGTGGAGACCGAGATTGCCAAAAAGCAGATGGCGATCGAGGAGATAAACAGCAGGGGTGAAAGGCTTACAGTGCTTATTACCGAAAAACAGGCAGAGCTTGAGGAGATCGAGTCGGGTAAAAAGGAACTGCGTGAAGAGATGGAGAATATAGAGGGCAATAAGCAAGAGGTAGAGCAGGATATTACAGGACTTGCGGCCAGGGCAGGGGAACTGGAAGAACAGTTGAAAGGCTCACAGGTGCCTGAGTTGAATGAGCAGGCACAGCGCATCGAGGATGAGATCAAGAGGCTTGAGAACCGTGAGCGGGATATCGAGGCTAATATCAATAACTTTACCACTGAACTGAAGTATGCCGATGAAAGGGTTGAGGAGATCAGGATCAGGCTGTCAGAACTGGATGGCAGGAAGGATGAACTTCGATCCAAGATACAGCAGTTGCAGAGTGGAATTACTGAAATGGAATATTCTCTTGAGGATAAGCTGAAGCGGGAGCAGGAACTGGATGTGGAACTGGCAGATATGCGAAAAGCCAGGGAGAATATCCAGATGGAATATGCATCGTGGCAGAAACAGCACGGCGAGATCAAGGTCAAGCTTGAGAATTCCCGGCGTCAATTAATGGCTTTGAATGCTACGCGGGATACTCTTGCAGAGCAGGTGAAGGAGTTTAAGATTGAGGTTGAGGAGAGGTGTGTGGAACTGAGTGAGGATGTACCAACTCAGGAGGAGGTCCGGACCAGGATCGCTTCTATTACCAGGACAATGACTTCACTGGAACCTGTGAACATGCGGGCTATTGAGGAATATGAAGAAGTGGAACGGCGCAGTAATGACCTGCGCAGCCGTCGTGATATACTGGACCATGAACGTGAGGAGATTCTGGAGCGTATTTACAAGTATGAGCAGATGAAGAAACAGGCGTTTATGGATTGTTTTGATGGTATTAATTATCATTTTAAGAGTATTTTCACTGAGCTGTCGGACGGTCCGGGAGAGCTGGAGCTTGAGAACCCTGAGGACCCATTTTCAGGCGGGCTTACTATGAAGGTCCAGCCAAAGGATAAGAGCCTGCAGCGTATGGAGGCTTTGAGTGGCGGGGAGAAGAGCCTGACCGCACTGGCGTTGATATTTTCGATCCAGCAGTTCAGGCCGGCGCCGTTCTATGCTTTTGATGAGATCGATATGTTCCTGGATGGTTCTAATGCGGAGAGGGTGGCACATAGAGTGAAAAAGGCCAAGGAGAATGCCCAGTTCATTGTGGTGAGTCTGCGAAAGCCCATGGTGCAGGCGGCTGAAAGGACGATCGGTGTTTCCATGCAGGAGAATAATATTACGAGTATTACTGGGGTTAAGTTAAATTGATATTCGTTTTTACGTTAGGAAATAATTGAGTTTGGGTTATTTTATTGCCTCTTGTTGCCTCTTGTTGCCTCTTGTATCCATTTTTGTATTATCTTGATTTCAGCATCTTTATTGATAAGTATAGACGGTGTCCGGCAGACATCTGTCATACTTGCCGCGGGTGATAACCCCTAGCGAGGCCCTGGGGGTAATTGAAATATGGGGGATGATAAGAGTTTGGTGGGGGGAGGAGTGCGTTTAGTAAATCAAATAAGTTTCAGTTGATGCTTCAATCAGCAAGAGCGTAAATACTTTGTTCCGGCCCAAAATACGAGTCATATACGTGCTGATATACTAAATCACACTTATTTTGAAATAACTCTGGAGTATAAATTCGAGGCAGAATATTTAAAGTTTCTTCAATGGATACAAGGACCGCAGCCCGGGATTGCTGCCTTTTACGCCAATCCAGCACAAACATCTCTTCTTTAAGAGTTTCCAAAAGCTTCTGTGCGACTCTTTTAACCTGTAATTCCTCTTTCTTGCCCAAAGTCATTTCTGGCCTGGTCAATAGATCAAATATTGCGAGTTCCTCTTCGCTAAGTTTTTCAACAATTCCCCGTTTTTCTTCTGCATTTAGTTCTTGTGCAAAAGCCATTAGTTTAGTGAAAAAAAACTCCACATTATGTGAGCCGGAATTATACTCATCAATCATTTCCTGGAACTTCTCCAGATAATCCATCCTACTTTTATTTAAATGAACCAATTGTGCCAATTTATTTTCAATTGAAGCTCTTAATTTTTCTGTTTCGATCCGTTGATGGCCTTTTTCAAAAGCTTCCTTCAATGCTTCAAAATTAATCTGGCTTAAATCCAGGTATTTGCTTACATCAGATTGTTCAGATGGATCTTGGATGATATATCCTTCTGTAGCAATTGACTGATCTAATAATTCCTCAACTTCACCCATAATATCTGAAATATCTGCTTTTGGTGCCAGGGAACGAATTTTTGCAGCTATTATAGTAATGAGTTTTTGGCTGGGTCCAAACTCATTTGCGGCTGGATCGGGGAGAATCGCTCTGTATATTTTGGCTACGTTCACTGACAATGACAGGTATTTTTTCTTCGAATCATCATTAACTAAAATTGCTTCAACAGCATTATCAAGCAATTTCACCCTTTTAAAACCATCAACAGCTTGAATTTGAGTCAGGTTTATACCCCGTTTTTTACAAAATTCTATGGTTTCATTGATCGCCTGTTTCAGGTACTTAACAAGCTCACTTTTATCCATTACCGGAGTTTCGCCCTCTTTGGTTTTTCCACCTGCTGCTGATCCATAGATCGCCAAAGCTTTTTCCAGATTCCGAAATACTCCGATATAATCCACTATCAGACCATTTAATTTGTCTCCAAAGACGCGGTTCGCCCTGGCAATGGTTTGCATTAATGTATGGTTGCGCATGGGTTTGTCGAGATAGATGGTGGAACAGGAGGGGACATCAAAACCGGTCATCCACATAGCACAGACAAATACAATGCGCAAGGGATCATCCGGGTCCTTGAATTTTTTATCCAGGTCTTCATTTACTATCCGCCTTCTATGTGGGGCAATATCCAATCCCTTTTCTTTGAAGGTTTCAATTTCATTCTGTTCCTGGGATACCACTACTGCCATGTCGGTCTCTTTCATGAATTTGATTCTGGCCAGGTGTTCATTTCTTTCACTTTCGTACGAGGGGACCGGCCCAGACTCAAGTTCGTTGAGATATTTTTGCCAGTACTCCTGCACTTTATCATACATCTTTACCGCAGTGGCTTTATCTATGGAAATGACCATTGCCTTGCCAGTAGTCCCGCGGCCCATGAAATGTGCAACAATATCTTCTGCGATTTTCTCAAGCCGGTCGTTTCTTGTGATTAAATGATATTCCCTGGCAAATTCCCGGGCTACTTTCTTTTCCTGTTCTTCATCCAATTCTGCTTCTTCTATCAAGCATTCCAGGTCTTTATTGAGGTCTTTATTAGTAAGCTGGAGTTCAGGAATGCGATTTTCATAATACAGCGGTACTGTAGCCCCGTCCTCTACCGATTGTTTGAAATCATAGATGCTGATATAATCCCCGAAAACTTCTTTTGTTTTCTCTTCGCCAACGATAAGAGGTGTACCGGTAAAGGCAATGAAAGCTGCTTTGGGAAGGGCATTGCGCATATTGGTGGCAAGTATATCGTACTGACTGCGGTGTGCTTCGTCAGTGATTACTATGATATCATCCCGATCTGAGATTTCGGGGTAGGTTTCATCTTTATCGGTCCGGAATTTCTGGATCAAAGTGAAAATGAACCGGTGGTCTTCACTCAGAAGCTGCTGCAAGTGCTTGCCACTTGTGGCCTGTACGTGTTCTTCTGTTACAATACCTGTATTTGCAAAATTCTTATAGATCTGGTCGTCAAGTTCCTGCCTGTCGGTTATCATAACAAAGGTATAGTTTCCGGGAATTTTGCGCAGTACCTTCTGGGAAAAGAAGATCATTGAATAGCTCTTCCCGCTTCCCTGTGTATGCCAGAAAACTCCCAGTTTCCCCTGATTCTCTTTAATCTGTAATAGCGCTTCAGTGGCATTGTTCACACCCAGGTATTGATGGTTCTTTGCAACGAATTTTGCAAGACCGCCGCTGACCTCACTGAAAATGGTAAAGTTCTCTATGATATCCAGCAGGCGGGAAGGTTCACATGTCCCACGGATCATGGTATCCAGTGAAATAATACCCTCTTCCCCTTCGCTGTTAATCTTTTTCCAGTCTGCAAAGTGCTCCCAGGCAGCAGACATACTGCCGATCTTGCTAAAACTGCCATTGGAAAGAATAATGAGCGCATTATACCAGAAGATCTGGGGTATGGTTGATTTGTAGTCGCGCAGGTTATCCTGATACGCATGTTCTAAGCGCCTGTGGGATGCTTTGAGTTCAATGAATACGAGGGGTAGTCCATTGACAAAACCCACAAGATCGGCCCGGCGCTTATACATATCACCTGACACCCAGAACTGTGAAGCAAGGAAGAAGTTATTATTGAGCGGTTCATTCCAGTCAATGACCTGAACAGTTTCTACAATTTCCTCATTCTCACTATCCTGAAATGAGACTTTGACTCCATTTTTAAATAATTGATATATTTCGCGGTTGGCATTGGCAGGGCTCATAATGCTTCTATCCCGTACCAGTTCTTCAATAGCTAGTTCAATGGCTTCTTTAGGGAGGGCAGGATTTAATCGTTCCAATGCCGAACGTAATCGGGGTAACAGCACTACTTCGCTGGATGTCTCGCGACCAAATGTGCTATTCTCACCGAACTTTTCATAGAAACAGTTTTCTGTTTCCCACCCTAATCCGGCAAATAGAGCAATAGCGGGTTGTTCAACAAGATTGTCTTCTGAATAGTCATTTAGCATTTCTCAATTTACCCTTCAATTTTAAACTATTTATTTTCAGATAACACTATTGTTATTTTTTATATATATATCTACTTTATTGAATTGTCCTCAGTATAGCAAATCAGGATCTACTATCCATCCCTCAAGCTGATCGCAGTCTGATGGAATCCCATATCCTTGATCTCGCTGTTTATAAGCCCACCCAGTTTGAACGGCACAAAGTAAAGCATCCAGATTATCGCCAGTGGGGTCTTCAATAAGAGCAACCTTTAATTTCTCACTCAATTCGATGTCGAATCCATAGTAGTCTCGAAGTTCTCCTGAGCATAGCCTGCGTACAATTTCACTGCGAGCGATCTTCTGCTCATCTGATTGCTTCTTTTTGGTATCATTTTTGTATCCGCGCTTGCCGATCCACTTCATGGCGACAAGTTTTGGATAGGCTTCTACCACAATCCTGCTCCCATTTGTGGGGCGGCTTGGAAGTATGCTTACTCTGGACTTTAGAAGTCGAGGTGCTCCCTGATAGAACATTTTTCCAACCGGAGTACCGTATAATGTCATGGGGCTGCAGGATTTCGCTTTTTTGTCAGTTACTCTGAAATGGTGTTTATCTCCCTTTGGGCGGGAATGACAATATTGAGTCAGCATGTTCTCAAATCCTTGTTTATCCATTTTGGCTATGATCTCAACATAGCCTTCCCATGAAATAGGTAATTCCAGATTGGTGATCAACTTTCTCGGCAGGCTGAAGGGAAAGTCAATTCCCAATATCCATTCACCTTCAATATCGAGAAAGTCTTCAAATTGGTCAAAATTTTCAAGAGATCTTAAGTTATTAACTCTTAGAATGCCGTTTTCAAGTGTGCATTCTGTATAGGTGATAGGCTTCTTCCTGCGCGGAGCACTGGTAAAGTCCATACCATATATTTTCATGTTTCTATCCCAAGAGTTTTGATATCAAGATTGTCCACATCTACTTCACCCGAAATCAGCTTTGGTAGCAGTCAGGTCGCGAGCACGGCGGCGCAGTTCTTCCCGAACCGCCAGGGGGAGAGTTGTTTGTTCCACCACAGTCCGGTCAGCTTCGATCTGCATGAGGGCGGCAGTTGTAGAAGGGGTTATGGTGTAGGTGGTGTGCCAGAATGTCATTTTTCAGACATCAATTAAAGTATCAAGCCACCACTGCGGCCTGTGCACCCTTTAGCGACACATTCAATTCACTCATTTGCACAACCGTTGAGGCATCCAGAATTTCTATCTCAAGTATCTTCTTGTCTTTTGAGTAATGCGCGATAATCCCCTCAGCAAGGTCAACAGAATCCACGGGTTTACCTTCTCTGAGTCGTATTATCAATGCATCTGCATCAGGGGAGTACTTTATCTGCAAAGTTTCTACCTCCTTTAAAGTATCTTTTCGCTGTTGGATAATATACCGTTACAAGAACTGGTAAATTAAGTTCATATTCATAGACTGCTCTAATTATATGTCCATTATATCTTTTATGAGCAATAAATCTGTTATTATGACCGGTCACAACTTCTTCCGGAAATAGCAAAGTCTCAAGAACCTGTTCAGGGTTTAAATCCCATATAGCTATGCGGTCTAATGAGTGCCATGTAAGTAGAAGTTCAACTGTTTTGGCTGCAACTTCGATCTTATAAAGCCTGCCTTTTGTTTTGTCTTCGGTTCCTACGATTTTGATTTTCATGCTCCTCCATTATTCGGCATCTGCATATCGATATTCTCCACGTCCACCTCGCCTGAGATAAGCTTCGGCAGCAGTAGGTCGCGGGTGCGGCGGAGGTTGCGATTTTTTAATTTAAGGTTTAATTGCATTATTGCTAATGGTTCAATTTCTTCAATAGCTAGTTCTAATATTTTTTCACTAGGTAGTAGTATTTTAATAGTTTTAATGTGCTTGTCTCCCAAATGAGCTACAGTAGTACCAACAATAGTCGAATCAAAAAAAAGGATTGGTTCAATAAGTGATAAAAATAAATAATAATTTCCTAGTAATCCCTTCGATTTAAATCGTGCTACTCGTTGATTTTGGTATGCACGTCCACCTGACCATATATTCATGTGGAAGTCACCATCCATTCCAACAAGAATATCACCATTTTCAACTACATATTTTTCATCTGCTTCTTCTGTAGTGAATGTCTTTGTTTCACCATTTGGAATATCTCTTATTCGAATTACTGGCGTCCCTTCTTTTTCAATCGAAAAATTCTTAGACTTCAATGGTATTCCATAAGCTACATCGGCTAGATCAAATACATTCTTTACTTCCCACCCCTCAGGTACCATCCCCAGCTCCGACTCCACCATCTTCACCTTCTCATGCCCCGGAAACCTGAACTTCATAAACCACTCGCGGTAGAGCGCCTGCGCCATCTCTTCCAGAATCTTGATGCGCCGCGTGTTGTTCTCGATGAGGTCGTCGTAGGCGGAGAGGATGGCGGCGATTTTGCGCTGGATGGGGAGAGGGGGAGCTGGAATTTCTAAGTCTTTAATTGAGGCGAGATCAGCACGTTGTCTTCCTGAAGCGCCAAACATACTTTTTTCTGCTGGCTTTCGAACAATATCCGAATTTGCAAGATAAAAAACGTATCCGGGATCTGAAATTCCTTCTTTATATCGAAATACAAAAAACTCAGTAGATCCAAATCCAATTTCACCATTTTTTCCAAAAAATTGAGCGATCTTGCCATTTTCAAGGCATGGTGTAATTCGAGCGAATAAAGTGTCCCCAGCTCGAAACTTTGCGCCACCTCCATTATAATTTCGCTTGTGGACAGATGAAATATAACGGCAGCCAGGAGTTACAATATTCATCTCAACAAATGGATATTCAGTACCTTTTATTAGCTTAATTTTCGGATTTATTTCGACAAATTGGGATAAAGGCATTGTTTCGATCATAACTCCACCCCCTCCAACAGCTTAGCAATCTGCTCAGGTGCAGGAAGTTCCCCTTCCAGTTCCTTTGGCAGAGTAGAAACCATCCGATAAGCACCCACACCAATAGGCTTATTCGACTCTCTCAGTGCATACTCAACAATAGTTTTATCCCTGGATTTGCACAGGATAATACCAATAGAGGGCTTTTCATCCTCCATCCTGACAGTATCATCCAGCGCAGCCAGGTAAAACTGCATCTTACCCACATACTCAGGGATAAACTCCCCAATCTTCAGTTCAAGTGCTATCAGGCACTTCAGGTGACGATGATACAGCAAAAGGTCAATGAAATATTCCTTATCGCTGACCTCCAGCCGGTACTGGCTGCCAATAAAAGAAAACACCCCGCCCATCTCGTGCAGGAAAGGCTCGATCTTAGAAAGAATCGCCTGCTCTAACTGGCGCTCGCTGTGTTCATCACCAAGTTCCAGAAAATCAAAGGTGTACTCATCCTTAACTGCAAGTTTAGCCTGGCTGCTTATTTCAACAGGTAAGGTTCGTTTAGAATTATTCTGGTTGAGCAGGGTTTTTTCATAGGTCTGGTTCTCAATCTTGTGTATCAAAACGTTCTTGGTCCACCCGAATTTCCGGGTCATGCGGATATAGAATTCGCGCTCCAGATAGTCTTTGCATCTCTCCATTATAATCAAATTGTGCGTCCATCCAATTTCTGCAACCAGTGGTTGCAGTTTTTCATTTTGGGCGTATGTCACATGAAAATTGCGCATGTACCAGATGTTACGTGCCGAGAATCCCTGAATACCAGGGAATTCTGTACGTAAATCATTTGCAAGTCGTTCCACCACCGATTTGCCCCACTTCTCCTTTTTCTGTCGTTCAACGATCATCCGCCCGATGTCCCAATAAAGCGAGATCAGTTCTTTATTGACGGCTTTCAGCGCCTCATATTGAGTCGTTCGGATTAGCTGTTTTATTTCATTCAGTAGAACGACATAGTTATTGGGAATAATATCTTTCACCATCACTCTGCCTCCCCATTCGTACCCTGCATTGTAGGTGCAATCTTCAAAAACCGCACGTGAACGCGGATAAATGCAGATACCTCTGTTTCAGGTGCCGGTTTTTTCAGAGAAAAGCAAACGTGATGGAACACGGATGACGCGGATGCGCACGGATTAACAGTATCCGTGAAAATCCGTCCAATCCGTGTTCCGCAATGCGGCTGTGCTTTGCGGTGAACTGCGCTGATATACGTCACGGGATTATATCCGCGTTCATCTGCGTTCATCTGCGGTTCCTTGTCTAAAAACCCGCATACAGTCATTTCTCCACTCCCTCCAGCTTCTTTGCTACCTCGTCAACCTCTCGGATAAGCTCATCTTCGGTGGGCAGGTACAGTTTATATTTCGAAGCGAATATCTGTGTATTATTGTCAGGTAGAGTATAACGAGCTATGGTCTCTTTCTTATCGTGGCAGAGAATAATGCCAATCGTTCGTTCTTCATCCTTTGCCCGGACTTCCCGGTCAAAATAATTTACATACATCTGCATCTGACCCAAATCCTGATGCTTAAGCTTCCCGATTTTCAGATCTATCAACACAAAACAACGAAGTAAGCGATTGTAAAAGACCAGATCGACATAGAAATGTTCTGCATCCAATGTCATACGTTTCTGGCGTGAAACAAAAGTAAAACCCTTTCCCAATTCAAGTAAAAAACTTTGCAGATTGTCGATGAGCGTAGTCTCAAGCTCTTTCTCGGTGTACGTTGCTTGCTCATGTAATCCCAAAAATTCGAGAACATACGGGTCCTTGACCATGTCTATAGGAGATTCAAGGATTTGCCCCAGTTCAGCCAGATCCTTCACTTGCTTCTTATCCCGGCTAAGTGCCAGCCGTTCGAAAAGCAAGGAGTTTATCTGTCTATCCAGTTCCCGCACAGACCAGTTTTCTATTTCCACCTCTCTTAAGTAAAATTTTCGCGCCTGTTCATCATCCAAACGCATAAGAAGAATGTAATGAGACCAGCTCAATTTGCCAGACAGTGTATGGCAATTCTGAAAACAAAGGTAAAACTGTTTCATATTTTGTAAATTCTGGCGTGAAAAACCTCTACCAAATTCCGAAGTCAAACGTTTCGAGAGATGCGTTAATGTTTCTTTCCCATATTCTGCCCGGGCTTCACCATGTTGTTCATCCTCAACAATTAAACGTCCAACCTCAAAATACGCATGGACCATTGCAGTATTTACTGCATGTGAAACATTCCTTTGCGAATCGAGTAAAACCCGCCGTATCTGGTCATACAAAATCTGAGAAGAATTACCTGCCAAGGTCACATCTTTTCCAGTCATAATCACACACCTTCAAGCGGCAGGATATAATTTATCGATGTCGATTCGTGACGCAGTGCGTCATAATTTTGAAAATCCACATCATGAAAAAACCATGGATTAACGCGGATAAACTCAGACAACTCTGTTTCAGATTCTGGGTTTTTCAGAGATGACCAAACATGATGGAAAACGGATTGCGCGGATGTGCACGTATCCGTGAAAATCTGTCCGACCCATGTCATCCGTGTTCTGCAATGCAGCTTTGCTTTGCGCTCTTTGCGGTGTATCGGATTATTAAATCCTATCACGGAAAATAACAGATGAACGAATAAACCCCCATAATCCTTTACGGGTTCATAACTGTGTTCATCTGTATTCATCTGCGGTTTATTTCCTCTAAATCCGCACGCAGTCATCAGTCCACCCCCTCCAACAGCTTCTCAACATTCTCAGCAATCCTATCTTCCAGCCCCTTCGCCTCAACATTCAGCACTTCAAGCTCCTCATTCAGCTCCTCAAGCAGCTCGTAAAAATCAAAATCATCCTCCTCACGCTCAGCTACACCTACATACCGCCCTGGATTCAAACTCCATCCCTGTGCCTCGATATCTGAAAGTGTAGCTACTCTGCACAGACCTAAAATATCCTGATACATGTTTCCTTCGAATTGCTCCTGCCACTGAGATCTAAGTGCTTCAGCAATGGAAAGCCTCTCTAAGATCTCCCTCTTTTTTTGTTCATCTGATATTTCGTAATTTCTCAAATAATCGATAGCTGAATCAATATGATGGATAAAATCTTCTACTTTTTCACCGCGGTAAAGCCGGACTATATATGCCAGATACTGAATTTGTTCAGGAGTAAATTCACGATGGGCACGATCAACCTGTTTGAAGATATGCCGTGCGTCAAGGAACAGAACCGTATCCTGCCTGTCAGTATCCTTTTTTCCCTTATCAAAGAACCAGAGTGTACATGGCAGCGTGACAGTACTGAAGAAATTGGAGCCCACTGCTACCATCACATCTACTTCTCCCGCTTCTATGATCTTCTTCCTGATCTCCAGTTCAGTTCCCCTGGCATCACTAGCAGAGTTTGCCATCACAAAACCAGCCCGACCTCCTTGATTTAATGCACTGTAAAATATCTGGACCCAGATATAATTCCCATTATCAGGTGTAGGCATACCGAATGGGAAGCGGGGGTCATCCTTTATCCGCTCCTTATCAATTTTATTCACATTAAAAGGAGGATTAGACATCACAAAATCGAACTTTCCCACAGTATTGTGGATATCCTCATAATATGAGTTCCCCTCACGTATATCACCTGAAAGGCCGTGAACAGCCAGGTTCATCTTGCAGAGCCGGACAGTCTCTGCTGTTTTTTCCTCACCATAAATACTGATCTCAGAGTTTGGGTTTGCCTTGTGGTTTTCCACAAAGCGGGCACTCTGTACGAACATACCGCCTGAACCGCAGGCAGGGTCAAAGATGCGCCCGTGGAAGGGTTCAATAATCTCAACTATGAGTTTCACAACAGATGTAGGGGTGAAAAACTCACCGCCTTTCTGCCCCTCACTCATGGCAAATTTGCCTAAGAAATATTCGTAGATCTTGCCAAAAACATCTCCCTCAATGTCCATAGCTATGGAGTTGAAGGTCTTCAATAATGTGAATAATGTGTCATTTTCCAGATGGTTGTAGGTCTTTGGCAGGATGCCTTTCAGTTCTTCATTATCAGCTTCGATGGCACGCATGGCATCATTGATGGCTTTACCAATATCCTCCCCTTCAGGAAGATTGAGTAATGTCGAGAATCGGGCAGCTTCCGGGAGATATAATACACCTCGGGCTTGATAATCGGCTTTGCTGATTGTGCGGCGGCCGGTGCTTTTGCCTTCTAATTCCTGCCTGGCTATGGTGAATTTATGGTCGGCGTAGCGAAGAAAGATCAGACCTAATACGGGTGTTGAATATTCGGATGATTTTAGTTTGGAATTGGCACGGAGCTCGTCAGCAGCTTCCCATAAGCGTTTTTCTATTTCGTTATTAGTGCTTGCTATATGCACACCTCAACTAAAAGTGATATTGATTTCATTACATGCATATAACTTAATGTAATTATATAATAAGTATGCGGTTTTATTTAGGCACTCCCTCGGTCCTTATCCCATGACCGGGACGCGGGAGCTTTTGGGGTGCCTGCTTGCGGTCCGTTCTGTAGGTGGGGGGCGGTGCATGATGCTGGAAGTGGGCTGGTTTTCAATATTTGGTCCACCGCAAAGGGCGCTAAGACCGCAAGTGATTCTACTGCCATGGCTTTGCATCCTTAGCGTTCTTTGCGGTGTAGTATTTCATAAATAATATATTTTAACAGCTGCCGACAGCTAATAAAAAAACACAACATCCATTCCGTAGTCCAGGATCACCGTAGACCCATGCATCCACAAGGCATCGGAAAGCGCCTGCCAGTCCCATCACCAAAAGGGCAGATAGAGCAGAGCTAGACGGGCACACGGGCAGATTGAAGGCGAGAGGTGGGCGGTGGGAGAGCCAAAGAAGGGGTAGGGACTGGATTTCATTATTCATGTGACATAGATTTACTCTGGTAAACACGGATTTTGAGGCATCGATATCAAAAATATATTCCTACAGCTTATTCTTGTTATGTCATCAGTCCCGATTACCCGAAATATCAATTCTCTTTTTCACCTTTTCCCATGATTCTGTGATTAAAAAACTTTCTTCCATATTTTCAACCATTTTCATGAATTTTTTCATGGGAATAGCTAATGTGAGTTCATTCTTACCCACAAAAGGCCGCGCAGAGACATCAAACATCCCAATAATACCTTTAGGTTGATCAGAATCAATCTCAAGATATGGATACTGTACGATGGTAGAACAACCTGCACCAAAAGGTGAACGTACCCCGTCCACCTCTGGTACATCAAAACCTGTCAAAGTGAAAAGACCTGAGAGGACGTCTGGTCTGGCATAGAAGATAACCACATCTGGCTCATCTGATTCTTCAATACGATCCCATCGTTTGAACACTATGAAACGGGATGGAGCACTGAAAGAAGGGATGTTTTGGTATAATTCCTTTACAATTTCTGGTGATTTCTTATATCTTTCACCCTCAAGCTCACCTTGGATTCCGCAGGAAAGGAAGAATTCGAAGTTGGGCATAATTTTATCTGAAAATCCCAGATATTTTTTACCACCCGGGCAACCGATTGAGTCGCTGTTGAAACACAATGAAGTGCCCTTACGCACCTTTGACAGCGTATTTATTACGCACCTGGATAAAGAACCGGGAGCCTCCAGTTCAGCGTGCCCATTTTCATCGGTGTAATAGAAGATGATGGGAAGCTCTGCATTATTAAAATACTTTTTCCATTGTCTTATGAATCGTTCTTTTAGCTCCATGTCCATAGATTGACACTCCTGTTTGGTGTTCTTTTTTAATATTCTATGATATTATTAATTTTTATTTATCTCTTTCCATTAATAACAGTTCCTAAACTTGACAGGACTATCTTTTAGTTTTAGCTAAAAGTGCAGTTAGCATGTTTTGTTGATTAAGTCCGGGCAAATGATACGCATTTATACACGAGGAACTACACAAGCCTCTGCCTGCCCCCACATCACAAGAGCGGGCGGAGCAAATCAAGAGGGTCACCCTGTATGAGTGAACAGAAAGGGGGTGGCAGGGAGTGGAAAAAAGGATGGGCGTTGGGAGTCATTTAATGTAACGAAATCAAAATAAACTTAAAAAAGGAATAGCTTTGACCTGGTAAACATCTGTTAAATTATACCTTTTATTGCTTCTTCAACTCCTGTTATTAAAAACTGGACTGCTATGGCTGCCAGAAGCAGACCCATAATCCTTACAATAACCATCGTTCCCGTTTTACCCAAGATTTCAAATGCCTTTTCGGACCTGGATAGAATAAAATATGAAATCAGGAACACCAGACCAATATCTAAGAAGAGGAGGATTTTATTTGTAGTTCCATTTGCAGCATGGAAAAGTACTATTCCTGTCGTTATAGCCCCGGGTCCAGTGAGCAAAGGAACAGCGAGAGGGGTAAAAATGCTCTGCACATTCTGGTCCTCGGTGGTTCAAAGTCACACTAATCCACAAGTTTGGCTGCCACATGCCGCCCTGACGGGCTGTGGTGGCAGGGGTAGGGGGCAATCGAATGCATTTCTTATATTATATATTTTAACAGACGCCGGCAGCTAACAAACATAACATTCACTTCGCACCCCCGGACCGCCGGACCGCCGAACACCCATGCATCCATGTGGCACCATAAAAGTACATGACAGCTTCCACACCACAAGGACGAGTGGAGCAGATCTGAACAGGCACCCGGGTAGAGTGGAGACGAGAAGGGGGCGGCAGAAATGTCAAGATCGAGGTAAAATAAAAATCATGCATCAAGCTAACAATCGTACATCCAACGGTACACCTTTCTTCTCATCACGTGCCAACGATATAGCTTCGTTGGGGCACAGTTCTACGCATATTCCACAACCCATACATAGTTCCCAATCTACAGCAACACATATTTCATTTTCAGAGAGAGCACTAAAAGGACATACATCTATGCATGTGCCACAGGCAGTGCAAATATCATTATCTAACTGCGCTACGTAACCCGAAGAGGCCATTGATGGGATATCATATTTCACCATGGCTTCTATTCCCCCACAACAACACTTGCAGCAGTTGCAGATGGAGTAAAAGCGATCTATACAAGCATCCTTAAACCAGGCAGTGTGCAAGTGCCCGCGTTCATGTTCGGATTGGAGGAGTTCTAAAGCCTCCGTTTGAGTGAGTTTGCGGCTGCTTTTTGGGTTATGCTCCAATATAAAATCTACAAATGGTTGACCCACGATCATACAGACCTGAGTTGGCTGACAGGGATTCTCATGATTATGGCGGCAGGAACATTCATAAACAGCTACATCAGGCGGCCCCTTGAGTACGATATCGCGCGCTATTTGATAAGGGATAATCTGTTCCAGATCATGCAAAGGAATATCTTTATCATTGGTTATGATGGAATGGGCTTGTTCAGGTGTAAGGATTTTGCCGTGATAGTGCTCTGATAACCAAATTTTTCTTACTGGACTCAACCGGGGAAGGATTTTGTTAATGAGGAGGTTAACATATTGATTTGTCCAGCGGGCATAGATATATCCATGAAAAGCTTGAAGATTGAGGATCCTCCGCAAACCTGCCTCTTTCATGAATTTCCAGGTCGAAGGACGTAAAGGTCTCCACCTTTCACCTAAAAACCATATACCTAGAATTATTATTAGAATTACTCCGATGAAGATTGAAATAGTTCCCACCAATCTTTATTCCTCCTACTTCCTATAAAAGTAAATTAATTTTCTTTTTAGACCTTATAAATATATCCATTCAAATCCTGCAATTTATTGATCAGGTCCGGGCATTGATCCGTATTCATTCATAGGCACCTGAAAAGCGCCTGCCAGCCCCCACACCACAAGGGCGGGTGGAGTGGAGGCGATAGGGGGCGGCGTGAGAGCTGAAGAAGGGATGAGGGGCAGGTTTTCATTCTTTTTTAGACGCAGATTTACACAGATTTACGCAGATTAGATGTTGTATTTATTACATAATTTATATATTTAAAAACCATAGTGATAATCCACCGCAAACAACTGAATACAACTCCCCCAACCCAACCCCGGCGCATATCCACCCACACACAGCCACCCTTGCAGGAGGAGGCAGGAATCACATTCATAGTCGGCACCCTGTTTCACATTCCAGACTCTCCGGACCCAGGAAACATGAATAATGATATATGTATATATTTATTAATTATATAAATACATAGATATTTTGCGTTGAAGTTTAATAAAGTGATTAAGACTATTTTGAAGGCTTTTGTTTGTTTTTGAAGTGAAATGGATGATTTAAATTTATTGAACCGAAAGTATGCTTAAGTGATTCGATCTTCCACTATAATTTAGTTGTTCAACGGAATATAAAGGAGGTGATAATTGATGAAAATTAGAACAATTATTGGAGTATTGCTGGTCCTTGCATTAGTACTGGGTTCAACAGGATCTGCATTCGCTGCTAATGAGTGCAATAATGAGTGCAATAATGAGTGCAATAATGCGTACAATAATGCGTACAATAATGCGTACAATAATGCGTACAATAATGCGTACAATAATGCGTACAATAATGCGTACAATAATGAATGCAATAATGAATGCAATAATGAATGCAATAATGCGTACAATAATGAGTGCGATAATAATTGCAATAATAATTGCAACAATGATTGAGTGCAATGGTAACTTCAATTATGTTATAGACGGTAGTAGACCGTATTATGGCCCTCATTAAACGGATTAAATCCTCATTGACACAGTTAAGTGTGTGGGAAACCACACACATTTTTTTTAGTAACTGCATAATTGCTCTTCTTAGCTTTTTTAAAATGTTTAATCAAATAAGCTGTTTATCGTTTGCTGTGCCAGTGCTCCCGAATGCACTCTTTGTATCAGGAAATTGTATTTACTCCCAGCACAAAACTAAAAACTCTCGCACCAAAAAGTACTTACATCATTAATAATTATATATTATTGAGGCTTTAAAGCCCCATCAAAACATACAGCACAAATTGGGAGGTTTGAAAGATGGTAAGCATAGAAGATATTCCTGCAGAGCAAAGGTGGGAGATTGCAGCCAGGGCAGCAAGTGCAATCCCATTCGCATATGATATTGCCTTCAGGGAAGTAATTGGTGAGAAGTATGATGAGATAGAACGGCCCATCTATATTGAAGCAGGGAAGGAAATCAAGGACATTGCATCCGCCCTTGGACTGCCAACAGGCAATGCCAGGGATATCTACGATACCTCAGATATTATTTTGACAATCCTCTATGGACCTGAGTTCAAGGGCGAGACCACAGAAGAAGGGAACGACAGGACTGTGGGGAAGACAACACAGTGTTCCATGCTAAACAGGGCAGTGGAGATGGGACTTGATCCGAAGATAGTGGCACTCACTGGATGCCAGATATACCACAAATCGGCTGTCGAGAACCTTAATCCAGGGTTTACCCACAAGTTCAACAAGAGCATGTGCGGCGGCGACCCGTACTGCGAGATGGTCATTGAACGCAGGAAATAACTGGAATTCCTGACTGTGACAAAAGGGGGCTAAGGTTTGAAAGTGCCCAGGGAATTGTTTAAAAGAATGGTGTGCCGGCTTGAGTGGTACGGTTTTACTACAAACTCTATTAGCCAGCTGCTATAATTTTTAAATTTTTAGTAGATGGATTATATAAAATTACTAATATTCGAATGCGTGCATATTCAGTATCTTGGGACATTGACGGACGAAATAGAAAACCACGGGGCAGAGTATTATTTACAGGCCTTGGTACTTAATGGAAGCAACTGGTAAAAAACAAAATATTAACATATATACTGCAAGGATGTGAAATATTATGGTATCGGAAAAGACGATTGATGAATCTGCAAAACCCCTCATAGATAAAGCAAAGAGGGACGAAGTTGAACTTGTCTGGGACCGTTTTGAAAAGCAGGGAGACAAATGCAACTTCGGCGAGCTTGGAATCTGCTGTAAGAACTGCACTATGGGCCCCTGCAGGCTTACCCACCCCTCGCTGCCGATATATCTCAGGGTAGGTCCTCATGCAGCGAAAGCTGTGAAAGGAGTCTGTGGAGCTGGCTATGATACGCTCGTTGCAAGAAACCTTTCAAGGGCGATCGCAGCAGGTGCTGCGGCACACTCGGATCACGGCAGGGATATAGCTCACACCTTGCTCCTAACAGCAGAGAATAAAGCATCGGGATATGAGATCAAGGATGAGGTGAAATTAAAGGCTCTTGCAGCAGAGTTTGGGATCGAGACTACGGGTAAAGATAAACATGTGATTGCAAAAGAGCTTGCACTCGCAGTTCTTGACGAGTTTGGGATGGTAAAGGGCAGGTTGCAGTTCGTTGAGCGTGCACCAGAGGTTAGACAGAAGCTCTGGAAAGACCTTGGAATCATTCCAAGGGGAGTCGATAGAGAGATCGTTGAGATGATGCATCGAACCCACATAGGGGTTGATAACGACTATGCGAACCTCATCCTTCATGGACTCAGGACATCCTTATCAGATGGCTGGGGAGGCTCCATGATTGCGACAGAGCTTTCTGATGTCCTTTTTGGAACACCAAAACCTGTAACATCGAAGGTGAATCTCGGGGTGCTAAATGAGAAGGAGGTCAACATCGTGTTGCACGGGCATGAGCCGATCCTCTCTGAGATGCTTGCAGAAGCAGTAAATGACCCGGAACTTGTGGGACTTGCAAAGATGGAAGGAGCTACCGGTATCAATCTCTGTGGGATGTGCTGTACCGCAAATGAGCTTTTAATGAGACATGGTATTCCTGTTGCTGGAAATTTCCTTGACCAGGAGCTTGCAATCGTAACAGGAGCCGTTGAGGCGATGGTTGTAGACGTGCAGTGTATCATGCCATCACTTGGAGATGTTGCAAAGTGTTATCACACGCTCCTCATCTCAACATCACCGAAAGCAAAATTCCCACACGCCGAGCATATTGAGTTTGATGAGGAGAATGGGTTTGATATCGCGAAGGAAATAATAAAACGGGCAATTTTAAACTTTAAAAATCGTAATCCTGGGAGGGTGTTGATACCATCAGATCCATTAGATATGATGGCAGGATTTAGTGCTGAAGCGATCATTGCGGCACTTGGTGGAAGTTTAACACCGTTGATCGATGCGATAAAAGAAGGGAAGATCAGGGGGATTGCTGCTCTTGTCGGGTGTAACAACCCAAAGGTGGTGCATGATAAGAACCATGTTGAGATGACAAAGGCGCTGATCAAGAAGGATATTCTTGTGGTTGAAACAGGATGTAGTGCAATTGCATGTGCAAAAGCAGGGCTTCTACTCCCTGATGCGGCAGATATGGCAGGAGAAGGTTTAAAATCTCTCTGCAGATCGCTTGGGATACCACCTGTTCTTCACATGGGCTCCTGTGTTGATATAAGCAGGATACTCGTTGTTGTAGCCGCTATTGCTAACGAGCTTGGTGTTGACATATCAGACCTTCCAGTTGCAGCGGCAGCGCCCGAATGGATGAGCGAGAAGGCTGTCAGCATAGGGACTTATGCAGTTGCATCAGGAATATTCACGCTTCTTGGAGTTCCTCCGGCGATTATGGGAAGTTCAAATGTTGTGGAGCTTTTAACAGAAGGTGCAGAGGATATTGTCGGCGGTAAGTTTGCAGTTGAGACTGATCCGATAAAAGCAGCAAAAATGATAAGCGATGTGATCGATGATAAGCGAAAGGGTTTGGGATTATAGCAAAAAATGCAATGGGTGCCACTGAATTCATTCGGGGATGGTGCGGACGGGGCTGCACATCGGCTAATCCATACTCGAAATAATTGCGGTAACGCTGATAAAGATATTATGTTTCATGAACCCGATACTTTTTGACATCTCCAAAAACTACAAAAATGCAGTATCCAGAAGAAATTTCCAGGCAGGGATCACAGGTATGTCATCCACTGTACCTTCCTCTTCAAGTGTCACGATCATTGATCTTTTGACCTTATCACCAAATTTCTCTTGATACTTCTTTACCTGCTTAATAGATTTCCTGCTTTTTTTCACTTCAATTATGTCCTGTTTGTCATTATCAGGGATTATGAAATCAATCTCAAAACTATTTTTATAGAAAAATCTTGCATCAGTATGCGATGCTACAATGTTTTCAAGCATATATGGCAGGATCGAATCCATATCCTGGTTGAATGCAAATGCAAGGTTTGGTGTATAGAGATAAGCTTTTTTCATTTTTCTCCTACTTGCAATAGGACTGCCCCTGTAATTGAAAACATACTTTATTAGAAGCCCGAACTCAAGATACTCAAAATAATTGGCAATAGTTCTCTGGTCTTTTCCAAAGTCCTTACTAATCTCTTTATAATTAACTATCATGCCAGGTTTTTTACAGATTATATATACAAGAGTCTTAAGCAGCTCAATATCCTTTATCTCAAATTCGTCTGGCAGGTCCTTATATATGACCCTTTCAATGACATTGTTCAATATATATTTCCTTGCGAAATCCTCATCATCTTCATTGTAGAGTTCAGGAAACATTCCGTATTTAATATATCGATAAAAAAGTGGGATCAATTCCCTTTTCCATAGGTCAGGGTTTTCCCGGATCATTTTCATATCCCTGCCACTCATCTCGATAAATTCCTCAAATGAGAGCAGCTTCATCTGAAAATCCATTATTCTTCCTGCAAGGCTTTCTGTTGATTTTCTTCTTAGACTTACCGATGCAGAACCCGAGATAACGAATTTTATGTTCGGATAAAGGTCATAGTAAACCTTTATCTTGTTCTCCCAATCGTTGACTTTTTGTATTTCGTCAAGGAAAATGTATATCTTCCCTTCTGCATCATCAAAATTGTTACCTAAAACAGTTTGTTGGTAGCTTTCAAGGATGTCTTTGAAATCAAATACAATCTCATCGAAAGAAAAATAGAATATGTGTTTTTTATCGACATAGGTGAGTAGGTCCTGTATAAGCTGGAACATGATTGTTGTTTTTCCTGCTCTCCTTAACCCCCATATGAGAATTACCTGTCTTTTATCGTTATATTTTTCAATATCAAAATAGATGTGCCTTTTGTATGGTTCAAGCCAGGAATCCTTTACATTTCCTGTTTTCCACCACGGATTAAACTGTTCCAAATCGCCTATTGATGTCATAATTACCATATGGGTACTATAACTATTTAAATCTAATTACGTTATTACGTTATCATTTTATAATTTTAATTACATTATAATGTTATTAATTTACATCAATCAACTGACGGTTAAAAATTGGCACGAACATTTTAAGACAAAATTTACGAGCATCATCGAGATGCTCCGGATTTGAGCGCTAGCGAAATCCAGGGTCGTTGACTTCGTAGATCGCCAGCGCATATTCGAAGTAGGATTGGTAAATGGTCGAGAGAGTTTTTGGATGAATAAGCAATGCTCGTTATGTAAAATTTAGCAAAACATCAATTATCAATTCTTGAATACGGCACAAATTATCAGCTAAAGAGTAATTCTTTTTTTGGAATAGATTCGTTGTGCTATATTTAAGTAACTACAAATCCAACTATTGAACATGCAATTCACTGTAAAACTCGAAGAATCAGATGAAGGTGGATATACTATTCAATGTCTTGAACTTCCTGCAGCAATAAGCGAAGGAGATACCAAAGAAGAAGCTTTGGAAAACATTAAAGAGGCAATTCAACTGGTTCTTGAAGTCATGCAGGAACAAGCCCGTTCGTATACAGAAGTTTTTAAGGTGGAAGTAGCCAGTGCTTAAATTTCCTTCTGTGTCTGGCAAAAAAATAATCAAATCTTTGAATAAGATGGGCTTTATTATTGTACGGCAAAGGGGAAGCCATGTGTTTATGCAGAGGGGAGATTCAACTGTTACTGTTCCCTTGAACAATCCTGTTAAAAAATCCACTCTCAAGAGTATATTGAACCAAGCAGGCGTTTCAATAGATGAATTGATAGAACATCTTTGAATTTTATTCGTTCAGCGTCGGTTTGAACATAATCTTAAGCAAAGAAATACGAATATTTTACTGAGCATCCTCCAGATTCCACACTTTTGTAAAGCTTGGTCCTTGACTTCGATTGACGATCTATGCTCGTTCAACACGATGAAGATACAAGATCATTCATTGAAATTCATGAAGAGGCACAAAGAAAGAGACCTGGACAGAAAAATAAATGCTTGGTTAAGACATGCTCCTCGTTGGAGAAATAACTAAACAGAATAACTTTCGCGAGTATGGAAATCCAATGCAAGGTTAGAGATGCTTCGGACTTGTAGTCTGGCGGTGGAGCGGTTGGGGCTCTACAGCCACCAGTCATTCCTAATCTATTATTCCCACCGTATTGCATAGTTTCTCTGCCAGTTCAAGTATATGGGTGTGTAGATTTTTTGGAGAGGGATGGGAATATTTTTATGAGAGTAGGTTCTATCTGGTGTGATGTGGGAAGTTATAAAAATAAATATGGACATTGACAGACTGAATGGGAAATCGGGAGGAGGTTTATCATATATAGACCTCTCTACTTAAGTCCTAGGTATGTGACTTCTTATGATGCATTCAATGGATGCCCTGCTACATGTAAAATTTTCATTGCGGGATAGATCGGCTGGGGCTGAAATATGGTGAAAGACATGGATTATACTAAAGAAAGAGCTTAATTAGAAAATGTTGACTAAAAAATGTTTTAAAATTTACAATCTTAAAATAAATATCCTTTTAACACAATATAATCAATTAATAGAAGAGGTTCGCCCATATATTCGAACTATCGATAACACTTTGCTATTTATTCTGATAGCAACCAGTGGGATTTTCAGTGTTGCAATTAGCTCAAATCAGTATCTGCTCTTTTTAGTTTGTCCATTAGTCGTTATGTTTGGTCTATCTATTATTGGTCTACGATGGTATGGCGTAAATTATCCATTAACTAGGACGATTGCTAAGATTGAAACTGAGATTAATGATTGTGTAGGTGAAAATGTTCTTTTTTTGGAAACTATGGATATTGGAGATGGTCATACCCGTGTTTCTTTTGTTAGATATATTGAAAAATATCATCCACATGTGAAAATTTTTGGATATTTTATTGTACTGATGTTTTTTTTTATCTACAGCGGTGCTACAATAAGGTTGTGTCCTATAAATCGTGACCTCTATATTAGTTGAATTTGTTGATTTATGAAATAGTATTCATCAAGGAAGAGGGAACACGGATGCCACGGATTCGACGGATACGACGGATACGCACGGATTTGGGATTTCTGATTCAAATCATTCTTTACTATCATTTGTAAATATCACTCTTTTGAATTCGGGATTCTACCAAAATTTAATGATAGCCCGACTTCTTTATTAGTAGCATAGACTTTGAAAAACAAACTGATGATTTTATCTGTTAATTCGGCGTGAAGCATTTTGTTTTATCCTTTCAGATTAAACACGAAAAACGAATTAATCGTATCCGTGTGCATCCGCATGATCAGTGAAATCCGTGTTCTAAATCATTTGCCCCCATTTATACTTTAAGCGAGAGAGGATTGAAAGTGATATAATTTTCAAAAAAAATGTCACAGAGTCCAGATGGTAAACCCATGATTTTCAAGAATCAAACAAATAAAGACATCAGGTCATAAAAAATAGGACACTACCTACAATAATTGGTTTAATTAGCTTAAACAAGATATACGGAACCTATATATCACTTATAGTGGGCTTTGTTTATGTTCTTCCCGCAATAGCTTTACCAGTTATTTATTATTCATACCTTGGAAAGCCAAAATATTAGACAAAACACCCAATAGAAGTCTTTCACACACCAAACGGATGCCCCTAATTCATATTAATAATTATACCCCGCAGCTCTGCTGCGGTTGGGACAAACCGAGTAACAACTTCTAACCTGAAGTACATATTAACATATATGACCGAATTAAAACATGCATGCTACTGTGTTTATAAAATTCGGTGCCATGTGTTTTTTTTCTGCATGAAAACGAAACTACAAAACGACGGCACGTCATGCCCCGCAGCTCTGCTGCGGTTGGGTGTGCCGTCGTAACGTTTGACTCAGGGTGGCGCAATCGAGGCTGATATTACATTACCCATACAAAACAGCGAAGAGCCTTTTTTTCTAAAACATGCCACACATCTCAAATGTAATGGATAAATATATGTATCTAAAAAATTGTTATCTATTAAAGATTGTAATTTACGTTTAATAAATATTATCAAAAATATATGGAGAGTAAAATGAAACAGAGAATTATTGCAGCATTAATCCTTACAATAACAATTGCCCTTATGATATCACTTTCCGGATGTATCGAAAAAAATGAAAACCCGGAAACTTCCTCTGGCACATATTCAATAGAAAAATTGAACATTAGTAATGTTACAACCACATGGGATCTCTCATTCCTGTTCGATAGTAAAGAAGAAGCTGAGACTGGATTTGAAGAACTGGAATTACAATCAGAAAATATCAATGAAACATATCGCCCTAAATTTGAGACCCTTGATGGCACGGCGTTGCTGGAGTATTTAGAAACTGAAAAGAATTTCCTAAAATCACTTGATATCCTTTGGATATATGCATATGCTCAACATAGCTTAAATGTCAATGACGAATTCTACGAATCCTTTTTGATCAATATACAGGATCTGGCGACAGAACACGAAATTGCTACTTCCTTTGCCACAATAAAGCTGACTTCAATCTCAGAACCTGACTGGGAGACTATGTTTGATGATGAACCAGGGTTGTATGAATATAGGCCATATCTTGAATCGAATTACATTCGATTTGTGAACCACAGACCTCAAGATGAATCTCATGCTGCATTCTTGGCCGACATTTCCAATCAACGAATGAAACTTGAGACAAATGCATTTAAGAAAGTCACAAATAACGTTACTGTGGCTGGAAATATAACTCTGGATAATGGAGAGGAGTATGCAGTCAATTCACAATCCTATTATACTCTGCTTTCAACAGACACAAACAGGAATAACAGGAAGAAGTGTTATGATGCAAGATATTATCACCTGATCAATGAATCTGATGAAATGGCCCTGCTTTATTCTGAAAAGGCAAAGCTGGATGACCGGTATGCCAGAGAACTGAATTATACAGATTACTATGAAGCAAAAATGTTCTCTTCTTATCTTACAAAAGAACAGATCGATGATATGAACTCGGTCTTTAAAGAACGAAAAGATGTATTTGAAGGGTATAATGAGTTCAGGCGGGATAAACTTGGACTTGATAATTTAGCACCCTGTGATCTGTTTGTACAATTAATGGAGGAACCGGATCAACAATACAATTATACTGATTCATTAGTCGAGATACAGGAATCATATTCCCGTATGGATCCGGTGTTCAATGATATCTTTATAGAGACGGTAACTGGCAATTATTTAGATGTTTATCCAGACCCTGATAATGGGAAACAGCCGGGTGGTTATGCTATTTCTATGTGTGCCCTGCAATCACCGTCTATCATTTTTATGAACTACAACGGATTGATCGGTGACAAGAAAACCATTACCCATGAATTGGGCCACAATATCAACTTCTATTTGATGGGTAATACCGTTGATTATCTGTACTGTGGAGGGCCGGAGTATGAAATGGAGATCCCATCCACTTTCAATGAAGAACTATTCGTTGATTATGTTATCGAAAATTACGATAAAGATACAGCTGTGGCAGTTCTATCTCAACATATCGGGGAATATCAAAACTATTTTACATTTCAGCCATTAATTACTGAATTTGAATTTGAGGCACACAAATTAATTAACGAACAAGATAACATTAGCGGCGCAGAACTCAATTCAATATGGACAAATCTCTCAAAGCAATATAGAAGTGATTCCATTGGATATTATGAAGGGGATTCTGCTGAATGGACGTATATAAATCATATATATTTAACAAACAATTATTATACATTCAATTATGCAGTTTCAAAGGCAATTACCCTTTCTCTGTTCAAAAAATTCATAGATGATCCGGAAGAATTCAATAAGAATTACATTGAATATCTTTCAGTAGGTACCACACTTACTCCATCGGAAAAACTGGAAAAGTACTTTGATATAGAAGTGAACAGGGAATTGTTTGAAGATGCCATGGATATTGTAAAGTTGAGAATAAATGAATTAAACAGGCTTGAAAAAGAGGATACTTCAAATTCCTGAAGTTTTAACAATACCTAACATTTTATTGGGTTGGAGTACAATATCTTCTGGGCATCATCCTGGTGCCCTTCTTTCTAAAACTGAGTCCATAGCTAGGAAATGGGAAAGTCATGCTCGCAAAATGTGATAGGAATTCAGAACAACCTCGTAAAACCTTACAATATGGCGAAAAAAAAATAATATTTACAGACTTCACAGACTGTGAATAATATCCACAACCCCTATTGCAGCTATTGCATTGCCCTTTTCATCTTTAATAGTGGTCACCATTACAGGAGTACCTGAGTAATCTCCACTTTTCGGGATTGTTGTAATTGTTGAATTTGTCTTAAGAGCCTCTTCAAGTACAGGTCCTGAATAATCATAATCCAGCACTCTGCCTGTTTCGATCCGTACGCCCCGTTTATTCAGCGTTCGCATAGTAACCGGAAGTCCTATAACTACTTCATGGATTGCCATTGCTATTGGTGCGATTTCTTTACTGGTTGAATCAGCACTTATTACTATATCAGGATATGCCATTGTCTTTCGCTCCACATCTAATAATTTCTAATGCTTAAATTTCAGGCCGTGTGTAACATTTACAATTCCAATCGCTGCAACCGCATTACCATTTTCATCCTTAACAGTAGATACTACTATTGGAATGTCTTTATATGCACCGGATTTTGGTGTGGTTTTAATTGTTGAGTTTGTCTCAAGAGCCATCTCAAGTATAGGGCCTGAATAATTATTATCCACTATTTTTCCCATTTCTATTCTTAAACCTTTTTTGTTTAACGTCCGCATAGTAACAGGAAGTCCTGCTACCATTTCATGGATAGCCAGTGCTATTGGTGTGATTTCTTTACTGGTGGAATCGGCTGAAACCTTTATTGCAGGAAGTTCCATTTTGTTCACTCCGGATATTTTATGATAAATCTATTACTTAATCTATAATTACTTCTTCTATAAAGTGTTGACGATTGTACACATAAACATTATCCATAGCGTCAGGAATGGCTTGGATTTACCGTTATAGGCATCAGCAAACTGCTTCCACGCTCATTTCTGCCTGTGGTCTTTTTTTCTCAAAACCTGGACGAACATGATCAAGTTACAGAGGTTTGGAAATGATAATACAACAATTGAAAATATTAGCCTAAAATAATACACTAGTGTCGAGTCAACCTTCAAGTGTCGAATTATGAAGGGCATAGGGCACAATTCTAAAATCCAGTAGTTTCAACAATTATATTAGACGCAGATTTACGCTGATTAACGCAGATGCAACCTTAAATCAGCGTAAATCTGCGTGAATCAGCGTCTTGGAAATAACTGGGAAATAGAACAGTATCAGATAATATATCTAGCGATATTATATGGTTGACTCGACACTAGCGTTCTGATATTTCCAAAGTTGTTTTTTTTTTAACAGTACATATAATATTTATGAAAGTATAATCTTGTGATCCTTTTGCTGCAGCGTTTACAATCTTAGCAGGAATTGCCGGCAAAGGTATTGTTCTATGCAAACAGGTTTTTATGGTTGTGCTACCTTAATTGCTACATTGAAGGACTGATATTATGACAGTTGATGTATTTTTCAGGTCAGCAGAGGATGTGGGGGCAAAAACCAACCAGATCGATCAGGTAAAGGAATTGTTCCTGAAAATATCACCGGTTAAGGAAGGCGATATTGTAGCAGTCAAGATACACCCCGGAGAATATGGGAATACCACATATATCAGGCCAGTGCTAGTGCGTACAGTTGTCGACCTGGTAAGGGAAGCGGGCGGCATCCCTTTTGTTACAGATACCACTACATTGTACAAGGGCATGAAACTGAACGCTGCAGACCTGATATGGGCTGCGGCAATGAACGGTTTTACCCAGGCCAGCATGAATGCACCGTTCATTGTAGCGGATGGACTGCTTGGGGATGATGCTGTGAAAGTGGACATAGGGGGCTTGATACTGAAGGATATAACTGTGGCATCAGCTATCGCTAAGGCCGATTCCATGATAGTTATTTCCCATGCCAAGGGACATCCCGGCTCGGGGTTAGGGGGCGCTGTGAAGAACTTGGGAATGGGGTGCCTGGATAAAGAAGGTAAGACCAGGGTTCATGAAGTAGGCAGGCCCACCATCGACCCTGAGAAATGCACCGGATGCGGTGAATGTATTGATATCTGCGCCTGGAATGCCCTGGTATTGGGGGATGCCCATGCCAGTGTAGACTGGAACCTGTGCCGAGGGGAACTGGCATGTCTGGCTTCATGCCCACAGGAAGCTATCATTGCACCCGATAATGTAGATGTGGAGATGCAAAAGCTACTGGGCGAGGCAGCACTTGGGCCCATTAAGTGCCTGCCATACAGGATAGGTTACATCAACTGGATATATGACCTGACCCCTGGCTGTGACTGCTTTAATTTCTCTGCACCCAAATTTGCTGATGATGTGGGTATCACGGCATCAACCGACCCTGTAGCTATTGATGTAGCAACTTTGGATTTGATAAACAGGAAGATGGGGCATCATGGCAGGAGTATAACTGATGTATGGGGCGTGGATCCGATCATGCATCTTAAGTATGCTGAGCAGATCGGTTGCGGGAGCATGGAATATTATCTGATGGAATAAGTTTTCTAAGATTCACTCCAGTCAATTCTGTAAACTTTCAAGTGTCATAATCCCATACGGTTTGCTCTGAAAACTGTATTTTCACGCTATCACTCCTTATTTTTTCCCTTACAGCAATGTAACATTCAGGAGTAAGGGGGTTGCAGGATGGAGTGATGTGCTTTATTCAATATGGGAAGATATGCAGGAGCGGTTAAAACAATACCATATGCGTTCGATATCGGAAACGGTTAATTCTATGGTGATGGCTAAATTTAGAGCTTCTTTGAGGAAAAGACTTGATGCGCGCAAGGTTACTGAAATACGACTGAAAAATGTTGCACATAATGTTAGGAGAATTGGATATCTTGAGATTATGGATGGTATTATACCGCATTGGCCACGTAAGGCAGGATAAGTGAATTTTGTACCAAGTCCGATTGATATAGATAATGGGGTAAATTGGAATAAAAAAAAAGTTGATATATGTTGATGGATCATTTAAGGTGAAATACAGTTGAAAACTAAAATACGAAACTCATGCGAAATATTATGTATAATTGTGAACATTTTTTTAATTTCAAGGAGTTTTGGGACTGCCTGTTATCATCCTGTTCTATATATGCTACACGTACAGTCTGGGCAACATTGACATTCAAACCCAATAATTTTCTCCACTGACGCATTGTGGACATTTGATCGAAATGAAGTTCGAGTCGGCCTGAAATTCAAATTCACAAAAAGTACATCTGAAGAATACTTTTGATTGATCAATAAAATCATCCATGATTATAGCTTTATATTTATGAAATTACACATATTTATATACTTGTTATGATGTTTAATTTAAAAAGGATTTCCCCAGGACATGATAAGCATTATGACAGCTGAAATCTATCTTATATTATCTGGAAAGGGTGGAGTGGGAAAAACCACAGTTTTCTCAAATCTTGCAACCTCAATTGCAATGTTAGGAAAAGAGGTCATCATAATTGATGCTGATCTGGCAATGCCAAATCTGGGACTTGTTTTTGGTATGCTCGATCCACCAATAACTATTCATGACGTCCTTGCCGGCAGTGAACCGCTAGAAAAAGCCATCTATGAAGGACCCAACGGTTTGAAATTTATTCCGGGCGGGGAAAGTATCGAAGGATTCCAGGCAGCTGACCCCTCTCGTATGATAGATGTACTGGACAACTTAAAAGAGACGGTAGATTATATATTAATAGATGCCCCTGTAGGCTTAAACGAAGATATTATCTTGTTGTTACCCGCAGTTGATCACATTATAATCATTTCCACTCCTGAGCTGATATCTATGGCAGATGCTCTGCGAATGCTACTCATTGCAAAGTCAGCAGATAGGATCATCGACGGTGCGATTTTGAACCGCACTAATGTATATGATGAAAATAGTGCAATAGAATTGCTCAAAAAGACCATGGAATTAAAGATACTTGCTGTAATTCCCGATGATATCAATGTGCATAGAGCTGGTCTGAATAAGATTCCCCTGGTAATTTCAAATCCTGATTCACCGGCATCTATTGCAATTAAGAAACTGGCAGCACAACTTATAGGAGTTGAATTTGTCCCTGATACCAAGAAAAGTGGTATAATCCAAAAGATACTTGGAGCATTAGGGTTTAATGTCAATTCAAATGAAAGACCGAACTGAAAAATCAAATACAAGTGAGAAAAAAGCAGTTGGTGAATCAGCTGCAAATCTTGTAGGGGACAAAATGGTAGTGGGTCTTGGTACAGGGTCGACCACTGCTTTTGCAATTGAATCACTTGGACACAGAGTTAAACAGGGATTGGACATCAGAGGTGTTCCTACGTCATATCAGTCACAAATGCTGGCAATTGAGCATGGCATTCCCCTCACTTCACTTGCACAGGACCCGGTTGTAGATATAGCTATCGACGGTGCGGACCAGGTTGATGCGAACTTGTGCGTGATCAAGGGTGGAGGTGCCGCCCATACCAATGAAAAGATCATCGCAGCTTCAGCCAGGCGGTTCGTGGTACTTGTGGACCCGACCAAAGTGGTTGAAGTGCTGAACCACTATGTACCCCTGGAAGTCATGCCGCAGGCCCTGGAACTGGTCAAGTCCCAGGTCAGGGAACTGAAAGGTAAGCCTGTGTTGCGTATGGCGGCACATAAAGACGGACCTGTGATTACAGATAACGGTAATTTCGTGGTGGATGCTGATTTTGGTATGATCAATGACCCTGAACAGCTTGCCAGGGAATTATCCAATTGTACCGGAGTAGTCGAACACGGTATTTTCCTTAATGCGGACGAGGTCTATGTTGGAAAGCCGGATAGTGAAATTGAAATACTGAAGCGCAAAGGTTGATGTATAATTATAAGTGTAAAGGTTGATGCATTACTATGGCAGCGTCTTCATTTAAGAAACTCAAAAGTGTCCATGAACTACATGAATCTGTGCATGACCAGCAGACCCTGCTATCAAAACTTAATAAAGAACTCTCGGCATATACTGTTTTTGACCTGATGAAAATACAGGCCCAACTGGAGAAGGAATGTAAGTATCTCCCCTTGAAATATAAAAAAGTGTTCAGGGAAAAGATGGCTGAACAACTTATTTCAAATTTTAAAGCAATTATTGCTAAAACACATTCCTATAATCAGATACTTGATAAGGAACAGTTTATTGAATTCATTAAAAGTTTCCAGGAAAAACTTGATAATATTGATACGAAAGACACTTCCCAGGCACATGATATGACTGTGCTATACCATTTATGTGCTCTTTACAATATCTTCATAACCAAAACACCGCCCCATCCTGAAGGTACGCCTTTTCCGGGCGGGTTTTTTGTTGAAAAGATAGGGGACCATTATTACTGTCCTGTGAAGGACAAGCAGAAAGATAATGATGAAGCCCTTTGCAGGTTCTGTGTGGCCAGGCAGAGTCAAATAGAGTAATATCCTCTCACTGCTAATCAAAAGGGTATTATAGTAATTTTACTAGTTATAAACAATAGACATTGAGGTAATATTATGAGTGGAGAAAAGAATCCTTACGATAATGCCTGCGGGCAGATTAAGATATGCGCAGCACAGATGGACATGGACCCCGGGCTATATGAGATACTCATCAGCCCTAAAATGATACATACCACCTCCCTGCCAATTAAAATGGATAATGGGGAGATAAAGGTCTTTACCGGGTACCGCGTCCAGCATAACGATGCCAGGGGACCATATAAGGGCGGTATCAGGTATCATCATGAAGTGTCAATGGATGAAGTAAAATCCCTTGCAATGGGGATGACATGGAAATGTGCACTCATCGACATACCTTACGGCGGTGCAAAGGGCGGCATCGTCTGCAATACAAAGGAAATGTCCATTCGTGAGAAGGAACACATAACCAGGCGCTACACTACCATGATATCCCAGTTCATCGGTCCCTACAGGGATGTGCCAGCGCCTGATATGTATACAGATGCCCAGACCATGGCATGGATGATGGATACCTATAGTGTCATAAAGGGATACTCTGTTCCTGAAGTGGTGACCGGCAAACCTATCGGGTTGGGAGGAAGCGAAGGACGTGCCGAGGCTACAGGACGGGGTGCGGCAATAATCTTAAGGGAGACTGCCAAAACCCTGGGTATGAAACTGAAGGATTCAACTGTTGTGATACAGGGTTTCGGAAATGTGGGTGTTAACGCTGCAATGACGTTGAACAGTATGGGATGCAGGATTATCGGGGTAAGTGATTCAAGAGGCGGTATATATGATCCTGACGGTCTAAACCCCAGTAAGGTTTTTAGCCATAAATTAGAGACCGGTTCGGTTGTTGGGTTCAAGGGGAGCGAAAAGCTGACAAATGAAGAACTCCTTGAACTTGAATGTGACTTCCTTGTACCGTCTGCACTGGGGAACCAGATCACAATGAAGAATGCAGGAAATATCAAAGCGAGGGTGATCGTTGAAGGTGCCAATAACCCCACCACGACCGAGGCAGACGAGATACTTGATAATAACGGGATATTACTGGTGCCTGATATTCTTGCAAACTCAGGCGGTGTCATGGTGAGCTATCTTGAATGGGTGCAGAATATTAACCGCCAGCACTGGAGCCTGACAGAGGTTAACCAACAGCTTGAGGCAAAGCTGGTGTCATCATTTAAGAATGTATGGGATGCGAAAGAAGAGAAGGGACTGAATATGCGGGATACCAGCCTGGCAATCGGGGTGGGCAGGGTGGCCGATTCGATCAAGATGTTGGGACTTTTCCCTTAGGGACTGCCAGGAAATAAGTTGGTAAATTTAACAGAAGATTTGTGTAGATACACAGCACATACGCCAATATGAATTATATTTTGCTGCATAACAATCGATAAAATATTAACCGCCGATGAACGCTGATAAACGTACTATTATACCTTTTGTTTTGTTCAGCACGAGGCGGGGCAGCTACCGCTAGAAAGAATTTGGTTGGTTCATATCACCGCAATTTTACCTGCATCTGTGATGGAATATCCGTCCTCGCCTGTGATGTATCCCATTGCCTTGAGTTCCCGCAGGTGGTTGTATGTCATGCCTTTTGAGATGCCGACACCTCTGGCTATATCCTGGACTGAGCTCACTCCTGACTTGATGTGTTCGAGGATTATCTTTTTAGTGTCAGAAATGTTGAAACTGAGTATGGGAAAGTCTATGATGAAGTTGTCTTCTTCGGTCACATAAACGATACGTTTTACCATGTCGCTTCGTGTGTACGCGCCAAAGAGTGCCCCGAAGGCCTGGGGTTTTCTGCCGCCTGAGACGTTTATCGTGATGTGGTTGCCCCGGGCGTGTTCTTCTTCTATGAGGTTTGCTACGTCCTGCGCGACTTGGACGGGGTCATAGAGGGAAGTGTTCTTTTTCTGGATATCGATTATTTTGCCGAAGGTGTCTTCTATGGTCTGTTCAGAGCGAAGCTTTTTTTCGACTGCCCCCTCTTCTGTGAGGAGAATGAGTTTTGACGGGGAAAGACGGGTGAGACAAACTATTACTGGTTCGAGTGTGTAGATTGTGGAGATGAGTGTGAGGTTTGCCATTTGGTATTGTTATCGTGTTAGTGCAATATATGTTTTGTGTATGAATTATGGTGTAGTTTATTGTATTTTGGTGGAAATATACATATGAAATATATGTTAGTATATAGTTACTATGCATACATCTATTACAGTTGGAAATCTAAAGGTCCACATTAATTTGGCATGATTTAAAAACTAATGATTGTGCGGGGGTGATAGTTCTTGAAAATTTAATTCACGGATGTCAAAATAGCATCACAAACTACACCTTATTGATGGGTCGATGTAAATTTTTTCACAGCGTTTTTAATCTCTTCATCCGCTTCAATCAGGCGCCGGGTTGTCTCAAATTTAGCATATTCTGTTTTAGCCAAATCATGGGCAAGTTCTGCTGAAATTGTACCGGCATTCTTTAAAATATCCTGTTCGTTCAAAGATAGGAACGAATCGAGTTTTGCTATCCAGTCTCTCATATACATCACTTTTCTGTGCTTGGCCTGAAGTTCTGCAAAATCGAGATACTGTCCAACAAGAAGTTCCAATGTGCTGATCTCTTCCTTATTGAGATCGTTTTTTGCCACTCCTACATCGTTTTTGTCAATACACGGCCTCGCCTTGCACCTTTCCATGTTGTCAGTCCCATATTGGGATGTGTGGCGTCTGCTCGACCGTGAATTAACTCCGCGGCTGTTTTACCGGTCGCCGCATAGAGCATTTTATTCTGAACAATGGCGTAAAACTCCTGTGTCATGGAATTTTTTGGATCATAATCTGCACTGGTCAGGTAGATATCGCGTACCTTCTGGTAAAATCGTTTTTCCGATGCGCGGATTGCCCGAATGCGCTCAAGGAGTTCATCAAAGTAATCGACCCCGCCGGGTTCAGAAAGCCGTTCATCATCAATGGTAAACCCTTTTACTACGTACTCGCTAAGGCGTTCGGTTGCCCATTGCCGGAACTGGGTACCGTGGTGGGACTTTACACGATAACCGACCGCGATAATTGCTTCAAGCCGGTAGAGTTTTGTTTTATAGGCTTTTCCGTCTGCGGCAGTTGTCAAGTATTCCTTGACAACTGAAGATTCTGATAACTCCCCCTCTGTGAAGATATTTTTTAAATGCAAACTGATATTCTGTTTGGTTGTCTGAAAAAGCTCTGTCATGGCGAGTTGAGAAAGCCATACTGTTTCACCTTCAAGCCGCACTTCAATGCGCTGTTTCCCGTCATGGGTTGTGTAGAGAAGTATTTCACTGATTGATGGTGCAAGTTCTGAAGAGGTTGTCCTTTTTTTCATATTTCAACCGCCTGTTCAATGAGTTATCCCACACGGTGTCTGGCTTGTTCGAGGGCATAGATTGTGGAGATTAGTCATTTGGTAGTGTCATTGTGTTAGTATAATATATGTTTTGTGTATATGATATGGTGTAGTCTATTGTACTTTAATGGATAGATATATATGTAATGCATGTTAGTATATGTTTGCTATTGACATGAATAATACAATTATAAATTAAACGGTTTATCTTGATTTGGTATAAGCTAAAAACTACTAATTGTGCGGTGGTAGAATTTCATGATTGAAATAAATAACATAAAAAGGTGATAAATGGTGGCTTATTTATCTGATAACGAGATGTATCAAAATTGGGGCAAGGCAGATAAGCTCGACAGTCAGGATGCATCTTCCTATCACTTGTTGGTGTATCATTGCCTGGATGTTGCAGCAGTTGGGCATGTATTGTTGCAAAATGATAAGCATCTTCTGAAGCGATTTACTGAGATTACATCTCTTAGTGATGAAATTGTAACTGATCTCATTACATTTTATCTTGCAATTCACGACATAGGTAAATTTTCAGACCGCTTTCAGAACCTTCGACCTGATATATTTGAACATTTGCGGGGGTGCACATGTGATAAATCATATAATGACCGCCATGACACTATGGGATACCATTTATGGAATAGTGTGTGGGCTCCACTCTGGGATGAAAACTTGCTTCATCTGGAACAAGGTGCCGACAGCAGCAAAATCGATTGGAACGATATCCTGAAATCGTGGGTTCAGGCAGTAACAGGCCATCATGGCAAACCGCCACTTCTTGATAACAATGGCATGACAATACATGTGCTGAATCTCTTTACTGAAAAAAATATTGATATGGCAAAATCTTTTGTAAAGGAAGTTGCTGAATTATTCATTTTGGATAAATCAAACCAGTCGCTGATTAGTTACGATGAGGAAATGGAAGATTTATTCAAACGTTCATCATGGCTGCTTGCTGGTTTGGTGATATTGAGTGATTGGATTGGGTCAAATAGTGAGTATTTCCCACTTAATTCAAAACCTATGCCGCTTGAAAATTACTGGAACAAAATTGCATTGCCAAAAGCAGAAGAAGCAATCATTAAAGCTGGCGTGTTGCCATCTGGCATATCCCCTAAAACGGGCATGAAGACTCTGTTCCCTAAGATAGATACTCCAAGTCCTTTGCAGTCTCATGTCTCTACATGTGAACTTGCGGATGGTGCACAATTATTCATACTGGAAGAGGTTACAGGTAGCGGTAAGACTGAAGCTGCTTTGGGCTTAGCCCACCGCCTCATGGAAAAGGGGCTTGCTGAAGGGATATTTGTGGCTTTGCCTACAATGGCTACAGCTAACGCAATGTATGAGCGGTTGGTTGAAGCATACAGATTGATGTTTGCAGCAGAAGCTACGCCGTCTCTTGTGCTGGCACATAGTGCACGACATCTGTCTGATACTTTCCGCCATTCCATTGGTTTGGAGCATCCCCCTGGAGATGGGGTTTATGCCAGAGATGAAGAAGAAGCTTCTGCACAATGTACTGAATGGCTTGCAGATAATCGCAAGAAGGCATTGCTGGCAGATGTGGGAGTCGGAACCATTGACCAGGGATTGATGGCTGTGCTTCCCTCCAAACATCAATCTTTGCGCTTGTTAGGTCTATCCCGTAGTGTGTTGATTGTAGACGAGGTGCATGCTTATGATCCATATATGCACACTCTTTTGTGCACTTTGTTGAGATTCCATGCGGCATTGGGTGGTAGTGCGATTCTACTTTCTGCAACACTTCCGATAAAACATCGTCAGGAACTGGTAAATAGTTATTATCAAGGGCTGGATAGGAAGCCGCACAAATTAAATGATAATTCATATCCTCTTATCACTCACAGCACTGCGAATAATACTTCTGAAACGCCTCTTAATACTCGTGAAGGCACTCAACGTAAGGTTGCTGTGAAGTTCTTTGATGATATTTCTGATGTGGAAAAATCCCTGGTGGATGCTGCTGAAAATGGAGGCTGTGCCTGCTGGATTCGCAATACGGTTGATGATGCAGTAGATGCATACAATAGTCTGTCTTCTAAACTGGGTTCTAAAAATGTTCTTCTTTTCCATGCACGTTTTGCTATGGGTGATCGCTTGAAGATTGAAAATAAAGTACTGGATACATTTGGTAAAAGAAGTAAAGGTGCTATCCGAAGAGGTCAGATTCTTGTAGCTACCCAGGTAGTGGAACAATCTCTTGACCTTGATTTTGATTATATGGTCAGCGACCTGGCACCTATGGATCTAATCATTCAACGAGCCGGGCGGCTTCATAGACATTCACGTAAGGAACGTTCTGGAACTCCTGCATTAGGGATATTTGCTCCGCCTTTGACCGACAATCCCACTGAAGATTGGTACAAAGATGTGTTTTCAAAAGCAGCTTTCGTGTATCCAAGTCATGGCCAACTATGGCTTACAGCTCGTTTACTTTCAGAGCATGGACAGCTTGTTATGCCGGATGATGCACGTGATTTTATTGAGGGTGTTTTTGGAAGTGATGCCAGAAATGATGTGCCAGAAGCACTAAGAGATAGGGATGATGAGGCAGAAGGTGAAAATATGGCTGCAATTTCGATGGCCAAGCTCAATCGTTTGTTGCCTGTCAAAGGATATGGAGCTACTGTCAGCCAGTGGTTGGATGATACTAAAACTCCAACACGTATGGGGGATTTAACCACGAATGTGCGACTTGCAAGATGGGATGGTGAGACAGTAATTCCCTGGGTGGAAAATGAAAAGTATGCATGGGATCTCAGTCAAGTGAGCATAAGCCAGAGAAAAATTAAGGATATGGTAAAATATGACGGAGATTTGAAGGCAGGGCTTGAAAAAGCAATGGAATCCATGCCTGATAAGGGTAAATGGGCTGTGATAATACCATTATCTGAGGCAGACGAGGGTCAATGGCGTGGGGATGCGATAAATGAACGTGGAGAAGGTATTCAAGTTATTTATAATTCTATTACCGGACTTAGTACAATTTAAGAAAATGAAGAGGTGTTGAATAATGACATTTAATTTAATAAATGATAAATGGATTCCAGTGCGAAGATTGGATGGGACACGAGAAATTATTGCCCCGTGGCAGGTTACTGATAATATCGGCTCAAATCCGATTGTGGGTTTAGATGCGAATCGTCCGGATTTCAATGGGGCGCTGATTCAGTTTTTAATTGGTCTGGTGCAGACAACGATGGCTCCGAAAAAAGATAGGAACTGGAGAACTGGATTTAATGAACCTCCTGAGGCTGATGAACTAAAGACTACTTTTGCAAAGGTATCTCATGCGTTTAATCTGGATGGTGATAGTCCGCGATTTATGCAGGATTTTGATCTTGATGAAGGGAAAACCAATTTTATAGATAAATTACTCGTGGAGATTCCAGGTGATGAAACGATCAAAGATAATAAAGACCATTTTATTAAACGAGATTCTGTAAAAAGAATGTGTTTGCCATGTAGTGTTATGGCACTTTTCACATTGCAAACTAATGCACCGAGTGGCGGTAAAGGGCACAGAGTATCCCTGAGGGGTGGTGGTCCATTGACTACCATAGTAATGGGTGAGACTCTCTGGCAAACTATATGGCTTAATGTACTAAATGAGTCTGATTTTCTTGATAATTGTGGAAATTCTTCGTTGACAGATGATGATGCTATTTTCCCATGGATGGGACCAACCCGCACTAGTGAAAAGGATCAGCCAACCACGCCAGAAAATGCACATCCTGCACAAATGTTCTGGGGAATGCCCCGAAGAATTGTCCTCAATTTTGAGTCGGCTGAAACTGGTAAATGCGATGTGTGTAGTTGTGATTCAAACTATTTGGTGACAAGTTACATAACAAAGAACCATGGCATAAATTATGAAGGAGGCTGGCGCCATACACTTACACCCCATAGCATAACAAAACAAAACGAGATTATTCCAAGACATGGGAATCCAAGTGGAATAAGTTTTCGCCATTGGTTAGGATTTGTACAAAATGATAATGTGAATAGAAATGAACCAGCTGCGGTAGTGCTTACATTCAGAAAACGACAGAGTGGATTGGAAAATAAACACTCACCGCAATTATGGGCATTTGGATATGACTTTGATAATATGAAAGTTAGATGTTGGTATGAAGGAAAAATGCCTCTAATTAATGTCGATGATAGTATTCGTGTAAATTATGAATCTGCAATTGAGCAATTAATAAAAACTTCTGAGTTGGTGATGAATAATGTTAGAAAATATGTGAAAGAAGCCATGTTTGGGCAACATGGGGGTGCAAAAGGTAATTTATCTTTCATTGATAATAGATTCTGGAATAGTACTGAACCAGAGTTTTATAATACAATCGAAAGCCTGCGCATTGCACTTTTGGATGGGGGTAATGCAGTTGATGCCGATGCTGTTGTTGATATAAAACTTAAATGGCTCAAAATATTATTTAGAACCGGGGAACAATTATTCGATGAATATTCTCAATCCAATCAAATAGAGGTTGCTGATCCAAAGCGTATTGCTTTAGCTCATAGAAATTTACGTAAGTTCAATCAGAAAAAGAACAAACAAATTAGGAAAATTTTGTACTTGCCTGATGAATCAGTCACAAGCAAATCAAATTATAATCATTGACATATAACTTTACAAGAGATATTTAGAGGTAAACTAAACATGAAACAAACTAAAAGTTTATCATTCGCATATAATCAAGATGCGCGTGATGCATTGTTGAAATGGTGGAAAGAGTTGGATGATTCTAGTGGGGACAGGGCTGCATTGAGGCGTTGTCATAACCCCACTGAAGTTGCATTTAATCCGGCATTTCATCGACTTAGAATGAAATTCAAGCAGTTTGGGTATGTGAATCAAGAATCTCTGGCATTGATAGCTGGCATCTTGTCTCATGTGAGGAGCAATAATGAGCGTATGCATATTGCAGCACAAATGGCTACACCAAAGTCGGGAAGCACTACTGCATGTGTTAGTGGATTGCGTTTTCGACGTGTATTGAAGGTTCAGGATAACACCGATCTGTTCGAACCATTGATACGCATTGTCCGTATGCTTGACGGAATTGTGAATATTCCTATGCTTGCAAATAGCATCTACTGGTGGAGTGTCAATGATTTCACACGCAAGGAATGGGCTTTTGCATATTATGATAAAGCACCAACAGAATCGTAAATTAATAAATCAATATACAATTTTATAAAGGAGGATAATAAACAATGAGTGAATTTATACAACTGCATATCTTAGCATCGTACCCGCCATCGAATCTAAATCGCGATGACCTTGGGAGACCAAAAACTGCTGTAATGGGTGGAACCCAGCGGCTTCGGGTATCATCCCAAAGTCTGAAAAGGGCATGGAGGGAATCAGATTTATTTAAGGAATCCTTGTCAGGTCATATTGGCATTCGTACAAAAGAGATGGGAGTTTATGTTTACAAAGCATTGACTACCGGATGTAGTCTTGAGGATGCAATTAAAAATAACGACGATGCAAATAAAATATTCTCACCAATGCCAGAGTCCAAGGCAAAGAAATATGCACAGGAAATTGCAGGTGTTTTTGGAAAGGTGAAAATTGCAAAGAAAAGTAAGGATGAGAAAGCTGAAGAAACCGAAGATGAGCCCCTTGGAGATTTAAAACTTGAACAGTTGGCACATTTCAGTCAGGAAGAGATAAATCTGATTGATTCACTTTTGAAGAACATAGCTGAAAGTGGTGATACACCTACTAAAGATGATTTATTGCTTTTGCGAAAAGAACACACGGCAGTCGATATTGCTATGTTCGGTCGTATGCTCGCATCTAATCCTATGTACAATACCGAAGCGGCTGTTCAGGTATCTCATGCAATAACTGTGCATAAAGTAGCCGTGGAAGATGATTATTTCACTGCTGTGGATGACCTAAACAATGGTGAAGATAATGCAGGTGCAGCACACATAGGAGAATTGGAATTTGCGTCAGGTCTATTCTACAATTATATCTGTATAAACCGCACTCTTTTGGCAGATAATCTTGGTGGGGATGAAGATTTGGTGAATAAAACATTGCAGGCTTTAGTGGAAGCCGCTGCAAAAGTTGCTCCAACCGGCAAACAGAATAGTTTTGCATCCCGCGCATATGCATCATATATTATGGCAGAAAAGGGCACTCAGCAACCGCGCTCACTTTCTGTTGCATTCCTTAAGGCATTGAATGGAAAATATTTGATGGATGAATCCATATCTGCTTTGAGGGATACGAATAAAAAGATGGTAGATGTATATGGAAAATGCAGCGAAGATGATTGCGAAATGAATGCGCATACAGGCGAAGGTTCATTAGACGAGATTCTTGGTTTTGTAGCAAAATAGGAGCGATAATATGACGAAATATTTGGTTTTTCGTCTTTATGGTCCTATGGCTTCCTGGGGTGATGTTGCAGTGGGAACTTATCGTCCCACATTTGACCACCCTTCAAAATCAGCTGTTATGGGATTATTGGCGGCAGCTATTGGGATTCGCAGAGATGAAGATCCAAAACTTCGGGCACTGGCAAAATCATACAATTTTGCTGTGCGGGTAGATGCATCAGGTACGATGCTCAGGGATTATCATACCTCACAAGTTCCTTCATCCGGTTCTGGCAGGAATAAAAAATATTTTGCTACGCGAAAGGATGAATTGGCAGCATCGCAAAAGGATATGAATACAATTCTTTCTACAAGGGATTACTATTGTGACGCAGTATATACTGTGTGTTTGTGGGTTAAATCGGATGAGGTTCCATATTCTCTTGAAATTTTGGAACAAAAACTGAAGGAACCTGAATTTGTATTGTATCTGGGACGAAAATCCTGTCCTCTTGCTATGCCTATTGATGCAAAGGTTGTCAGTGGTGCGAATATACAAGAGGCATTTGGCATGATAAATTCTGATAATCTTCTTGATGGTCTGCAAAAGGACGATAGTATGAGGTTATACTGGGAAGGGACTCCTGATGCTGGTGTGTCGTTGATGCATACGATTACTCGGCGTGATGATCCTTTGAGTCGTAAGCGTTGGCAATTTGCTGATAGACAGGAACATTTTGCTGTTGTACAGCCAGGTGAGAGGGATAATTGATGTACATGAGTAGAATCAGGTTGCAGCCTAATGCATCCGAAAATAAGGATTTTTGGCGAAGTTTAGGGAATACCTATCAGGTTCATCGTTTACTATGGTCGTTGTTTGCAGATGATCCACAGAGAAACAGGGATTTTCTGTACCATTGTGAGAATACGAAAGGACTGCCGACTTTTTATTCTGTATCTGAACGTATTCCTGAAGATGAGGGGGGGATGTGGCAGATTGAATCTAAGCATTACGAACCTACTTTGCATGTTGACCAGAAGTTATCGTTTTCACTTTGTGCAAATCCAATCCGCACAAAGCGTGATGGTGAAGGTAAGCAGCATCGTCATGATGTGGTAATGAATGCCAAGAATCAGTTGAAACAGGAAGGTGTCTCGAGAGGGAAATGGCCATCAGAAGCAGAGATTGTCCAAGAGCAAGGTTTTGAGTGGCTGGCAAGAAAGGGTGAACAGTACGGGTTTAGTGTGGGTGAACATGAAGTTCGAGCAGATGGCTATCGTCAGGAACGATTCTATAAGGCAAAAGGAAAACATCATGTGAATATCAGTACTGTGGATTTCACCGGATTGTTGACTGTCACTGACCCTGCGCGTTTTCAAAATGCGCTGTATCGTGGCATCGGTCCTGCAAAGAGTTTTGGCTGCGGTCTGATGATGGTGAGGCGTCCATTAATCTGAGGTAAATCGATGCTTCCAAAACTGAAACCCATAGCAATCAAAGAACGAATATCCCTGTTATTTCTGGAAAAGGGAGAGCTTGATGTATTAGACGGAGCGTTTGTCCTGGTAGACAAAAACGGAGTGCGCACCCATATTCCCATTGGAAGTGTTGCCTGCCTGATGCTTGAGCCTGGCTCCCGTGTATCCCATGCGGCGGCAGCTCTTGCTGCAAGGGTGGGGTGTTTGCTGATCTGGGTTGGTGAAGCTGGGGTGCGCCTCTACTCCGCAGGTCAGCCCGGAGGTGCACGCTCAGACCGCCTTTTATACCAGGCAAAACTGGCTCTTGATGAAGAGGCAAGGCTTAAAGTGGTTCGCAAGATGTACGAATTCCGATTTGATGAGGAGGTATCTTCTGACTACAATGTGGAACAGATGCGAGGGATGGAGGGTGCACGCGTGAAGAAGATGTATGAGTTAATGGCTAAACGTTATGGCGTTGACTGGAAAGGACGGCGATATGACAGTACATCATGGGGAAGTGGGGATATGCCTAATCGCTGTTTGAGTTCTGCCACTGCCTGTTTATATGGTGTCACGGAAGCGGGTATACTTGCGGCCGGATATGCGCCTGCGATTGGTTTTGTGCATACTGGAAAGCCTCTGTCTTTTGTATATGATATTGCTGATCTATTTAAATTTGAGACAGTTGTGCCAGTTGCTTTTAGTATTGCAGCCAAAAATCCAGGTGACCCGGAAGGTATGGTGCGCCGGGCATGCCGGGATGCATTCAGGGAAACTAAACTGCTTAGAAATATAATTCCTACTATTGAGGAGATTCTGGCAGCGGGAGGTGTTTCCCGTCCGAAGGCTGCACCAGATGCTGTGCAGCCTGCGATTCCAGAGGAAGAGGGGATTGGTGATGTTGGTCATCGTAACTGAAAATGCACCTCCCAGACTACGGGGGAGATTGGCTATATGGATGCTTGAAATACGTGCTGGTGTATATGTAGGTGATTTTTCTGTGAAGGTAAGGGATATGATCTGGGGAAATGTACAAAAGGGGTTGGAAGATGGAAATGCAGTTATGGTCTGGAAAGCGCAAAATGAAGCAGGTTATGATTTTGTGACGTTGGGAGATAACAGGCGTATGCCAATAGATATGGATGGTGTTAATTTGGTATCGTTTTTACCGAATGCCTGATATATCTTATAATTAATATGAATCTGCTATTAAAGGTGACATCTTAATGATCAATCTGTGGACATTAATAAATTCTGTGTTTTTTTCGAAAATAAATTATTTAGCATGTTCAAAGGATAACGGCTATACATTTCCCCTTTAATCACATAAATAATAAAGAGAGTTCCCCACACATGTGGGGATGAACCGTCATCTATTGCATTGAGTTCCTGTGTGATGGTGAGTTCCCCACACATGTGGGGATGAACCTGTTTTCAATGCAATCGCTGTTTTAGTTATCACGAGTTCCCCACACATGTGGGGATGAACCGGTATAGAACCGGCAGTGTTACCAATCCCTGTTGAGTTCCCCACACATGTGGGGATGAACCGATATTTTAGGTACAAATTACCAAATGCGGAGGGAGTTCCCCACACATGTGGGGATGAACCGCTACCCCCGACAAACAAGAACAGGCAAAGCTGGAGTTCCCCACACATGTGGGGATGAACCGTCCTTCAAACTCATCTACCATATTCACCACATGAGTTCCCCACACATGTGGGGATGAACCGGTATGGTTGTAGGTGGTTTTGTTTGTATCTCAGAGTTCCCCACACATGTGGGGATGAACCGTTATTCCATAGATGAAAACGATACGCTAAATAGAGTTCCCCACACATGTGGGGATGAACCGGCATGGCTTTACATTTCAATCTTAATCATGATGAGTTCCCCACACATGTGGGGATGAACCGTTAAATTTTGTATTAATCACCAGAATTCAATACGAGTTCCCCACACATGTGGGGATGAACCGACTTTGCTGGAATAAAAACACCAGCGACATTTGAGTTCCCCACACATGTGGGGATGAACCGATGGACACTGATTATCGTGTGGTGCTATTAGAGAGTTCCCCACACATGTGGGGATGAACCGTATGGCAGGAAATACAGAGAGAACAATGAATAGAGTTCCCCACACATGTGGGGATGAACCGAGATTCAAATAAAAAACGATGAAATAACAGAAGAGTTCCCCACACATGTGGGGATGAACCGAAATCATCTGGATAGATAAGCTGGCAGATATCGAGTTCCCCACACATGTGGGGATGAACCGCAGTGAATATCCCCTGCACCTGGTAGGCGGAGGAGTTCCCCACACATGTGGGGATGAACCGAAACGCTCCGGCCGATGCAATAAGAAGGGCTGGAGTTCCCCACACATGTGGGGATGAACCGATTCCGGTGCATATTCAAAATTATCAGATGTGGAGTTCCCCACACATGTGGGGATGAACCGAAGCAAGTTCTACAGATGATTAACAGTGCTATGAGTTCCCCACACATGTGGGGATGAACCGACATAGTAGAGTATGTCTATGGTGTTGAAGTGGAGTTCCCCACACACGTGGGGATAAACGGTTTGGGAGCATAAACTTTTCCTGTAT
>Ga0255422_1002_pt1 | contig 58096 bp, 70 predicted proteins | sample ANMaggSeSYBR02D3_FD_182631 | JGI IMG/M metagenome (GOLD analysis project Ga0255422, IMG submission 182631) | Sediment cell enrichment communities from methane seep in Santa Monica Basin, California, United Staets - ANME aggregate JGI... | ecosystem: Environmental > Aquatic > Marine > Cold seeps >... | reverse complement strand
GATAAGGTCAGGATACTTATCATGTACCAGGCGCAGGGTCTCAAAGGTAGCATCATTTGCCAGGGCCTCGGCCGGGCCTGCAATACCCACCACCTTCAGGTTATCCATCTCCTTTACGTACTTGTCCACCCGCTCCAGTGCCTCCTTGGGAGTCATGATACTACTGCTCACCCCGGGCCTATGCTCGCATTTATCAATAGAGCGGACACAGTATCCGCACTGGATATTGCATTTGGGTGCCACTGGCAGGTGTATGCGCGCAGTCTTGAAATGCATCTTTTCATTGTAACACGGATGTACACTTGTTAAGTGTGAGGATTTTGAGCCTATATCGCCCCAGCGTTCTTCTTTCATATTTTGCAGCCTCGTCGCTTTCTATTGAAATGATTTAACTTAAACCCTCTGGATTATCATCTTGCGCACTTCTTTGGCATCGGCACGGCCCTTGGTCTTCTTCATAACCTGACCCATCAGGAAATTAATCGCTTCCTGCTTGCCATTCTGGTAATCAGCCACTGCCCCGGGATTTTCGGATATTACCTCTTCCACTGCCACAGTCACAAGGTCGCTGCCGGCCTTCAGCAGTCCCTTTGCCGCCACGACCTCATCAGGAGTACCGCCCTCATCCAGTATCGTGCGGATAACCTCCACACCACTTTGCTCTGTGATCTTATTATAACAGATTAATTTGATGAGACTGACCATATCATCTGATCTAAATGAATCTATATTTAAGTCTCGATAATTAAGTTCTCCCTTTAAAATATCGGCTATCCAAACGGCTGAAATTGATGCAATTCCAATGTCCAATGGAATTTCTTTAATAGTAATTTCTTTACTACTCTTATTCACTACTTCCTCATAAAAATCTGCCACCTGCTTCTCAGAGGTCAAGCTCTTGGCATGGTCATCAGTGATACTATAATGGGTTATGAACCTCTCCCGCCTGGCATCAGGCAGTTCAGGCAGGGTCTTAGCAATCCCGGGCGCCCAGTCAGCTACCCTCAACGACACCAGGTCAGCCTCAGGGAAGTAACGATAATCATGCGCCTCCTCCTTGGTCCTCAGGCTAACAGTTACACCCCTGGCCTCATCAAAGTGCCTGGTCTCCTGCACCACCTTACCACCCCGGCGCAGTAAATTCTTCTGCCGCACTATCTCGAACAGCAGCGCCCGCTCCGCACCCTTATGGCTGCTGATATTCTTCACCTCTGAGCGGCTGCCGCCGGACAGTGAGATATTGGCATCCACTCTCATAGAACCTTCAAGTGTGGTATCTACCACATCCAGGTACTCCAGGATGTTGCGCAGCTTATCCAAAAACCGACGCGCCTCTTTCGGGCTCCTGATGTCGGGTTCGGTCACTATCTCAAGCAGTGCCACGCCGCTGCGGTTATAATCGATAAGTGTGTACTTTGAGCGCTCGATACTGCCTCCTTCATGCACCAGCCGGCCCGGGTCCTCTTCCATATGGGCCCGGTTGATACGGATACGGACCTCCCCATCCTCGCCCTCGATATTAATGTAGCCTCTTGAAGCTATCGGGTAATCGTACTGGGTGATCTGGAACCCCTTTGGCAGGTCAGGATAGTAGTAGTTCTTCCTGTAGAACTGGGTATGCTCCTCGATGGAACAGCCCAGTGCCAGCCCCACCTTAATGGAATATTCCACAGCCTTACGGTTTATCACTGGCAGCGACCCTGGCAGTCCCAGGCATACCGGGCAGGTATGGGTGTTAGGCTCGTCATCGTGGTAGTCAAGTGGACAGCCGCAGAATATCTTTGTATTAAGCTTGTTCAACTGCACATGTATCTCAAGCCCTATCATCACACCGACCTCATCCAGGTATGGACGCAATTTCAAACTCTCCTCCCGCATTTATGCCACCTCCGGTGCTTTAGTATGGAAATCAGTATTCTGCTCAAAAGTGTATGCCGTACGGATAATGGTCTCTTCATCAAAATGCTTCCCCATTATCTGCAACCCGATGGGCAGCCCGTTCGAGAAACCGCATGGCAGTGAAACTGACGGGACGCCCGAGAGGTTCACAGGCACAGTGTTCACGTCTGCCATATAAAGGGTTAAGGGGTCGCTGATCTTCTCGCCCAGTTTAAATGCAGGTGTGGGCATAGTAGGTGCGATAAGTACATCCGTACTTTTCAGCGCCCGCTCGAAGTCCTGCTTGATAAGTGTCCTGACCTTCAGGGCCTTCAGGTAATACTTGTCCATATACCCTGCCGACAGCGCATATGTACCCAGGAGTATGCGCCGTTTCACTTCCTCGCCAAACCCTTGTGCCCGTATCGCGCTGTATGTAGTATGCCAGTCGTGGTCTTTTTCCAGGCGCAGCCCATAGCGCATACCGTCGAACCGGGCCAGGTTTGAAGATGCCTCGCTCATGGCAATGACATAATAAGCAGCCAGTGCATACTTTGTGTGCGGCATCTCCACTTCTTGCCACGATGCTCCCAGGTCTTCCAGCCTGTGCACGCCGTCCCAGACCGACTTTTCCACGGCCTGGTCTATACCCTCGCCAAAGTATTCCTTTGGTACGCCAATGGTAAGTCCCTTCACATCGTCAACCAGTGCTTTTGTATACTCCTTCTCGCCAGGTACGGACGTGGAATCCCGCGGGTCATGTCCGGCGATCACATTGAATAGTAGTGTCATATCTGCCACATTGGAAGCAATGGGTCCTATCTGCTCCAGGCTGTTGGCATATGAGATCAAGCCATACCTGGATATCACGCCATAAGTGGGTTTTAGCCCCACCACGCCGCAAAATGATGCCGGGCACCTGACAGACCCGCCCGTATCAGAACCAAGGGCCAGCGGCACTTCACCTGCTGCCACAGTGGCCGCACTGCCACCTGATGAGCCGCCAGGAACCGTTTTTGTGTTCCAGGGGTTAAGTGTGGGGCCGTAATGACTGGTCTCTGTGGATGTCCCCATGGCGAATTCGTCCATATTCACCTTGCCAACGATAACAGCCCCCGCTTCTTTCAGGCGCTCAATTACATGGGCATCATAGGGGGGTATATAGCCACCCAGAATCCTGGATGCGCATGTGGTCTGGATACCTTTTGTAGATATATTATCTTTAATAGCAATTGGTACGCCTGCCAGCGGGCCGGTATGTCCCTCGTTCTCCCGAGCAGTCTTGAGTGCTGATTCTTTAGCAATTGTGATAAAAGTGTTAAAATTATTGGGGCCAATCCTTTCAAGGCAACTGGATACTACTTCCTCGGCAGACGAATTACTGATCTCCTCCAGAATCTCTGATATAGTGATCATTCCCTTACCTCAGATTATCCTTGGGGCCTTGAAGTAGCCGTCCTGTGTTTTGGGTGCATTGCCGATGGCTTCATCCTGGCTGAGGCAATCAGTGACCTCGTCATCCCTGAACACATTGTTCATTTCCAGCACATGGTACGTGGGCTCAACTTCTTTTGTGTCCACTTCGTCCAGCTGCCCGAAATAATCAAGTACAGAGTTCAACTGGTCCGCATATCCCTCAAGCTGCTCCTCTTCCATTTTCAACCTGGCAAGCCAGCCAATATGTTCCACGTCCTTGGTTGTTATCATAATGTTACATCCAGTTTTATCCTGTTTTTCCCTGCAACCGAATAAAGATATTTTCTTATATAGCCTTTGTCTTGCTTTTTAAACCCTGCCTGCCTGGCAAGTCTGCCAAGGGCTGCCCATACCCCGCTGCCATACTGCATGGCCTTCTTGTCCCGCCATGCGATCTTAGCCGGCACCACACTTTCTGCAGCCCTGCGCAGGATGTATTTGCCGACAAGTTCGCCATCAAACTCCCTGACCTTTAATGCAGCCGGAATAGAAAGGGCCAGTTCAACCACATCAGGGTCAAGAAACGGGGCTGCCAGTTTTATTCCCGCTGCATCTGCCACGGTATTGTCCCGCAGGATATCCCTCCGGGGCAGCCGTGATACGTCTGCGACAATGGCTTCATGCAGGGCATCCGTGCTCTTTTTAATAATCTCCTTATACCTGTGATACCCTCCGAACAGTTCGTCAGCCCCCTGCCCGGTCAACAGCATGTTGATATTTCTGCTCTTTGCCTCTGTGCTTGCAATATACAGTGGCACACCCAGTGAGATAGCCATGGGATCTGCGGTCTCCAGGGCTTCGATAACACAGGGAATCGTTGACTCAACATCACCAAGGTCGATTATCTTAAGAATAAGATTGTTCTCCAAACCCAATAATTGTGCAGCAGTGGATGCCCATTTCACATCATTTGAGCCTGAAAAGCCAACTGTAATAAGTGTTATATCAGGTACATGCCTGGCAGCCAGTGCAGTTATCAGTGAACTGTCCACTCCTCCTGAAAATAATACGGCACAATTAGGTGCAAGGTATTTTTTTACGCTATTTGATAAGGTGGTGGTGATCATCTCACATGCTGCAGTCTCATCTTTGCTATCGTCTTTGGTAATGTCTGACATTGGATGCATTGGAACCTTCTATGTCATGAGTAATAAAATATGTTTTTACAGGATATGATCTGACCATTTTGAACTTTGAATCAATCTATGACCCGATAAAAACCTTTATCACACACACCCCACATAAATCCTCTCAGCAACCATGAACAAAAAACTCTACGTTCCCCACCCCGGACACTTCGACGGCCTCCAGCAAATGCTGGAAAGCTCAAAGGATATCTATTCCATTTATATGGCAGGCTCCCCTGACTACATAGGCACGGGCAGGGTCAACCTGGGCCATGCCGGACTGGAAGAAGTCGCCAGACATACCGAATACTGCCACAGTAACAATGTAAAGATCGAGATGGTACTGAACAGTTCATGCATGGGCGGCCAGCAGCTTACTACGGAAGGATACAACCTCATACACTGGTATATCTCCAACCTTGAGGACATAGGCGTGGATACCGTAGTAGTAGCAGACCCGTACCTGATAGAGATGATCGCAAACGAATTCAACATCCCTGTGGTGGTTAGCGTACTGGCATTTGTTGACAGTTCCCAGAAGGCCGAGTTCTTCGAGCAACTGGGAGCCTCGTCTATTGTGATAGACTCCAACGTGAACCGTCATTTCGATGTGCTTGAAGCCATCAGGGATGCGGTGGACTGTGAACTAAAGCTCCTCGTGAACGAAGGCTGCCTGTACCGGTGCCCGTTTAGGTATGCCCATTTCAACTTCTTCTCCCATGTAAACGGCCCGCCTCCCCGGCCTAATGTACAGGATGACTATTATTACCACAAATGCTTGACCCTGCGCATCAATGACCCATCGCTGATCCTGAAATCACCTTTCATCAGACCTGAGGATCTTAAGGAATATGCCCACATCACAGATGTGTTCAAGATAGGCGGACGCTCACATTTCATAAACTGGATATTGAACTGTGTCAACGCTTATGCCGATGAGAGCTACGATGGAAACCTGATGGACCTTATGGACTGTCCAAAAGACCTGATCGATCTGTTCAATATCCCGAATAAAGCACTGGACGGGGCCATCGAGCAATGGAAAAAGCACAGCACGGTCTGCCATACATGCGGGTACTGCCAGCGCAAGATATCAGAGATTGCGCAAGTGTATGACCATAAGGGCACTATTGATGAGAAACTGGTACAGTGGAACACTATAACAAACAAAGGAATTGAGACCTGATGAAGCCGGAAGAACTTTTAAAGACACGTGCCGACCTGGAGGATGGCATCAAGCGGCTGATCGGCCGCGCAGTAATGGTGATCGAACTTGATATTTTTGCCTTGCCATGCGGTTGTTCCGGATATACCGCTAATTTGAGGGGGTTCCAGGTGGACGACCTTGAGGTATTCGAAGAACATATCCTGAAACTGCTGGAAAGTACCTCCGAAGCTGTAGGTTCTCCTTCAGATTTTGTATTTGCCAGGATAATTCCGGGCACACAGGAAATTGCTTCAGTGAATGTGCGCAACCTGTGTCCGCGCTGCTATTCTGATTTTGCATCAACATCAGGCAAACGGCCGAGACCGGATATTTATATTCTGCGCCTGAATAAGCGCAGGAAGTAGCTTTCGAAAACCTAATATAACATAAGTATTATTCGTTATAAATTGCCCATTGGTGATTATTATGGATGAACTTATGGATTACAAATGTGTGGAATGCTTACGTTACGATCCTGCTGAGGATATGTGTGAGATCCATTACTGGATCGACCCCTATGAAAGTGTATGTGGGTTATTTATCCTGGCCCCGGATTGATTCTACGATCATCCCAAAATATGAATTCTGCGGACTGCGTAACTCTGTGGACTGCTTGACTGATAAGTTTACTATGAAAACATAGAATCTATCTGTTGGAGTCTATTTTCCAGGATTGTATCAATAGTATCGCTAACGTCTTCGATACAGGTGAAATTGTCGTACTTCCTTTCCAGTCGCTTTTCCCAGTTATCCTTTACCAGGAATAGTACCGTGCCATATTCTTTCAACAATCCGAACCTATTTTGTTCAAATACTTTTGCCGTTCTGGCATTTCCGAAAATATCCATATATATTTGTTTAGAATTTTCTGTATCAATGGTTTTTCCAGGCAATTCATTAAGCACCTTACTGTAATAATCCATAACCAAAGTGTTAACAGTGTCGAAGTCATTTATCAAATCCCAAATCTTCAAGACGATTTGTTCAGCTTCAATATTTCTCGGGGTTTCGTATTCTTCTTTCAGGACATTTGCCCCTGACTGATTCTTTTTCATATAGAAATGAGGTGTTTTCCATTCTGTCTGGAAATCAGCAGCAAACCGTGCAAGCCGTTCAAAGTAAAAATCCATCTCAAAGATATTATCAGGTACAGAGCACATCTTTTCCTTTAATAGAATTGATGGTTTCACATCAAATTCATGATCTATATATGATTTTAATGGGATTTTACCATCCATGTCTTGCAACTTATTATAGTTTGCAAGCCATACTTCCCAGAACTTTTTTGAAGCAGCAGCATTTTCTTGTACAAATACAAAACTTTTCTCCTTTTCAGTCACCAATCCTTTTGGGATCAGCAAATTGTCAATGAGGTCATCGAAAAATGCTGCCTCCTGCTCTAATTTTTTCTTTTTCAGTTCCTGGCGCTCTTTTTCAGCTTCTTTTCGCCTTGGGTTGCCATTCAGGTAACCAGGGGCATTAGCCGAACTTCCATCTATTACAGCCTCTGCGATCTCTGATGCGGTTTTTTCACTATTCATTTCAATATCACCTATCTGGAATTTATCACTATTAATTATATTTAGATAAATCAATCTAATGTCATTATAAAAAACCCGAGTGAACATTAACGTTTACTTTCGTAGCATTAATAAGGAAGCAGTTCAAATACATAATTCTGGTATAAATGGAACGGCGCAATATCACGCTTGAGAAAAAGCATCTGGATATTCTATCTTCCCTCCTTGAAAAGAACGAGGGGAACATAAGTGCAAGCATCAGGGAGATCATCGAGTTCGCAGACATGATGATCAAAAGCCATGGCAGCCTTGAGAACGCCATCGATGATGCAGTATCAAGTGAGAAGATAGAGAACCAGCGGGTTTTAGTGGACAAACTTGTCTGGCAGTGGTTACTTGGTAACAGCCAGGGGATACTTCCGGAAAAGGGCATTGTTAAGGGGCTTTTTGAGCCAGTACCTTACCCATATATTGATAATCTCGTGGAACAGGTCAATGACCTGTGTATCAGGTTGGGGTGGAGGACAAAAACAAGGTTCGAGCCATCTTCAACATATATCCTTTCAGGTGGGAGCGAGGGGCAGCGAGCGCTCATCCTGAAATTGATCTGCCTGTTCATAGCGGATTATAATATCGGTATTGAACATATTTCCAACCGGTATTCTGAGACCAGCATCAGGTTCATTGAAAGAAACAACGCCAGTGAGGCTTACAGGGACTGCCTGGTACATCTTGGTGATCTGGGCATAACCATCAAAGAGATCCGAACAAAACAAGAATTCTGGAAAACTCTGGTCGGCACTCACATTAATACTAACTACCAGATGGTGACGATCCACAGGAAGAATTACGAGAAGATGATGTCCGGCCAGGCGACTGATGATACTGACCTGTTCTTGATCTATACTGGACTGCCCAGGCGGGACATTAACCTGCAGGCACTTCTGCCAATGATAAAATCCGTATTTGAAACCTCACGGATTGTTGACAGGATCGATATTAACCAGGACCAGCTCACGATATTCCATTCATACTCAAATAAGGAGGTCATCGAATCCATAACCGAAACACTGGTGAACATACTGAAAATGAATGGTTATCATTATGAACCTGTTGAAGTTTCAAGTTTAATAGTCCTGCAGCATAAGCGGGAGATTGAAGGAAGAATTTCTGAACTGGTGGACAGCCTTATGAGTTCAAGAGGCGGTTTTAGCAATGAACTGATGGCCTTTTTAATTTTCCTTGACGGAATAAAGGATAAAAAGGAGATATATACTACAGTTGAAAAACTGGGAATACGAATGGGTGAACAGATAATTAAGGAATATGAAAGGGAATTTAATATTAGTGACTGGAATCTGGAGACGTTTAAAACAGCATTCTCTGATATTGATTTAAAACTTGGCCGTGAATCAGACCTGGAACTGATCGACCCTAATGTGATGCATTATGTAGTCACCAAATGTCAGTTCGTACACCCTCATGGAAAATTCAATATTCACCTATGTAATATTACTCATGGTTTGCTAAAAGGTGCCACTGACTACGTATTCAAGGGCGATGCAGTGATAAAATCCAAAAAGACAATCGGGAGGGGAGATGATCTTTGTGAGTTCTACATTGTACTCCAGACAAAATTAACTATGCCTTCCAGCAGATCGTATGACTTATAAAGTGTAGTTGCTGTCAAGCCGTAGCCAATCACAAATTTTGTATTTAATCAATATATACAAAATCCATATTCAATCATACATACAAAATCTGTATCCGATCAATACCCACTCTATTTGATCACATCAACCAGGGCTACCCTTTCCAGCACCAGTTCAGGTATCTTGCCCTCACCTACAGCATCCAGTTCATCGCGAGTTATATTGAAGAATTCCAGTAAGCTGTCCTGTTTGGCCTTTGAATATTCCAACACTGCATGGTCAACGGTATCCAGCACTTCATTTACTTCACTAATAGCACTATCCACACCGTTGTTACCTGCCACCACCACAGCTACACGGTTATCCCCTGTTTTTACACCCATGCCCAGTGCCCGCCCTATCTGGAGGTTACCCGAAGCATACAGCATTATCTCCATTCCAAGCTTATTTGCAGTGTTCCTGCCCGATCCAAATGACCTTATTGCCTTCCCTACTGCGAACATCAAGTGCCGGCTGCCTGATACCAACTCAGCGTTCAATGCCTGTACCGTTACATTGTGAGTGCTTCCGATGTCTGAGAGTTGTTTGAGAAATCTATCCAGGTCTGTGATATTGACCGACCCGCCCATTATTTGGATAATCATTGTGTAAATACTAACCTTTGAAATAAAAAGTATATCGGTGTAATACAAAAGAGTATTATGTCATTATGTCCCTTCCGGAGAAGGTGAAGATATGCCCAAAAGAGAGGACATCCACAAAGTACTAATTATAGGGTCAGGCCCGATTCTGATCGGCCAGGCCGCTGAATTTGACTATTCCGGCACCCAGGCCTGTAAAGCACTGCGCCAGCTTGGGTTTAAGATCGTGCTCGTTAATTCCAATCCTGCTACTATCATGACCGATCCCGGCATGGCTGATATTACTTATATCGAGCCGTTGAACATTGAAACCCTGGAGAAGATCATAGACAAGGAGCGCCCTGATGCCCTGCTGCCCAACCTGGGCGGGCAGAAAGGGCTGAACCTGTCCTTTGAACTTTATGAAGAAGGCATCCTGGAAAAATATGGCATCGAACTCATAGGGGTACAGGCCGACGCCATCAGGCGTGGTGAGGACCGTACTATTTTCAAAGAGACCATGGACAGTATTGGTGTGGAGACTGCGCGCAGTGACACTACCTTCAGCATAGAAGGAGCTGAAAAGATAGCGAAAGATATCGGATATCCTGTGGTCATCCGGCCTGCTTATACCATGGGCGGGACAGGTGGGGGGTTCGCCTATAACGTAGATGAACTGCGCACTATTGGTGCCAGGGGTATATCGGCCAGCCTCATCGGGCAGATACTTGTGGAAGAATCTGTACTGGGCTGGGAGGAACTTGAACTTGAAGTAGTAAGGGATGCAAAAGGTAACAAAATAACTGTCTGTTTTATTGAGAACATCGATGCCATGGGCGTGCATACGGGCGACAGCTTCTGCTCTGCACCCATGCTCACCATCGATGAAGCATTACAGAAGCGGCTGCAGGACTATTCGTACCGCATTGTGGATGCGATCGGAGTGACAGGCGGCACCAATGTCCAGTTCGCCCACGACCCCGAGACCGGCCGCATAGTCGTGATCGAGATCAATCCACGTACATCACGCTCATCTGCCCTGGCTTCCAAAGCCACAGGGTTCCCGATCGCACTGGTGTCTGCAAAACTGGCAGGCGGCTTGCTGCTGGAAGATATTCCATACTGGCGCGACGGCACACTGGACAGGTACACACCGTCAGGTGAATATGTGGTTATAAAGTTCGCACGCTGGGCCTTTGAGAAATTCCCTGGCTCCATTGACCAGCTTGGTACACAGATGCGTGCTGTTGGCGAGGCCATGAGCATTGGCAAGAATTACAAAGAAGCATTCCAAAAAGCCATCCGCTCCCTTGAGACCGGGCGCTACGGACTGGGATTTGCCAAAAACTTCAACGACCTATCACTGGATGAGTTGCGAAAACTACTGGTAGAGCCTTCATCCGAACGTCAGTTCATCATTTATGAAGCACTTAGAAAAGGGATGTCTATTGATGAATTGTTCAGGATAACGCATATCAAGCACTGGTTCTTAGAGCAAATGAAGGAACTGGTGGAACTGGAAGAGCATGTCCTGAAGTACAAAGGCAGCAAGCTGCCGGATGAACTACTCATCCAGGCCAAGAAATATGGTTTTTCTGATAAGTACCTGGGCCAGATATTGGGTGTACCAGAACAACAGATACGCGAGCAGCGCTTATCCCTTGGCTTGCGCCAGGCATGGAACATCGTGCCAGTGAGTGGAGCAGAGGATGCAGCCTATTACTACTCCACCTACAATGCCAACGATGAGGTGCCTGTATCTGACAGGAAGAAGATCATGATCATCGGCGGCGGGCCCAACCGAATAGGACAGGGTATCGAGTTCGACTATACCTGCGTGCACGCCGCTTTCACGCTGCGCGAACTTGGTTATGAGTCCATTATGGTCAACTGTAACCCCGAAACAGTGTCTACCGACTACGATACTTCGGATAAGCTGTACTTTGAACCTGTTACCGTAGAGGATGTACTGAGCATCTATGACAAGGAGAAACCAATCGGTGCAATCGTGCAGTTCGGCGGCCAGACACCATTGAACATTGCCGCAGAACTTGAAGCGGCAGGCGTGAACATCCTGGGAACGTCAGTCAAGAGCATTGACCTGGCAGAAGACCGAGAGCGGTTTGCAGACATTATCAGGAATCTGGAGATACCCATGCCGGAACCCGGTACTGCCAGATCACTAAAAGAAGCACTGGATGTTGCCGGGCGAATAGGCTATCCACTTATCGTCCGTCCCTCGTATGTGCTTGGCGGGCGGGGTATGGAGATCGTATATGATGATGAAATGCTTGAAAAATACGTTGCCGGAGCTATTGAGATTACACCAGAAAAACCAATGCTTATAGACAAGTTCCTTGAGGATGCGCTGGAATGTGAAGTGGATGCGATATCTGACGGTACTGATGTATTTATCCCATCGATCATGGAACACATCGAACTTGCCGGAATCCACTCGGGTGATAGTGCATGTGTATTGCCTCCTGTAGGTATCTCAGAGGAACAAATGGAGATCCTTAAAGAATACACGCGCCGTATCGCCACTAAATTGAAGGTTGTGGGACTTATGAATATCCAGTATGCCATCAAGGATGATGTTGTTTATATCCTGGAAGCGAACCCGAGGGCTTCACGTACTGTGCCATTAGTGTCCAAGGTTACAGGCGTATCAATGGCACAAATTGCGACACAGGTCATGCTTGGTGCGAAACTGTCAGATATGGACACCCACCTGCGTACTTACCCGCATTTTGGTGTCAAAGAGACTGTATTCCCGTTCAATATGTTCCCTGAGGTTGACCCCGTGCTCGGACCTGAGATGCGCTCTACAGGTGAGGTGCTGGGCATGGCAGATTCATTTGAGATCGCTTTTTTCAAGTCCCAGGTTGCTGCCGGGTCTTCATTGCCTCTTGAAGGAACCGCACTTATCACTGTAGCGGCAGGCGACAGGCAGCGTGCGCTTGTTGTTGGCAGGGAACTGTTTTCAATGGGATTTACGATACTTTCCACGAAAGGCACAGCCGGTTTCTTTAAGGAAAACGGGATCGAATGTGAAGTTATCAAGAAAATGCATGAGGGGCGGCCAAATATTGTTGATGCAATGCATAACCAGGAGATACAGTTCGTACTGAACACCCCCATTGGTAAGGAGGGTGTTTACGAGGACAGCTATATCCGAAAATCTGCTATCAAGTACAATATCCCGTACCATACTACCACTGCTGCCGCCATGGCTGCTGCAAGGGGTATTAGAGCGGCACGGGAAAACCTGATCGATGTCAGGTCGGTACAGTCCTATCATCGTGATGTTGATTAAGGTCTGGCGGTTCTACAATGTTGGGTAATAGTACTAAAATAAAAGGTTGAGCAATGGTACTAAAGTAAACGGTTGAGCAATAGTACTATAAACCAGTAGATAGTAAAGAAGCGTTGTCAATTAATCTTTAAACCTCATAAGGATACACGTATTCTCATGAGTAGATTTCTGTATTAGTTGATATAAACAACAATGGATGAGAATAAATGGAACGAAGAGGTTTCGAAAGAAAAGGCGGTTTTGGACCAAGAGAGATGCATAAAGCTACATGTGCCGATTGTGGTCAAGAAACCGAAGTGCCTTTTGTACCCGATCCTGATAGACCGGTGTACTGCAGAGAGTGCTATAAAAACCATAGACCGAAGAGATATTAATTCTGAAGTTTATAGTCATACACTATGTGTTTGTCCGGAGTATACCGGATAATTAACACGCTTTAAATAAAGTCAAAATATGTGCAGTTGAGTTAGGATTTCTATCTTTAACCTGCACGATTATTTTTTTCAATTTATTCTTGAATCATTTTTAAATGAACCTTCATGACATTTCAGGACACCCATGAGCATGAAAATGTTATTTTCAGAGCAAATCACATAATAAGAGTTGGCATTGGAAATTGATGGATATTAGCTGTATAATTTTGAAATGTACAGCAATATAAAACGAATTGAGGAATTTGGGAGTTATTCGGAGATACTGCGATAGAAGGTCAGTTATTTATCTCAGCAAGTTTAAGACCGATCAATCCCACGCTTATCACATAAATAAGTAATATTACTACATTTCCATAGGCAGCATAAGCTGAAAATGTTGTATTGACAATTACAATTAAAATAATGAACACCGCTACAGCGCCAACTGAAGAAGTAATCTCAACATATGTTTTGTTCATGGATTCTGATAAGGTTGTAATAACTAATAAGTTTATCTTCATTGATTATGGGCAGGAATAATTTTAAATTTGTTTGATTTGACTGGTCGCAATAAATTGAATGGACGAAACTCATGTATTGATCGGTTCCTCATCTAATAATCCTCGAATTGACCCGGTAGCCACAATAGGCACAAGCGCGTCTCCGGGCAAGACCATAGGCCATACCGGTGCTATCATCAGCGGGGCGGCGGGGGTGTTCGTGGCTGAGAGCCGGAGTTCCAAGGGTGTAGCAGGAAAGATGGTTGAATATATTTTTTCAAAAAAAGCCGCAGCATATTGAATCCCAAAATAATTATGTCCAAAGGCCAGATATAGCGTAAATCTTATATATTTGTAATACGAATAGATAAAATCGTAATACTAAATATTACGAAAGATAGTATTAATAATACAATTGGAGAATGATGAATTATGTCCGAAGAAATGGAACTACCATCTCATGTAAGAACATGGGAACAGACAAACCCTAAAGCATTTGAACTATATCAGGAAGCATTCAATAAGAACCGGAAGGCCAACATACCAGTAATCGAGGAATCTATAGAACCAATAGCACAAAAAACTGTTGATAATATAAATTCCCATCCGGAAAACCTATGGAAAATATTCAAACAAGCGGCCCATGAGCTTCAAGATCCAACCGATACGAATCAGGTCATGGCACTGTATGACGCCGTATATGGAAAAATGGACTTATCGCAAAAGAAAAAACTGGCATATCATATGGCATATTAGAGGTCATATTATCGTCTGATAGTCAAATTACCTGGCATTTCAGGCTTATCATTCCATGTTAATTAACAATTGAGGCCCCTGGGGGAGTTGGGGCCTATTTCTATTCCAAACCGGAGTGGATTCATTTTTTTGTTGTACTGTAAAATGGGTAACTTAATCGTGTATTCCATTCATTCATTTTCTATATTTAGAAAATGCTCACTTCATCCGCATTTTCTAAACCTGCAGGAAAGTATATAATTTCCTATACGTCCAAAATATTTCCCATTAAGATAGCTTACTCTTATCGAATATTATTTATATTTCCCAAACACTGACATATTGTTTAAATTCATATCCAAATAAAGATGGACGTTTACCAGGATGAAACAGAAAAATGACGACCCCATACATATCTTTTCTAGATGGTGCAAGAAATGTGGCATCTGCATAGCCATTTGTCCAAAAAATGTACTGGAAAGCGGCACATCCGGATATCCTTATGCAGCCAGGCCTAAGGACTGTATTATGTGCGGCCTGTGTGATATCCACTGTCCCGACTATGCAATTACAGTGAAAAAGGATTTGGACATAAAGGAGGCTGAGCATGAAGAGACATAAGGATCTATTACTACATGGCAATGAGGCATGTGCAATGGGAGCACTGGCTGCGGGGATGAGGTTATTTGCCGGATACCCCATCACACCCAGCACAGAGATCGCCGAATTCCTCTCAGTCGAACTGCCAAAAGTAGGAGGTACTTTCATACAAATGGAGGATGAGATATCCAGTATGGGTGCCATTATCGGTGCATCACTGGCCGGAGTCAAATCCATGACCGCCACCAGTGGCCCCGGATTCTCGCTAATGCAGGAAAACCTGGGTTTTGCATCAATGGCAGAGATACCTTGCGTATTAGTAAATGTAATGAGGGGCGGGCCAAGTACCGGGATGCCCACCAGGCCCAGCCAGGGTGACGTGATGCAGAGCCGCTGGGGTACCCACGGGGCCCATCCCATTATTGTATTATCACCCCAATCGGTGCTGGAATGCTATACCCTCACGATCCATGCGTTTAACCTGGCTGAGAAATATCGCAGTCCGGTGATCATGCTAATGGATGGGATAGTCGGTCATATGTGGGAAAATGTCCAGTTACCTGAAAAAATAGAGGTCATTGACAGACCTGAACCCTCTGTACCACCGGATTGGTACGATCCTTACGATGACCTGCCTGGTGGTGAGATAGTACCCCTGGTACCATTCGGTGAGGGATACAGATACCATGTGACTGGAATGGTACATGACAAATCCGGCTTTCCCACACTGGTTCATGAAGAAGTGGAACAGTGCCTGGACAAACTCACCTTTAAGATCAAGAACAATTTACATGATATAATCAGGATCGAGGAATATATGCTTGAAGATGCCGACATCTGTATAGTGGCATATGGAAGTGTAGCCCGCTCTGCCCGTGAGGCCGTGAATATTGCCAGAAGCTGGGGGATAAAGGCCGGAATGCTTAGACCCATAACCCTCTGGCCGTTCCCCAGGTTCCATCTGGAGAACATCAGTAAAAGGGTTAAGTTGTTCGTTGTACCAGAGATGAATTATGGGCAGGTTTACGGCGAAGTGCTGAAATCCTGCCCCAAAAGAGCGGTGCGGGTCACCAGGGTGGATGGGGAACTGATAACCCCGGCCCAGATCATAGAAAAGATAGAGGAGGCAGCATTATGATACGCACTTCAGAGACCATGTACAAGTACCTGCGGCCTGATAAGACATTCCCCCATGTATGGTGCCCGGGCTGCGGCATAGGCATAGTCATGGGCGCACTTGTCCGGGCTATTGAAAGGACAGGGTTTACCAAGGACGAGATCGTGCTTGTCAGCGGTATCGGCTGTTCAGGCAGGATGAGCACTTACCTGGACTTTAATACTCTTCATACTACCCATGGCCGGGCACTATCATTTGCTACAGGCATCAAGCTGGCAAATCCAAAACTTAACATTATCGTGGTAATGGGAGATGGTGATGCCACTGCCATTGGCGGTAACCACCTGATACATACCTGCCGCCGAAATATTGACCTGACCGCCCTTATCGTTAACAACAACATCTACGGCATGACCGGGGGTCAGTACTCCCCAACCACGCCCATGGAACACAAGGCCAGTACCGCCCAGTACGGCAGTATAGAAAAGCCATTCGACATATGTAAACTGGTGGAGGCCTGTGGTGCCTCCTTTGTAGCACGGGCAACTACATACCATGCAAAGATGCTGGATGCCCTGCTGTACAGGGCTATCGACAAGAAAGGTTTCAGTGTGGTAGAAGCTATGTCCCAGTGCCCGGTACAGTATGGAAGGCGCAATAAAAAAGGCAGTCCGGTGGACATGATGATGTGGTTTAAGGACAATGCTGTATCTAACCCGGCATTCAAGAAGATACCGCCCGGGGAGGTAGGCGAGCAGTTCCCAGTCGGTATTCTTGTAGACCTGGATGAACCTGATTACCTGGAAAGATACAGCCAGATTGTTAAAAATGCAGGTGGTGACAGGCTATGACGCAGCACAATATATGCTTATCAGGTTCGGGTGGCCAGGGTCTTATCCTGGGTGGCGCGTTGCTGGCACATGCAGCAGTCAAGGATGGAAAGAACGTGACAATGACCAGTAGTTACGGCCCTGAAGCCAGGGGTGGTGCCAGCAAGTCAAACCTGATCATTAGTGACAAGCCCATCGATTATCCTATACCTGAAAAAATGGATATTATACTTGCTATGAACCAGGAATCATGTAATAAATTTGTTCCTGAATTGAAGGATGATGGTATTTTAATCGTGGATTCTACACTGGTCATGCACCACCCCCCTATCAAACATTATAGCATTCCCTTTACAAAACTGGCCACAAAGGCAGGTGTGGTCATTATCGCAAATGTGATCGCACTGGGAAGTATAATAGCTCTTACTGATATCGTAAGACCGGTATCGTTAAAGGAAGCACTGAAAGAGCGTATGAGGGCGGATCTGCTGCCTATTAATGAAAAGGCGCTGAAAATAGGACTCAGGGAAGGTACAAAATTGAAGAAAAACATTGATGAGTATTATACCTACTAAATGCAATATTATATATTAAATAATATGTGAAAGGGATATACCAGGAAAATATCAGGGTCAAACGTTGCGCCGGCACACCCAACCGCAGCAGAGCTGCGGGGTATAACGACTAAGATCAACTGAGTGAAAGAGCGGCCGTTTTTGGGGGAGGCCTCCTAACCTTTTTACTTTTTTTGTTAACCGATATACCGCAGGTCTTCGTCTGCACCAATATCACGTGGTCCCTGCATCTGTTCCATTTCAAGGATCTTTGCCATTATACGCTCCATGTCCTTAGCTCTTTCCTCCAGGCTTTGGGTATCGACCTGCATATCCAGGATAGAACTAAGTACGCTTAGTACGGCCTGTGCACTTTTTGGGTCTACAAGATAACCTGAAGTAGTACCCATAAGACAAGCGGCATCAATACCCCTTATTTTACTCAAACCCAGAAGCAAGCCCGACACGCCTACTATTCCACCTGCAGGTTCGTTTTCCTTGAATTCCACACCATATCCTTTAAGTTCCTCGATCATGTCGGTATTGTTCACTGCACCCAGCACGGATTCGCTTTCAGTAAGCTGTCCTGTTCCATAGCCACCAAGGGTATAGATACGCTTAACGTTGTACTCTGTTGCTATGTTCAGGATGATACCAGAGATTTCATAATGTCCTTCATTGGTAACGCTCTGATGGTCCCCCACCACGATCAGCAGGTCATTATGGGTATCTGATTTATGCGCATAGAATTCATTTTTTACAAGTTCAACTGAAAAATCATCTTTTACAATAACTTGTGGAGGAAAATGGGGAGAATATATCTCCACGATCTTCTCAGTTTCAAGTTCTTCCACCATCTGCTCGGCTACCAGTTTGCCCACATGGCCCACACCTGGCAGACCTTCGATCAGAATTGGGTCTTCCAGTTCGACTTCATTTAAAATCTTTACAATTGTTTCTTTCATTTGCATTTAGCTCTCTTTTAACTGGCTTTTCATCAATCGCCTGTATCTACCGTACCTGTCTTCCAGTGAGAACCGGCCAGGTTTCGGGTTAATAGTTGTACCGCTGCAGGATGGACACTTGTCTTTTAGAGTATAATTGGCGCATTCTGTACAGTATTTGATATGTTGACCCATAATAATCCTTCAGGCCTTGGCTTCATTATGCCTGTGGAATGAGCCTGTACCCTTGGCATTCTTTATAACCTTGATAGCTGCATCTGCCGATTGTTTGAGTACATTCTCGGCTTTTTTGTAATCAGGAGCTGTAACATGTATCCTGTATCTCGGGGCACCCATATAGGTGACATCAACTTTCACGTCTTCATCCACTTTGATCTTAGCAGCGGATTTAAGGGATTTGTTGATGGCATCCACGCCTTCGGGCATCGGGCATGACAGGTCCATGTATCCTGTGATCTCTACATACGGAATTTTTATATTTTCAATTCCCACATTGCTGATGGCTTCAGCCTGTGCACTTTTCACCCCTGCATCTATCAATGCATCTGCCCCGTTCTGCATACCTTCTTCAAAAGCTGCATATACGCTGTCATAAATTTCATAGAGCTGGTCGACAAGTTCTTCCAGTTCTTCAGGACCGGTTTTGGTGACCTCGGCCACGTAATTTATCCAGTTTTCGGCCTTTTGCTCATTCTTCCAATCCTGTATCTTTTCCCGCCGCTGGTGTTCATTAACATCCTTCAACGACAGGTCGATATGATGCTTCGTAGGTTCAACATTCAGGACCTTACAGACGATCTTTTGCCCCTCTCTCACGTGGTCCCTGATGTATTTGACCCAACCGGCAGCTACCTCGGATATATGGATCAGGCCTTCCTTTTGGCCATATTCGTCAAGTTCGGTGAATGCACCGAAGTCCTTGACCTGCTTTACTGTACAGACAACCAGTTCATCCTCTTCAGGCCAACCTTTTCGTTCCATATTTATCTCCGGTATGAATTCTTATGTATCTATTCCAGTACTTCGAGAATCTGTGTTTTGATTATTCCCTTTCCGCCTGTGGGTTCTGCAAGTGTGCGGCCGCATACCTGGCAGACAATAATACTGCTGGCACTGCCGAATATCACCTGCTCGTTCTCGCAATCATTGCACTTGACTTTAAGGAATCTGCTTTTGGGTTCTTGTAACATTTTTGCATTCACCCCGTAAGTTCGAACTTACCGGCTCTGAAACATTTCTTCTGGTATGCTTTCTTACATACGGTGCAACGATACCTCAGTGCCACTTTCTTGGTCGGCTTGTCGCCGCCAGGCACCTTTGAGAACTTGCCTGTATTACCTATTCCCTGATGTCTGTGTTTCTGTCTCGTAATTCTCGTCATTGACGATGCCTTACCTTTCTTGACCCTTTCTACTTTATGCTCTGTGTGGGTCTTGCAAAATGGGCAATGCGTCCTGAACTTTGTTGGCATCTTCATATTATTTTCATCCTTTGTGAGTGATATTATTTATTCTGATTATTGTCAAGTACTTTCTATCTGTACCGCTACCTTACGTTTTATAAGGGGTTTCGCATTTACTTTCGGTAAAACAGCCACGTCCTGGGCACCCAGTATATAGTTGCGTCCATCGGCACCCCTGAACTTTGGGATGTCCTTTAGTAATCGCACAACAATGTATTCTTTATTTATATCCTTTTTGCCTTTTTCATCTGAGTCCCTGCCTATTTCTTCTTTATGAAGTGGTGGAGAGGTAACCTGTGTTTTTGTTTCCTGAGGGGATGATTTTTCAGTGGCAGGTGTATTATCGGCTGCAGATACCCCCGATATATCCTGTTTCTCATCTATTGGTTCTTGATCAGGTTCTCCTGGTGTCGTCCCTGTATCAGTCGGTATCGCTCCCGACGCCTTATCACCGGCATCGTCTGCCGGAAAAATGTGTTCATCAGTATCCTGCACTGATGTTGTGATGTCAGATTTGATGCGAGGTTTACTGTCTGGTTGAATACCTGATTCAATGTTAGGTTGAATACTTGATTTGATGCCAGGTTCACTGTCTGGTTTAATACCTGATTCAATGTTGGGTTGAATGCTTGATTTAATGCCAGGTTCACTGTCTGGTTTAATACCTGATTCAATGTTGGGTTGAATGCTTGATTTAATGTCAGGTTTACTGTCAGGTTTACTGTCTGGTTTAATACCTGATTCGATGTTAGGTTGAACACTTGATTTAATGTCAGGTTTACTGTCTGGTTTAATACCTGATTCAATGTCAGGTTTACTGTCTGGTTTAATACCTGATTCAATGTCAAGTTTAATATCTGGCTTACTATCCGGCTTAATACCTGGTTCATTTTCAGTTAATGTGCCAAGGATGGGTTCTATGGTATTTTTCTTGCCTGTGAGGATTGCGTCCAGTACCTGTTGATATACATGCCTCTCCTCAGGGGTCATATTCTCAATATCATGAGTGATATTAGTATGATTTTTAGAAAATGCCTTGCCAGAAGCCATTTTAATAATCTTGCGTGTACGCCTGTTGAATATCTTATCAACCGTTGACAGAGCATTCTTCAGTTCATACTGGATCATGATACTTTCCTCGGAATGTCTCCTGGATATTTTCCGGTCAGCCTCTTCCAGTTCCTTGATATATTCCTGTACTGCTGAGTAGAAACCAGAAGCTATCCTCGACAGGGTGGGTTTTTTCTCTTCCTCCAGTACACGGACAAGTTCTTCGAATTTCATCTCACTCCCCCCATATATTCGGCAGCACCCTTACACATCATGTAGATAGCCGCATATTCGGGCAGTACATTAGCCCCTTCCTCCACTTCGAATCGCTCATCCATCATCTCGACTGTAGTGGGCCTGGTGACATTTATCTTTATCTCATTATCCCCAAACACCACAGCATCTACCAGGGGTTCGAACCGTTGCAGCTCATCCACTGTCAGCGATATTACCTTCATGCCCGATTTTCCGTGCAGGGACGATGCCGCCCTTATCAGGCGTTTTATATCGGCTGTAACCGGTTCATCAATATGGACACTTATATGTGGTATGACCTGCTGCAAGGCAGTTTCCCAGAACCCTGCAGGAATCGAGCTCAATGCATCAAAATTCCCCATCCTCAAAGGTTCCAGATGAACAGGATCGTCAACAGTATTTATTATCTTATTTGCAGTCTTTTTCCCAATCCTGTCAAATTCCATGAGTCTCTTTACAGGATTGTCACCACCTGCCAGTTCCTGCAGGTAGCTGATCAATTTGCGGTTCACCAGCCTGCCCCACCCACCCTGGGATTCGGAGGGAAATACCAGTATCTTTGATCTCTTATCATCACCTTCAACGTATTTTTTCTTAAAAATGTGGTCCAGGTCAAGACCGGTCCCGCTCAGGTAATCTACTATCTCCCTTCGCTGGGCGCTGTCCAGGTTCAGTACCCTTGGGTCCCTTACATGAACATGATACCCCCTGCCTCCCGAAAAGGCAATATGGAGGCTATCCTCACCAAACCCAAAATCATCCATCAAAAACCCAGTCAGTTTGATGATCTCCTGCTTTGCATCATCAAGCATGACCTTGAAGGAATCAGTTTTCACAGGCAGGTGGTCGGCATCGATATCGAAGATCAGGTCTGCGCCCTCCCAGTTCTTTTCCTTCATGGTAGGAGCACCAGGATGCTGGTAGTAAGCAGCCGAATGGTACACATGGGCCGGGACCATGGCCTGGATATATTCCTGCATCTCACCAACGCTTACAAATGCTTTGTGCCGCCGCATACCTGAATCAGGCTCAAGCATTAAAAATCCCCATTCCCGTTTCTCAAGACCCGGCGGCGGCTCAGGCGGCTCTTTCCTGTAATGTTCCTGGAACTTCTTTTTAATGAACAGGATGGTATTGAGTTCCATCTGTTACTAACTCAGACCTGATAATATGTAAAATTTGGTTTAAGTGGCAGGTTAACCTGGTAAAATAGGGAATTATTATAACAACACAGACTGTATAATTCCGTGCACCGATATTGAGAAAATGATTATCCTGTAATGGAACAATTCCCCCAATCATGCACATCAGGACCAAAGACTTCGACCTTGACAGCACACTGGACTGCGGACAGGTATTCAGGTGGCAGCACAGCGGTGAATGGTGGACCGGCGTGGTCCGGGGCCATATTGTGCGGGCAAGGCAGGATGGGTGTGACCTAGTGGTTGACACCGGCCTGGACAGGGACAGCATCGTCCGGTATTTCAGGCTGGATGACGATATGCCAGAGATATACAAACGGATAAACACCGACCCTGTAATGGACGACCTGATACATCGTTTCAGGGGGCTGCGGCTGATAAGACAGGAACCCTGGGAATGCCTCATATCCTACATGGCCTCAAGCTGCAAGTCCATTCCAAATATTAAGGATTCCATTTTCAACCTGGGCAGGCAGTACGGCGATGAGCTGGGGCGGGATTTTTCGTTCCCCACATCCGAAGTGCTGGCCAAGACAACGGAAAATCGGCTCAGGGAGACTAAACTGGGATTTAGAAGTGCTAATATACTGGAGGTGGCAAGGAAGGTGGACAAGGGAGAACTTGACCTGGGCACGCCCTTTGAACTTGAGTACAGGGAGGCAAGGGAATTGCTGATGGGGGTGCGGGGTATCGGGCCCAAGATTGCGGACTGCGTGCTGCTGTTTGCATATGACAAGCGGGAAGCGTTCCCGGTAGATACACATATATTTTCAGTGATGAATGAACACTACGGCCGGTTCCTGGTAGGTCCAAAAAGCAGGCAGAGCGATATCATCGGTGAATTTGCACGCAGTTATTTCGGGCAGTATGCCGGATATGCACAGCAGTACCTGTTCTATTCCAGGATATCCGGTGATAATCCATTAACTCACTCTGTTGATTGTAAAATCACCAAAGAAACCCAGAGTATAATTAAAAGCACAAGGCCGCCAGGCAGGATAACGGATAGTAGTTGACCTGATTATCTTTTGTGTAGTCTTCAAATTAAAAGAACGTCACAAAAAAACCATTGTTATCTTAGATCGCTATCCTGAAGAGGTATCGTGTCTGGAAATGTAAATCATGCAGGTGCAGACCCCATAATCGGTCCGGTGGTGGCAGCGTCCCTCTTTGGCTGGCTGCCGGCATTTTTGTGGATCGTTATCGGCTCAATATTTATTGGTGGTGTCCATGATATGAGTTCCATGGTGGCATCCATCCGGCATGAAGGTAAGAGTATTGCAAGTGTTGCCGGAAAAGTCATGAGCAGAAGAGCACAACTGATATTTGCATCTTTTATCTGGCTTACATTGATACTCATTGTTGCGGTTTTTGCCGTAGTTGCGGCAAAAGCATTGATCAATAAACCAGAGATCGTCCTGCCCACATTGATGCTGATACCCATTGCACTACTTGTAGGTTATATGGGTTTTAAGCTTGGGATAGATACACGTATCGGAACGGCACTGGGTTTGGTACTTCTCTTTGCATTCATTTACCTGGGATTGAGTTATCCCCTTGAACTGCCTGTAAGTGATCCTTTCAGTTACTGGGTTGTGATACTTCTTGTGTACGCATTTATCGCATCAGTACTGCCGGTCTGGACATTACTTCAACCCAGGGACTATCTGGCCTCATATGTGCTATTCATTGGATTGGCAATAGGATTTATTGGTGTAGCTGTGGTTCATCCGACGATTTCCACTCCAGCCTTTATCAGCGTCAATAGTAGTAATGGATATCTTTGGCCCATACTGTTTGTGACAGTTGCATGTGGAGCAGTCTCTGGTTTCCATTCACTGGTCAGCAGCGGGACAACCTCAAAACAGATCAAGAAAGAATCAGATACAAAAGTGATAGGATATGGCGCCATGCTGGTGGAAGGTGTTCTGGCCATTCTGGCATTACTTGCAGTAACCGCAGGATTGAGCTGGGCCACAAATGACCCATCAATATCTTATCCTGTACTCCTAAAGCAGGGTTGGATACTGACGTTCGGTACCGGCTATGGTCACCTGGTGGCCCCCATCTTTGGTTTAACGCTGGGAACTGTGGTTGGCATGATGATAATAAAGACTTTTGTCATGACCACACTTGATACGGCAAGCAGGCTTGGAAGATTTGTAGGTACAGAACTGTTCGGAAGTAACGGGCTTGGTATTACAGTGATGGATAACAGGTATGTATCCACAATAGTTTTGATAATACCGGCAGGCGCTCTTGCTCTTACTGATAGCTGGACCATTATCTGGCCGGTTTTCGGGTCAGCGAACCAGTTGATTGCAGCCCTGACACTGTTTGTAGTTACTATCTGGCTTGTTGGACTGAAAAAACCGTCACGATATACTTTATATCCTGGCATTTTCATGTTGCTGACTACGATAGCGGCACTGGTATTCCTGGCTATCGACCTGATACCGGCCAAGAATTACTTACTGGGCGGCACGGTAATTATTTTGCTTGTGCTGGCACTTCTTGTGGTGGTTGAAACCATTTCCAGCTGGAAAAGAATTAAAGCAAGTATATAAACAAAAACCTGGATTTGAAAATTAAAGTATGGCCATTTTATAATGGCCTTCCCTTTTTTTAATGTTTGTATTAGGCAAAGATTATCTAAGTATATTGGATAATATAACTGGTAATATATGGTTAATAAAAAACTACGTATAGGTCACCTCTCCACATTCTACCATACTTCGTTCATACTCATGGGTACACAATGGCTTGATGATAAACTGGGCCTTACAGTCAAATGGAGCATGTTCGGTGGAGGTCCGGCTATCGTGGATGCTTTTTCCAGGGGCGAGGTGGATATTGGGTATATCGGGCTGCCCCCTGTGATGATAGGTATTGACAGGGGTGTGCCAATCATATGCGTAGGCGGTGGCCATATGGAAGGTACTGTGATGATCGGGCCGCACGGATGCAGTACTCTTAAGGATAAGGGCGGGGATATGGCATCGGTCCTGGAGCAGTTCAGGGGCGGTGTAATCGGGTGTCCGCCGTCAGGTTCTATCCATGATGTAATTATCCGCAACCTGCTGGAGGAGCATGACCTTGTCGGGTCTATTGAGGTAAGGAATTTTCAGTGGGCAGATTTTATTCCCGATGCACTGGATGACGGCCAGGTGGATGCGGCTATTGGCACGCCGCCTTTGTCGGTTGCGGCTGCCAGGGTATGCGGTACAAAGGTTGTGATCCCGCCTTCAAAGCTCTGGCCCTTTAATCCAAGTTATGGTATTATTGTAAGCCATGAACTGCTGCGGGACAGACGTGGACTGGTAGAGGATTTCCTGCGGCTGCATGAGGATGCTTCCAATCTAATACGAGATGAGCCCGGGCGTGCCGCCCAGGTAGTATCCAATCTGGTTGAAGTGGTTGATAGTGATTTTATCATGCAGACTTACCGGGTATCTCCCAGATATTGTGCAGGTCTTCCCAGGGAGTATATTGATTCAGCGATGGCTTTTGTACCTGTGCTTCGTAATCTTGGTTATGTTGAGAATGAACTGGATGAGAGTGATGTTTTTGATAGAACAGTGATTGAAAAGGTACATCCGGGGGAGCACCATTATTTTTTATAGCTTCAACTCTGCCACACATGGAAAATAATGTATTCAATAACCACAACTCTGCCACTTATAGAGAATTATTTATTCTCCCGATAAGCAAGGTAGAGGTTTCTAAAACATACGCTCAAGGGCCTGCCTGGCAGGCATTCCCACTTCAATTCCCAAATCGATTGCTGCCTGGGTGGCCTCCACTACACCGGATGCCAGCACATCCTCGAAATTCCTGACACCCTTCACCTTTACGGCGACGTCATCCAGGCGTTCTGCCATGGATATATCCAGGTATCCGCACATTACAAAACCCCTGGGTGCCCTTATGACCAGTAGCGGCGCATGCTCCATGTCCATTTTCAGGCCCAGTGCCGTGCCGTTTACCAGTTCTATGGATTCGATCTGCATATCTTAATCCAGTTTTTTCAGGTCAGTGGATTGGCAGTCAGGACAGGACAGCTTACTTCCCATACCTTTGAATCTGTTCCCGCATGCACTGCATTCATATCTTGTCATGGCAGCAGCGCTCAGGTCCACGCTATCGGCAGCGCTTGAATCAACAAAACACATATTATACTGCACCTCATAAGATAGAAATTCATAATAGGCAATAAGGTTTCTGCTGAAACGGCAAACGCTGGCAAACACTTATATATCTCTTACAATATCATATGCGGAAAGTACTTATGCCATCTTTAGCCCCGGACAGGGGAAGTCCAGACCTGACAATACTTATACCCTCATCCCTTACAGCAGAAACAAGGGACAGGAGAATAAAGACATATAAGGTCGGACAGATTGCAAGAGTGGCATCAGTGTTCAGGGTCGGGAAGATAATCATCTACCGCGACCCGCAATTCGATGACAGTAGGTTTATAGACCTGCTGCTGAGATATGCAGAAACACCACAGTACCTGCGAAAACACCTGTTCCCCCTTAGGGAGGAGCTAAAGCATGCAGGGGTGTTACCGCCACTAAGGACACTGCATCATCCCATCGAATCAAGATCATCGAACCTCAACGAAGGAGAATTCCGGGTTGGGGTAGTGGTCCCTGGACCACAAAAAAAGAAAAGCGAGAAAAAAGTCGGATCTGACAAAAGTGCATGGGTCGATATCGGAATCGATAGCCCGATCCGCCTCGAAGCACTTTCAAGGAAAGTGCGAACTGGCGAGCGCGTTAATGTCAGAATCTTTTCGCGAAGACCAATACAAGCAAAGCTGGTAACAAAGGACGAGATCCCCATGTACTGGGGATACCGTACAGCAGTAGAAGACAGCCTGTCAGGGGCGCTGGAAAAAATTTCAGAAGAAGGTGCCCTGATAATCGCCACATCCCGCCAGGGTAAGTTGCTCGACAACACACTCCTGGCACAGATTGGTGACCAGACAAAGCAGTCCAAGTATACTGCTGTGGTATTTGGCTCACCCAGGCAAGGTATAGAGACCATACTGGCCGATGAGGGCTTCAAGCTCTCTGACTTCCATTGTGAAGTGCTCAATACCATACCCAGACAGGGAACAGCCACAGTAAGGACAGAAGAGGCCGTATGGGCTACACTGTCTGCGCTGAACCTGGTCAGGTAAGCTGACGACCGTCCCACCAGATGCGATAGGATAATCCTATAACCAGGAGGAAGAGAATGGCAAATTTACACAGACCAAGGCGAGGATCACTGGCCTTCAGCCCGAGGAAAAGGGCAAAGAGCCAGATACCTACTATGAGATCATGGTCCAAAGGAAATAATGAGCCCAAGCTGGGCGGTTTTGCCGGATATAAAGTCGGCATGACCCATGTGATCATGATGGACGATATGCCCAATAGTCTCACCGAAGGTACGGAAATTTCCGTTCCGGTGACAGTGCTTGAAGTACCTGCAATGAAAATTGCAGCGATCAGGGTATATGGAGAACCAGGACCTTACGGCACAAAAATACTGGGCGAAGCATGGTCCACTGACCTTGATCCCTCGTTGGAGCGGAAACTGTTCACACCAAAGAAAACCAATACGAAAAATGCACTTGAAAAGATAGGAAAGCTGGTTGAAGAAGGAAAGGTAGCAAACATCCATTTGATCTCTTATACGCTCCCGTCCCTGATAGCAGGAATCCCAAAAAAGACGCCTGATGTGATGGAGAACAGGATCGTTGGCGGGGATATAGCCACAAGACTTGAATATGCAACATCCATGATCGGAAAATCAGTCGAAGTTTCTGAAATTTTCAATACCGGTGATATGATAGACGTATTAGCCATCACCATAGGTAAAGGTACACAGGGACCTGTGAAACGGTGGGGTATCAACCTGATGAAACACAAACACAGCAGACAGGGCAGTCTCAGGCAGATAGGCACCCTGGGGCCATGGAACCCCTCAAGAGTAAGCTGGCGGGTACCACAACTGGGCCAGACCGGTTATCACCAGAGAACAGAGTACAATAAACGTATCATCAAGATTGGGGAGAACGGCGGGGAAGTGACCCCCAAAGGCGGGTTCCTTAACTATGGAGAAGTAAGCGGGAATTATTTGCTGTTAAAGGGCAGTGTTCCTGGTCCAAAGAGGCGGCTTATAAGGCTAAGACCGGCCATAAGGGGCGATAAACAGCAGATCGGTGCACCCCAGGTATCATATATTAGTGTAGAGTCAAAGCAGGGGTGAATTAAGATATGAGTAAAGCAAAAATCATGGATATTACAGGAGCCTCTAAAGGCGATATCGAGCTCCCTGCTGTATTTGATGAGATGTACAGGCCCGACCTGATCAAGAAAGCTGTACTTGCAGCCCAGGCAAACAGGCTGCAGGTCTACGGTCCCACACCCTATGCCGGTATGCAGACTTCGGCAGCCAACTGGGGTCCCGGACGCGGTGTAGCCCGTGTACCCAGGATCAAGACAGGCAACCGTGTGGCCCGTATCTCACAGGCAAGGGGCGGCAGGAAAGCCCACCCTCCAAAGGTTGAGAAGGATTATTCTGAGAAGATCAATAAGAAGGAACGTTACAAGGCCATCAATTCTGCAATTGCAGCCACTACAAATCCCGAATTGGTCCGGAACAGGGGACACAGGTTCGATGCTGAGTTGCCCATTGTAGCTGATGATGAATTCCAGGATATCAAGACAACTAAAGGGGTTATCGGCTTCATGGAGGCCATTAACGTGTACGATGATGTGATAAGGGCAAAGAACGGTAAGCATATCAGGGCAGGCGGAGGCAAGAGACGCGGACGCAAGTACAAGAAGCCCAAGAGCCTGCTTATTGTAATTGGGGAGGATAACGGCATCGTACGTGCGGCAAGGAACCTATCAGGTGTGGACGTGATCAATGTGAACAGGTTGAATGCTGAACTGTTAGCACCAGGTACCCATGCAGGCAGGCTTGCCATCTGGACAGAATCTGCTATCAAGGTATTGGGGGAGGAGTGATCAATGTCAATAATATTACATCCTTTTGTTACAGAGAAAGCCACTTTCCATATCGAGGACGAGAACAAATTGCAATTTGTGGTTGATATCAATGCCACCAAGGGCCAGATCAAAAGAGAGATCGAGGAACTGTACGATATTCCTGTGCTTTCAGTGAGAACAATGATTACTATGAAAGGTAAGAAAAAGGCTATCGTAGCCTTCGAAGGCGATAACACAGCCGGCGAACTTGCATCCAAACTTGGAATATTCTAGGGAAGGTGAGAATATATGGGAAAAAGAATTATTTCACAGAACCGGGGTAAAGGAACACCCACCTATCGGGCACCCTCCCACAAGTTCAAGGCCCAGCTTAAACACATCAAAGTGGACCAGAATGAAACAGTTAAAGGCGAGGTCATTGAGATACTTCACGATACCGCTAGGTCTGCACCTATTGCAAGGATCAGCCTGGAGAACGGAGAAGAACGCCTGATACTGATTCCGGAAGGCATTGCAGTAGGGCAGGAGATCGCCTGCGGTATTTCTGCAGAGATACTGCAAGGTAATACGTTGCCCCTTCGTGAGATTCCTGAAGGTATACTGTTGTGTAATATAGAGAACAAGCCCGGTGACGGCGGGCAACTTGCCAGGTCAAGCGGTGTATATGCCGTGCTGATTGCCCATGATGTGGGTAAGACCGTGGTGCAGATGCCCAGTGGAGCCACAAAATGGTTGAACCCGAAGTGCAAAGCTACCATAGGAGTAGTGGCGGGCGGAGGCAGGGTCGATAAGCCATTTGTAAAGGCCGGGAAGAAATATCATAAATTAAAGACAAGAGCAGCAAAGTATCCCAGGGTATCCGGTGTGGCAATGAACGCCATAGACCACCCCTTCGGAGGCGGTGGATGGCAGCATCCGGGAAGACCCAAGACCGTAAGCAGAAGAGCACCGCCAGGCAGGAAGGTCGGGTCCATTGCGGCAAGAAGAACAGGAAAGAGGTGATAAGGCATGGCAAAGAAATCATCCACCAAACTGCCCAAGAGAAAGGGTGAGTTTACCTACAGGGGAAAGACTCTCCAGGACCTGAAAAGTTTGAGCCTGGAAGAGTTTGCTGAACTCCTGCCTGCAAGACAGCGCAGGACCATCAACCGCGGGCTTGGCGATGAACATAAGAAAATATTGAACAAGATCAATGACGGAGATACAACCATCAAGACACACCTGAGGGATATGATCATCCTTCCTGGGATGGTTGGCCTCAATCTGGAGATACACAACGGGAAGAGCTTCGAAAAGGTCGAGGTCATACCCGAGATGCTGGGACACTATTTTGGTGAATATTCCTTTACCCGCAAGCGGGTTTCACACGGTTCGGCCGGTGTGGGAGCTACCAAGTCCAGCAAGTTCGTACCGCTGAAATAATGGAGGAAGACCAGATGGCAAGAATTGCTTATTCATTACAAGCAGACCCTGATACTACATCAAGGGCCATGGCTCATGAACTCCATATTTCACCCAAGCATTCAAGGGAGATATGCAGGGCTATCAAAGGTATGAAGACAGGCCAGGCACAAAAGTACCTTGAAGATGTAACCGTCCTGAAACAGGCAGTCCCGTTCAAGCGTCATAACGACAGTATGGGACACCGCAGAGGCCCCATGGCTGCAGGCAGGTATCCACAGAAGGCTGCAAAGGAGTTTATTAAGTTACTGGTGAACGCCGAAGCCAATGCCGAATATAAGGGCCTGGATTCAGATAATATGAAGATAGCCCACATCGCTACCAAACAGGGCCGGGTCATCAGGGGCTACAGGCCGCGGGCAAGGGGCAGGTCATCTCCAAAGAATACAGAGACAGTGAATATAGAAATGATAATCCAGGAGGTGCAATGAACATGGGAATAGAAAGAAAGTTCGTGCAGGACGGGCTGACAAAGGCAAGGATCAATGAATATTTTACTAAGCAGCTTGAACGTGCCGGATACGGTGGAATGGTCATTAACCGTACGCCCATGGGCACTCAGATTACATTATTTGCAGAGAAACCTGGAATGGTCATAGGTAAAGGCGGCAAGACCATACACCGTCTTACCAATGATATGTCCTATGTCTATAATGTAGATAATCCCCAGATCGACGTACAGGAGATCAAGGTACCTGAACTCAATGCCCAGATGATGGCAAATCGTCTGGCCAATGCACTTGAAAGGGGATGGTACTTCAGGAAAGCGGGTTATAATATGCTTCGCAGAATTATGGATTCTGGAGCATTGGGCTGTGAGATAGTCCTCTCAGGAAAGTTCACCGGACCCAGGTCCAAGGTATCCAAGATGGTAGAAGGATACATCAAGCATGCAGGTAAACCGGCTGAAGAACTTGTAGATACGGGTTTTGCCACTGCCGTGAAAAAGCTGGGTACTATAGGATGCCGTGTACGTATTGTACAACCCGGCACTGAACTGCCAGGTAAGTTCTACATGCTAAAAGACGAAAAACCGGCTGCATCTGAGACCCCTGAACCTGAGGCAAAAGCAAAGGAAGGTATCAAAGAGGTACTGGAAAAAACTCCGGAGAAGTCAGGTATGAAGAATATCAGGCAGGTAGGCAGTGTGTGGGAACACACGCATGATGACCTGGACTGGCATCCCATGTCTGTACCCCATCCGGCTGCTACAGCGGTCCCTGTGACCGAAGTTACTGAAGAAGAACCGGCGGCAGCGGTTGAAGCGGAATCCACTGTTGAAGCAAAAACCGCTGTTGAAGCAGAACCCAGCATGGAAACAGTTGATAAGCCAGTTCAATCGCCTGATATTGAATTGCCGGAAGGTGAACAGACACGTATCAACGATGGTTTGGAAGAACACAAACACGAAGGTTATGATTACTGGCACCCCAGTTCCAGGACACATAAAACCAAAGGAGATGAAAATTAATGGCGATCCTGCGAGTGGACGAGATCCGTAACCTGAGCCGGGAAGAGAAACTGGACGAGCTGGAGAAACTTAATGCCGAACTCATCAGGGAACGTGCCATTGCATCATCAGGTGGTGCACCAGAGAACCCAGGCCACATCGGTGAGTTGCGAAGGACCATTGCAAGGATCAAGACCATCCAGAAGGAGACTGGAGAATAAAAGGTAAATATATGCAGATATCACCCAACAACCTCATCCATCACGAATTGATAGGGCTTGAGGTAGAGGTGGTGGACAGCAATAATCCATATCAAATAGGAATAAAAGGAAAGGTGACCGACGAAACCAGGAATATATTGAAGATCGATGTGGACGGCGGGCATGTTAGAATGGTGCCCAAATCCCATACTGATTTCATATTCACAATACCCGCGGGCAATGGTAGACGTTACCTGCCAGATGCCCGAACGCGGGTCAAGGTAAAAGGAACTTTAATACTCTCACAACCTGAAAACCGCATTCAGACAAAGTTCAAGAAAAGCTTCAGACGAAGAAAGAATAAATAAATATCATATAATAATGAGGAATATAAGATGACACGAGACATAGGACTGGACATCAATGCTTCTCCTGATGAGGAGTGTAATGATATCAACTGTCCATTCCATGGGACACTGCCAGTAAGAGGTCAGGTTTTTACCGGGTCAGTGGTCAGCAGTAAGATGGATAAAACAGTTGTTGTGAAGAGGACCTTTGAGAAACTGGTCACTAAGTATGAGCGATATGAGAAAAGACAGTCAAAGATGCATGCCCATAATCCCCCCTGTATCAATGCAAAGGAGGGGGACGTGGTAAAGATCGCAGAATGCAGGCCCCTTAGCAAAACTAAGAAATTCGTAGTGATCGAGGTGACCAAATGATCGGGGTGAAAGCCAAGATACCCCGTGCATTGAATGCCGGTGCCAGGCTGGACTGTGTGGATAATACAGGTGCCAGGCAGGTAGAGATCATTTCCGTGAAAAAGTACAGGGGTGTCAAGAACAGGCATCCAAAAGCCGGAATAGGAGATATGCTGGTGGTCAGTGTCAAGAAGGGCACACCTGAGATGCGTAAGCAGATACTGAATGCAGTAGTGATAAGGCAAAAAAAAGAATACAGGCGTCCGGACGGACTTCGTGTTTCCTTTGAGGATAATGCCGCAGTGATCACTGATCTGGACGGTATCCCAAAAGGTACCGAGATCAAAGGGCCGGTTGCCAGGGAAGCGGCTGAAAGATTCAGCAAGATAGCCACGGCAGCTTCAATTATAGTATGAGGTGCTTATCAATGAAGATCAAATCAAAACAACCGAGAAAACAGCGCAAGGCACGCTATAATGCGTCGCTTCACCAGCGCCAGAAATTGATGAGTGTCCAGTTAAGTCATGAACTCAGGGCTAAGTACAATAAGCGCAACATTCCTGTAAATGTGAATGACACTGTAATGGTCATGCGAGGTGACCATACCGGTACTGAAGGTAAGGTGGAACTGGTGGACTTAAAGAGAGGTACCATCGTAGTGGAAGGCGTAAGCGTGGCCAAGGCTGACGGTACAGAGGTACCCAGACCAGTACAACCGTCCAATGTAATGATAACCAAACTTGAACTCAATGACGATATAAGGAAACTTACCCTCACCAGAGGAGGCGAAGAAGAGTGAGCAGACATCAGAAGAGAGTGGCAGCACCCAGAAGCTGGCCCATATCCAAGAAGACCAATATCTGGGTTACCAAACCAAACCCGGGCCCCCATTCCCTTAAACAGGCTATCCCGCTGGGTGTGCTTATCAGGGATATATTGAAATTAACAGATAATATGCGTGAGACAAAGCGTGTCTTAAACGAGGGTAACATACTGGTTGACGGTATTGTGAGAAGGGACCATAAGTTCCCGGTTGGCATATTTGATGTAATCCAGGCCCCAAAGCTGGGAGTTTCTTACAGGATGCTCCTGGACCCCAAGGGTCGATTAAGGCTCAATGAACTGGATGTGGATAAACCAAGGAAACCATGCAAGATACTCAACAAGACCACAGTCAAGGACGGAAAGGTACAGTTGAACCTTCATGATGGGACTAATATCCTTGCCAGCAATGGCTATAACACAAGGGATACGATCATTCTCGATATTCCCGAAAAAAGCGTACATAAACACATCAAGTACGAACCAGGGAATCTGGCTGTAGTCATAGGCGGCACCCATTCAGGACAGCTTGCCAAGATCAAGGAGATCAAGTCCGTACGCAGCAGCAGGCATAACATGGTAGTGCTGTTGAAAGACGATGGTACACAGTTCGAGACCATTGAGGATTACGTGTTCGTAGTTGGTACTGACAAACCGGAATTCAACCTGGGAGATGAGATCAATGAGTAAAAATAATGTTATGACAATACCCAGGGTAGATAAGGTCACAGTCCACATAGGCGTAGGAGAGAGTGGTGAGAGGCTCAATAAGGCAGAAGACATTCTTAGTGAGATCACCGGGCAGGGAGTTGTAAGGACAAAAGCCAAGAGAACACTGCAAACCTTTGCCATTAAGAAGAACGAACCTATCGGGTGTAAAGTAACACTGAGAGGCAAACTTGCAGAGAATTTCATGAAGACCAGTCTTGGCATTATAGAGAATTCACTCAGGGAATCCCAGTTCGATGATACAGGGAATTTCAGTTTTGGGATAGAGGAACATACCGATTATGAAGGAATGAAGTATGACCCTAATATTGGTATTTATGGCATGGATGTGACTGTGTCACTAATCAGGCCGGGTTACAGGATAAACAGGCGCAAGATTGGAAAACGAAAGATACCAAACAGTCACAAGATGACAAAGCAGGGTGCCATGGCCTTTATGAATGAGTATCACGCTGTGGAGGTAGTGGCATGAACAAAAAAACAGTCGCAGAGATAGAAAACAAGTTCGGCCGAGGTGCCAACGAGTGCCGCAGGTGCGGCCGGAAACAGGGTCTGGTAAGGAAATACGGAATATACCTGTGCAGGCAGTGTTTCAGGGAAATTGCACCTGACATGGGATTTAACAAATATTCGTGAGGTGAATGAAATGGTATTATTAGACCCACTGGCAGATGCACTCTCAACCATAATTAATGCAGAGAGCACAGGAAAACCCGACTGCATCATACATCCTGCATCAAAAGTGATAGGCAATGTATTGAAAGTAATGCAGGATATAGGGTACATTGGCAATTATGAGTTCATAGACGACGGCAAGTCGGGTATGATCAAAGTGGAACTTATTGGAAAGATCAACAAATGCGGAGTCATCAAACCCAGGTCATCTGTGGGGTACCATGACTTTGAAAAATGGGAGAAACGCTACCTTCCGGCCCGTAATTTTGGTATCTTGATACTGACCACGCCTGATGGGGTGCTATCCCATAGTGAGGCCAGGTCCCGGGTAGTTGGCGGGCAACTGCTTGCATACGTGTACTGAGGTGTGGAAAATGCCAAAAGATTTGAAAAGGACCGTGAACATTCCCGACGGGGTCACTGTAGTACTGGAAGGTAACAACATTTCAGTCACTGGTCCCAGGGGTTCATCTGTCCGTGAATTATGGTATCCGGGAATTACCATCGTGCTGGAGGAAAACCAGATTACGATGGACTCGTTCAACCAAAGGAAAAAACAGGTAGCTATGATGGGTACAATTGCATCCCATATAAGTAATATGATCAATGGTGTCACCAGTGGATATACATACAGGATGAAGGTTTTATATTCCCACTTCCCAATCCAGTTAAAAGTGACAGGAGATCACCTAAGTATCGGGAATTTCCTTGGCGAGAAGAAACCAAGGAAGGCAAAGATACATGGTGACACAAAGGTAGAGACCAAAGGTGACGAAGTAATTGTTTCAGGTATAGCTATTGAAGATGTAGGCCAGACTGCAGCTAATATCCAGCAGGCGACAAAGATAAAAAGGTTTGACCCAAGGGTATTCCAGGATGGCATATACGTGGTGGAGAAGACGACAGCGTAGGTGATAGTAATGGAAGAAGAGATAATCAATGAATTCACTTCAATCAAAGGAGTCGGCGAATCCAGGGCAAAGGCCCTGTATGAAGCAGGATATACTTCGATTGGGGACTTGAATGATGCCACTGCTGAGGAGTTATCCAGGGTTAGAGGTATTACCGACCAGTTGGCTGAAAGGATCAAGAACGAGGTTTCCCAGATATATGAAGATATCGAGGCCGGTAAAGCAGTTGAAGAATCTACACAAGAAGTAGTCGGGACTGAAAAAGTTGAAGTTGAGGCTGAAAAGGAATTCGAAGAACAAGCTGGAGAAGGCGACGAAGAAGATAAAGAAATCGAAGCAGTCCCAACGGCAGAACTTGAACTGGATCCCGAATCCCAGAGACTGCTGAAGGTCAGGAAGAAGCAAAAAGCCAAAAAGCCAAATTTTGTCCAGACTGATCTGCACAAGAAAAAGAGACTTAAAAATTACTGGCGGCGGCCCAAGGGATTGCATAACAAGAAACGGCGCTATATCCTTGGAAAGAGTGGAATGGCCAGGGTAGGATATGGAAGTCCCGTTGCAGTGAAGGGGCTTCATCCCTCGGGTTTCCAGGATATGCTGATGTCCAGGGTACAGGATCTTGATGAACTGGACCCAAGTACACAGGCAGTTCGCATTGCCAGAACAGTGGGACAGCGTAAGCGTATGGAGATTGTCAATAAAGCCAGGAGCCTTGGACTGAAGATACTGAACCCTCCAACAGAAATGCATCCGGTGGAAGAGGAGGTGCAGTGAAATGACTGATCTACGTAACCAGCGCAACATCGCAGCTCATGTATTGGATGTAGGTGTCCACAGAGTATGGATGGATCCGGAAGCTGCCGGCGATATTGCTAATGCGATCACACGCCAGGATATCAGGGAACTCATATCTGAGGGCGTAATTAAAGCCAAACCTGTGAAGGGTGTATCCAGGGGCAGAGCCCGGAAACTGGATATTAAGCGGGCATACGGACACCGCAAGGGTCACGGTTCAAGAAAAGGAGCCAAAGGTGCACGCAATCCAAAGAAAAGGCAGTGGATAAAGAAAATACGCGCATTAAGAAGAAGGCTGCATGAAATGAAAGACGATGGTACGCTGGATAAGTCCACATATAACAGGATGTACCGTAAGGCCAAAGGCGGCGTATACAGGAATGTGGCACACATGGAAGCGCATATCGAATCCCTTGAACACAAGGAGGACTGAGAATGGCAACAGGACCAAGATACAGAGTACCTTTCCGACGCAGAAGAGAGGGTAAAACCGATTATCGTCAGCGTCTTCATCTATTGATTTCAAAACAGCCCAGGATAGTAGCACGCAGTAGCCTGCGCCACATGAAACTCCAGCTGGCCACACCAAAGCCTGAGGGGGACAATACCTGGGTTCATGCAGATTCCAGCGAACTTGAAAAATACGGCTATACAAGTAGCACAGGTAATACACCTGCGGCGTACCTTACAGGCCTGCTCTTCGGGTATAAGGCCAAGGCAGCGGGTTATGAGAACGCCATCCTGGATATGGGATTACAGGTCTCATCCAAAGGCTGCCGGGTATATGCTGCATTGAAAGGTGTGGTGGATTCGGGTTTCGAAGTACCCCATGACCCAGGGATATTCCCGAAGGAATCCAGGATAAAGGGTGAAGAGATCATGGAATACACAGGTACGGATATACCTGCCCAGTTCGAGGAAGCTTTGGCAAAGATAAAGAATGAATTCGGGGAGGATTAAACAATGGCATACGATTATGAAACGGAATGGGTTCCAAAGACAAGATTGGGACAGCTGGTAAAAGAAGGCCAGGTAACGTCAATTGAAGAGGCCCTGTCCTCTGGACTCCCTATAAAAGAACCCCAGTTGGTGGATGCACTGCTTCCAGAACTCAAGGAGGAAGTACTGGACATAAATATGGTCCAGAGAATGACCGATTCGGGCAGGCGTGTCAAGTTCAGGGCAGTTGTAGTAGTAGGCAATGAGGACGGTTATATAGGTCTTGGCCAGGGCAAGGATGTCCAGGTGGGACCTGCCATCAGGAAGGCCATAGATTCTGCAAAGATCAATATCTCAGGTATCAAGCGAGGATGCGGTTCCTGGGAGTGCGGATGCGATACAGAGCATACCGTGCCCTTTGAGGTCGTGGGTAAGATGGGGAGTGTAAAGGTCATATTGAAACCCGCACCCAGGGGCCTGGGTCTGGCAGCCGGAAAAACGGCAAAGACTGTTATGCAATTGGCAGGTATCAAGGATGTCTGGACCAGGACTGAAGGGCAGACTAGGACCACCTTAAACTTTGCCAAGGCCACTTATGAAGCATTGAAAAGGACCGCAGTAGTCCGTACCGTGGGGGCAAAGTAATGTATACCGCAGTGCGGCTAAGAAGTACGGTCAATACCAGGCCAGAGATCAGGGATACCCTGAAGATGCTCAGGCTCAACAGGCTCAACCACTGTGTTGTCCTTGAAGAAAATCCACATAACAAGGGTATGATTCAGAAAGTGAAGGACTATGTGGCATGGGGAAATATTTCCCCGGAAGCTTTATCCCAGCTTATACGCAAGCGAGGCGAACTTAAGGGAAATGGCGCACTGGATGATGAGTACGTTAAGGAGAATACTTCCTTTGATGGTATCAATGCACTGGCACAGGCAATCTGCTCAGGTGAAGTATCTATCAAGGATGTCCCTATGCTAAATCCTGTATTCAGGCTCCATCCGCCCAGGAAAGGACATAAGGGTATCAAGAAAACGGTGCCTGAAGGTGGAGTACTTGGTTATCACGGCGACGATATCAATGCGCTTCTTCACAAGATGAGGTGATACTTATGAAAAAGAACGTAACCAAATTCAGAGGTTCCAGGACGTGCGGAGGTGGCACACATAAGAACCGCCGAGGAGGAGGAAGCCGAGGAGGCCGGGGTAATGCAGGTGGATGCAAACATCATTTCGTGCGCAATTACATGAATGGCATGGCATATGGCAAGCACGGGTTCAAACGTCCACAAAAGGTCCTTTCAAATAAACCCATTGTGAATGTGGGTGAACTGGACGAACTGGCCGAACAACTGGTGCAGTATGGTGAGGCGCATAAACAAGGCGATATTTATCATATCAATCTGGCAGAACTGGAATACCCAATAGTGAAAGTACTGGGTAATGGCAGGATCACCAAACCCATGGCTATCACAGTCTCTGAATGCAGTGCAAGGGCAAGGTCCAAGATCGAAGAAGCTGGCGGCAGTATAGAAAAATATATCCCATCGGTTAAAGAAGTAGACATTGAACCAGAAGAAAACCGGGAACCAGATGTTGAAGAAGACGTCTGATCATTAATTCATGGAAAAAAAACAATAATGTTAAATTATTGTTTATCCATTCCATATTTTTAATATCAAAATCAGTTGCATTTATTAATATCAAAATAGGGTGCATTTAATGACCTTAAAGGATACAATCGAACCAATCTTGCGAAAACTTCCGGCTGTATCAAGACCGGAGGGACATGTCCATTTCAAGAAGAAACTGACCTGGACTTTAAGCATACTAGTGCTGTATTTCGCTTTGTCCAATGTTCCGCTTTTCGGCATGTCTCCTGAATCCATAGACCTGTTCGAACAATACAGGGCATTCTTTGCAGGGGCCTCGGGCTCACTCTTGCTACTGGGTATCGGCCCCATTGTTACTGCATCCATTGTGTTGCAGCTGCTGGTGGGAGCTGATGTGATCAAGATGGACCTGAGCAACCCCCAGGACCAGGCGATCTTCCAGGGAGTCCAGAAACTGCTGGTGTTTGTTATGATCATATTGACAGCACTGCCCCAGATCTTAGGCGGGTACATCAAACCCGATGCCGGCCTGGCAGCCATACTGGCAGCGGATTTTAACATCTCGGCCGCAGCCGGGTTGGATCTTGTGCTGTTGATCATATTCATTCAGATATTCATTGGTGGAACCTTGATATTGTTTATGGATGAGGTGGTATCCAAATGGGGTATAGGTTCCGGTGTGGGACTGTTCATTGTAGCAGGAGTGTCACAGGCGATCGTTACGGGCCTGTTCAGTATAACGCGCCCTGGAGGACCTGGCAGTGCACCAGTTGGCCTTTTACCAAAATGGCTGTATTTCACTACCGATGTGGGACTTGGCAACCTGTTCTCAGATAATGCTTTCCAGAACGTTTTCATTGATGGCGGAATCCTGGCACTTATAAGCACGGTCCTGATTTTCCTTGTGGTGGTATATGTAGAATCCACGCGTATCGAGATACCTCTGGCCCATAGTGCGGTGCGGGGTGCCAGGGGCAGATTCCCTGTCAAGCTTATTTATGCCAGTGTGCTTCCCATGATACTGGTCAGGGCACTGCAGGCAAATATCCAGATGGTGGGCATGCTGCTGTTCAATAAAGGGATTACGTTCTTTGGTGAGTTCAGGGGCGGTACTGCTACCAATGGCTTGATGTATTATTTATCGCCATTGCACGGTCCCAGTGATTGGATACCCAGTCTGGTGAAACAGAATTTTGATGATATTAATATGCAGTTTGCTACTGAAGCCACTGGTTTTGCACCTGTAGATGTACCGGCTACCTGGCAGATATTATTACATGTGGGTGCGGATGCTACCATGTTGATCGTTGGTGGTGTCATATTTGCGCTGTTCTGGATCGAGACTACAGGTATGAATGCCAAGAACACGGCCCAGAAGATACACAATTCAGGTATGCAAATACCGGGATTCAGGCGGAACATTGACAGTATCGAGCGGGTCATGAACCGTTATATTCCAAGAGTTACTATTATCGGAGGTGCGTTCATCGGACTGTTGACACTGTTGGCCAGTCTCCTGGGTACGCTGGGAGGTGCAGGCGGAACAGGTCTGCTGCTGGCTGTGAGTATTGTATACAGATTGTATGAGGATCTGGCATCTGAACAGATGATGGAGATGCACCCGATGATGAGACAATTCCTCGGAGGTACTTCATAGTATGGTCAATCTGGTATTACTTGGTGCGCCGGGTGCGGGTAAGGGCACCCAGGCCAAGATGCTGGCCGGGAAGTACGGTATCCTTCACATATCCACAGGAGATATATTGCGGGAAAATGTGAGCAACAATACCGAACTGGGCCAGAAAGCGAAGGAATACATGGACAAGGGCGAACTCGTCCCTGACACTGTACTGATAGATATTATCAAGGACAGGTTATCTAAACCTGACACCGATAACGGATTCCTGCTGGACGGCTATCCACGGACCATTCCACAGGCAGTGGCACTGGACTATATCTTCGGCCAGTTGGGAAAGAGACTGGATGTAGTGATAGATATCGAGGTTCCGGACGAGGAACTGGTGGCCAGGTTGGCGGGCAGGCGGATGTGTAAGTGCGGTGCCAGCTATCACGCAACGTTCAATCCTCCAAAGGAGGATGGGATATGCGATGTATGTGGCGGGAAATTGTACCAGCGTGACGATGATACCGAAAGCTCAGTAAAGACCAGGCTGGTTGCCTATTACAACCAGACCCATCCGCTTATTGATTATTATATAGATAAAGGATTGTTGCGTACTGTTAGTGGTACCGGTGGTATTGAGGATATCTTCGGTGAGATCACAGTCGTTATTGATAAGATATTGGAGTAGTACATGCCAAAATCTGACTTTAAGCAGACACTGGAAAGGGCTGCACTTGCCCTTGGTTTCGGAATGATGTTCGGAATCATCCTGCTTGGTGAACGTTTCAGGATACAGGTGGGTGAGGTAGTACAGATATTACTGGGGCCGCTGCCCGATATCCTGCCTTTCCATATTATGCTGTTCGTGATGGCTGCTATTACCGGCCTGTATGCATCGCTGATTCAGAAATATACCATGGATTGGGAACTGATGCGCCGGGTGCAGGACCAGATGAAGAACTTCCAGAAGGATTTCAGGGAGGCGCAGCTTGCAGATAACCAGGCTAAAGTGAAGAAAATGGAAGCAGAGCGTTCAGCCATGATGAATGACCAGATGCAAATGACCAAACAGCAGTTCAAACCCATGGCTTATATCAGCATTATCTCGCTGCCCCTGTTCATGTGGGCGTATCTTTACATCGGAGAGCACCCTGACCCAGCCCTTATTTTCCCGTTCTGGGGTGAAAAGTCGCTGACCGGGTTTGCACTGGGTCCCATCCAGTACTGGATATACTGGTATTTCATTTGCAGTCTGCCAATCAGCCAGATTATCAGGAAGAGCCTGAATATCGGCGGCGTATGAACATGATAATTACAGTCAGCGGTCCACCAGGGAGCGGGAAGAGTACGCTTTCAAGGATGATAGCTGAATATTTTAATCTGGAACTTGTATCCTCAGGTGACGTTTTCAGGGCCATGGCAAAGGAAAAGGGAGTGGATCTTGAAAAGTTGGGCCATATGGCTGAAGTTGACCCTGGCATTGATAAGGAGATTGACAGGCGGCAGGTGGAGCTTTCAAAGACAAAAGGGGATTTCATGTTCGAGGGACGGCTTTCGGGCTGGCTGATAGATGCGGACCTGAAGATAATGCTCAAGACCGATGTAGGGGTAAGGGCAAGGCGCATCGCAGGCAGGGAAAATATTTCCCCCAAGCAGGCCATGCACGAGACCATGGTACGCCAGGTGAGTGAGGCAAAGCGGTACAGGGTACACTATGATATCGATATAGCAGATTTGACCCTGTATGACCTGGTGATCGAGTCCAGTGTCTGGGACCAGGATGCTACGGCAAATGTTGCTATTACAGCAATTGGATCTATGAAGGAAAAGGGACTGAGGGGTTAGATGGAGCAAAAACTTCCTGCTGACATCAAACGGGAACTGAAATGCAAAGTGGAGGATACCACTGACCCTGCTTATGGATTTATTCCTAACAAGCGTCCTATAAGGGACCATATAACTCACGGTGTGATCAATCTTGACAAACCGGCCGGACCTACCAGTCACGAGGTGGTGTCGTGGGTGAAGAAGATACTGGACCTTCCCAGGGCAGGGCACGGCGGGACATTGGACCCTAAGGTTACTGGTCTTTTGCCTATTATGATGGGCGATGCAACCAAGTCGGTTGGGGCGCTGATGACTGCAGGGAAGGAATATATATGTTTAATGAAATTACACTCCACTGTAAAAAAGACCGTAGTTAAGGAGATTGCACAGGAGTTCACCGGACCTATATACCAGAGACCTCCGGTAAAGTCAGCTGTGAAACGTGAGGTAAGGATACGCAATATCTATTACCTGGATATCCCTGAGATCAATGGTACTAATGTACTGATGCGCGTGGGCTGTGAGGCCGGTACTTATATCAGGAAACTGTGCCATGATATGGGCGAAGCTCTTGGTTCCGGTGCGCATATGCAGGAGTTGCGGAGAACCCGCAGCGGGCCGTTCAGGGAAGATGAGAGTATGATAACGCTGTTCGACCTGAAGGATGCCATGGTTATGTACCAGGAGTCGGATGACGAGAGCGAACTGCGCCGGGTGATACAGCCAATGGAGGCGGGTCTTGTGCATCTGCCCAGGATTATTATAAGGGACAGTGCTGTGGACGCCATATGTCACGGTGCCAGTCTGGCCGCACCTGGTGTGGTGAAGGTGGATACTGGTATGAACACGGGCGATATGGTGCTGGTCATGAGCTTAAAAGGCGAAGCGGTTGCGCTGGCATGGAGCCTTATGGACACGGATGCCGTGCTTGAAGCAGAGACTGGTATGGTGGCCAATACCAAGCGGGTGCTGATGCCTGAGGGTACTTATCCCAAGGGCTGGACAGCGAAGACGGAAAATAAAGGTAAAGCTGACTGAAAATTGTCAGTCAAAGGCAGAATACGACACCTTGATGCCGAGGTAGTCTAGCGGTATGGCGCAAGCCTGGAAAGCTTGTGGGGCTTGGTTCCCCTCGGGAGTTCGAATCTCCCCCTCGGCGCTTATTTCTTGAACGTGTTGGAAATTATCAACACATTTCTGCTAAACGGTATCTATTTTTTGTAACTTTTTGCCACAGAGACATCTTTTCCGTATCCTTAGATATCCCCTCTGTACACCTGACCAGCAGCCAGCCTTGTGATTTCGAGTAGCCTGGGTTTGGAGAGGAAAGCATGGAGGAATATAGCACTGGCCTGGGATATCTGCTGGTCATGAGCTGGGGACTGGAGGAGTGAGGGAGGCGTGGAGGGGCGCCTGCGAGGATTACGCCGTTCATGGTTTTTTACCTGTTCCGATATGTTTTTTATGATCTAACATAGTTAAAATATTTAAATGGTGTTGTGGTGCATTATGAAATTTGTGTCTTTTATTTTTTAGATGCTGATTCAAAAGTGATTGAACAGATAGATCCTCATGATTTTTCCGACCTCCCCTCACTTTTTCAGTCATCTCAAAATCCGCCTCAACGTTTGGTAAAAACTCTCTCTGGTTTTGACCAGGACAATCTCTATTCGATTTTCATTCTCGACGATCCGATAAGCAATTCGGTATTCTGTATTTATATACTCAAAATGGTAAGACCTGATACCTTTCAAGGGTCCCTTAAGTTCTCCAGATCGATAGGGCTCTTCTGACAGCTTCCTTGCTTCATCTTTAATTCTACGCTGCAAATGCTGATTGAACTTTCTGTATCTCCTATGTGCAGAAGGAGACATGAAAATGTGGTATTGTTTTCGTTCACCACTCGTCAATTGGTATTCCCTCTCCTTTTTCCAGCTCCTCAAGAGACTGATTGATGCATCTGAAAGCCTCTTTATCCAAAAGGATTTCTAAAGTTTCAGACTCTGCTACACTTAGCCCTTTTAAGATGTGAGCCAGTCGTTCGAGGTTAATCAGTTCGACTCTATCCATTTCTTTTATTGCTGTCGACATCTATAAATCACCTTCATATTCTTATGTTTATAGTGATTATATGCTATAATCTCTTTATTCTCAATAAGTTTCATTATTTCATATGGGCATTTCCATAACTTAAAACCAGTATTTAGATCAACTTCTTTTGTTAGCCAGTTCAGTATAACATCAGTATCCAAAAAACATTAGATTTTTCCATAGCAACTTTCTCTTAGCATTTTGATGTACTCTGTGCTTTGCATCTCTTTAAGAATCACACTTTTAAAAGCCCCAAGCCATTGATCTGCACAATTTATTTCAACTTTTGTATCAATACCTTCAATAACTTTAACTAACCGTTCTAATGTTACTGGCATATTATTTCACAAATCAACTTATGTATTTATTACACTTTAATTACTTTACGTGTAACTTGACATTGTCAGATTAATATTTAATCCTTCTGAACTTACATTTTTAAACGTATAAGGAAGTATATAATTTCCTCCAGGCTTAGAAAATACGAACGAAGTGAGCATCTTCTTGAGTTTACGGTCTCAGTGGGGGTTTTAACTAAATCTTATGAGGGTTGATTATCGATAGGTAGGCCAGGTATTTCAAAGAGCGAAATATTATATAGCAGAAGATTCTACTTTTAAACTGGAGATGTCGATGTACACAAGCATAAAAGTAAAAAACAGCACCAAAAAGAAACTGGATATCCTGCAATCTAAATTCACCATCACCACAGGCAGGAAGATATCCTTTCAAAACCTGCTTGATAAGATATCGGATTATGCCCTGCTGCATGAAAAAGAGCTTTTAAAAAAACTGCCTGCGCTGAAGGATGATCCGGCATGGAGCGGGGCCATAGACTGGGGTGAAGAGACCGACGCTTCTAAGGTGGATGAATACCTGTATAATTGAGGACCGGGGCAATGGCCGTATTTATTGATACCGGAGCCTTCATGGCTTACAGGAATAAAAAGGATGTTTATCACAGTGCGGCGGACGATCTTGTACGCCGTGCCCTAAAGGGGGAGTTTGGTTCTATATTTACTACAGATTATATCTATGACGAGGCCCTGGCACTTGCAATGGTGCGCACGGGAAATAAGGGTGTGGCAGAGGATATTTCTGATGTGATGCGCTCACCGCGCATCGAGATGATCAACATTGATGGGATCATCCTGGAGCAGGCAAGGGAATTGTTTTTCAGGCTCTTTGATAAGGGGATCAGTTTCACTGATGCAACCACCATGGCAGTAATGCAGCAGGAAAATATGGGGAAGATCATCACTTTTGACTCGCATTTTAATGGGTTGTTCGAAGTGCTGGATAGGTGAACCCTCAATTTTACCTTGAAAGTAACTTATAGGATTCACGGTTTTGTTGATATCCAGTAGAACTAACCCTGGGCTACAAATTCATATGATGTTATTTCAGGCCCAGTGGGCTTGATGATGTGAGCAGTCTCTATTAGAAGTGTTGAATAATGGAGCTGATTGAATCCTCTATATGCAGAGAGATAATAAAATAACTCACTTTCTGCATATAGGGGCTGTATAACAATTGAGAATTTAATGCAAACTGGCAATTTTAAGCATGGAAAACTTGTGGGGCTTGGTTCCCCTCAGGAGTTCGAATTTCCCCATCGGCGCTTTGTTTTTTGACGTCTAGGAAATTGTCAATGCATTTCTACAAACCGTATCTGTTTTTTATAACTTTTTGCCACAGAGACGTCTTTTCCATATCCTCTAATCCCCCCTCTGTGCACTTGACCAGCAGCCAGCCTTGTGGTTTCGAGTAACCTGGGTTCGGGGGGAGGGGAGAGGTATGTGAAAAAAGCGAGGTGTGACTCCCTGGCTTTAAAAATATAAATGAGCCTCTGGCAAAATGGATATAACAGCTTTAAAATGCCAATAAACACCTAGAAAGTGTCAGTTTTTCTAAAATTTCATTATATGGGTTTGGATTGAGGGTATTTCAGGCAATTTTTGATACAATATATGCACAAACTCAATAGAATTAATTCAACTGTATCGAAATGTATTTATGATAGGTGCTAATGAATACGTTACGATTAGATCCTATTTTTTGTTATTTTTGGATTTTTAGCAATAATATGTACCTAAACAACTGTAATAGTTAGAATTTACTTAGAATTTCAATTGAAGGATTTGTAAATGAATTTTTTATAAATACACGCCTTAAATATCTCATAAATCAAAAAATAACGAATATACTCTGGAATGCCAGAGCCTCAATTGAGAAAATAAGAAAAGGTGAAAATTTTATTCCTGAACTCTCGCTTGTTGCGGAGATTGATAATAAGATTGTTGGACACATCCTATTTTCGAAGATAAAAATTATTGGAGGTTCTGTTTTTGAATCTCTTGCATTAGCTCCCATGGCTGTTATTCCTGATTTTCAAAAACAAGGAATTGGAGCTACGCTAATTAATAAAGGAATGAAAAAAGCAAAAGAAATGGGATTCGACTCAATAATTGTTCTAGGACATAATGAGTATTATCCCAAATTTGGATTTCTAAGGGCTTCAAAATGGAACATAAAATGTCCTTTTGAGGTTCCTGACGAAGCATTTATGGCAATTGAATTAACAGAAAAAGCCCTTGGTGGGAAGTCTGGAACTGTTAAATACCCGGATGAATTCATAGAAGATATATAAAAACATGAAAAAAGTGAGTTGCCTTATGACGGCCAATATCCCAAGCGTTAAAACTGTTACACGTGAAATACCAAAACAAGAAATCCATAAAAAAATACTCAACCAACGGCCCCAGAGAATCCCTCTGACTTCCAGTCTGGACGTAGCACGGACAGGGCGACATCTCCCAGCTTCCATTCTAAGTCCCCGCTGCCCCATTACCCACCTCACCAAAAGCCCTTGAAAACACATTGTAGAAATCAAAAATCCCAAACTCCATAGGCTCGTCCGACTCCCGTCTAAACTCCAACCCCTACTCTAAAGATAAGATATAGGACGGGCAGTTAGTCAGCGCTCGTACGCACCCTCTTCCTTTGCTATTTTTATTCTATGTGTGGAATGATTGTTAGGGGGCTGCGGGTAAGCTGAGTGTACATCTTCTTTTTTGTGAGGTGTTTTTAGAAATATTATTATGAGATTGCGTTTATTGTACTTTGAAGTGTGTGGTTGTGAACTGTATTCGGAACATTGACGGACGAAATGTAAAATCGGGAGGCAGAGTATTACTTACAGGCCTCGGTAATTAAGTCCGGGGTATGTGACTGCCAAATGGATTTCTTATGCTCGAAAAGAATATAGGAATTCAGAGCGACTTTTATGAATTTTAATATAGTGTCGAGTCAACCATACAATATTGCAACATATATGATCTGGCACGGTTATATTTTCCAGTAATTTTCAAGATGCTGATTTACGCAGATTTAAGGTAGCATCTGCATAAATCAGTGTAAATCTGCGTCTAATATAATTATTGAAATAATTTTATTTTAGAATTGTGCCCTATGCCCTTCATAATCTGACACTTGAATGTTGACTCGACACTAGCTTCTTTGACCTAATGATCCACAACTCTCCAGATACGTGTATCATGTTCACAAATTTGCTCGGCAACTTCTTATATTGTCATACATTGAGACATTGTTACGATTAAGGCATCCATAAGAAGTGTAAATCCATTACATTTTCGTGCCCATGGGATTTCAATTCGGTGAATTCCGCATTATGTACATTCTATTCTTGGAACTCTGCAATGAAAATACACTTTGTACTGCAAGAAATTAAGATGCCTTCACACTCTCTATTTTGTATCATAAGCAGAGCATTCGGGTTTATTACATACAGGACATTCAAATTTGGTTCCATGTGCAAAATCAAGGTAAAGATCTATTCTTTTTCCATCGGGATTGAAATCAATGTTTGTAAGTTGCCATGGATCATTTATGTTTAATGCTTTTTGGAAAAGATCTTCGTACATTTTAGATACACCCTCTTTCTCTAATTGTTCAGATGTTAGTATAATATTTCAAGTTCCACATACTAAAGAGCGAAGAGCTAAATGTTCTTTATTTATTTGAACCACCATCGAAAACCAAGATATTTATAGTCATTGACATAATCGACCCAGATTGATTTTAGCAGTCTAAGGACTTATTCCTTTTTATTGATAATTCTACAGGTCTAAAATAAGATATATCCAGTCTTTCCAGTTCTCTGAATTTTATTTATTCAATTTTACAAACAGAAATTGAAACTGACAATAAAAAATTGAAACTGTTCATGATTTTATGGTTGCATCTCTACTTTTTTCATTGAATATCTTTTGGGCATACGAATTATTTAAAAATTAGTATGATTCGTGCATGGTCTGATTGTTTAGAAATTCGAATCCGAAGATGGTGCTAAATGAAATAAAATTCATGTGTCATCGGGTAAGAGTAATATTGTAATGGAACACGGATTGCATGGATAATGAATAAATCCGTCCAATCCGTCTCATCCGTGTTCGATTTAAATTAAATCGGAGAATCGTCTGAAATCATTGGTCTTTTGGAAAATAATGCATATCGACTCTGTCAAACTCCTTAACCGATGACCAATAAAATAAAATTATATAGTTATTCGAAGATGCTGAAACATCCGCAACAATTAAATCGAATAAGACTATACATGAAGTACAATTCCATTGTGCACCGATGGTCTAGCGGCTATGACTTGGGCCTTCCAAGCCCACTACCCGGGTTCGAATCCCGGTCGGTGCACTTAAAATTTTATTATACTCTTATCTTCCGACCACGTTTATGATAGGAAAAATATTATTTTTTATCACAAAAAACAGAATGTGGATTCTGTCAAGATGGCAGAGTAGGTCAACAATGTAAAGACTGCGGTGTGATCATGAACGAAAGCAATACCAGAAAAAACATAAAACCAGGATCAAATGTGGGTATTATTTTAAAACAAGATCAAAGGAGTGGGAAAATAACCCAAGGTATTGTAAAGAAAATATTAACTAAGTCTTCACATCATCCACATGGAATAAAAGTCCAATTAGAAGATGGCCGGGTTGGAAGAGTTAAGGAAATCCATTAAAAAGTCAGGACACTGCCCAAATTATCCAGTTCAACACCCATCAATACGCCATTGATTCGAAAAAACCATCATACTACCTGGAGTTGCTAACCCCACAAGGCAGATACCTGTGCGCCTTGCAGTCTCAATACCGCTGTTTAAGGGTGCAGCCTTTGTCACCACCATGGGTATACCTGCCCGTGCTGCTTTCATTACCATACCAGCCGGCTGTCGTCCTGTAGACAGGATAAAGTGCTCACCCGGATTGAAACCGTCCATTAATGCCTGTCCGATAGCTTTATCCACAGCATTATGCCGCCCCACATCAATGGCATAGGCAATACAACCACCTTGCCTTTCAATAATACAAGCGGCATGAGTGCCCCGCGTCTGCTGGTATATTTCAGATTCCAGATAGTGAAGCGAACCTTGAATGATATCAGGATGGAAATGAATATTTGATTCCACCTTAACATCCTCATTATTCTTCCGGTTAACACTCATGCATCCGGATGAGTGGATCTCAAACCCCATATCGAAATGGTCGTTTTGGGTGATTTCAGCATAAATCCTGTTTTCGCTATCAATCCTGACATCCTGGATGTCAGATGCAGCCCCGACAAAACCCTCACATACAAGATATCCAACCGCCAGTTGTTCAAGCTTTCCGGGAGATGTTAATATGGAAGCTATACGCGCATTATTCACATAAAGTTCCACAGTTTCTTCTACCGCCGCAGTAAAACTTGATGAACGAGCATTGCTGTTAATGATCTCGACTGTTTCATATTCCTGCTTATACATAGCACCTATTCCATAATATACAGAATTGAACTGCTATATTTATGTATCCTTATTTAACAATGATTGACTATAAAAGTGAATATGACAGAAAAGCATCGTATGAGGAAATATATCACATATTTTGAATACATATACAAATATTGTTGAAAGACAGGCAATTCATATAGCAAAACTTTAGTATCTACAACTGTCAATATGTCATTGAGTGTTCTATTATGTTACGACAGCGGTTTGTGCTTGATACCAGTGCATTGACAGACTCTGCAACCAGGGAGAAGGAAGGGTACAAGACCCTGTGTGAAGGGATTAACAGCATCATGGATATTATTGCAGAGGCCAGATTATCATACGAGCTCAGTTGTTATATACCCTACCCGTCTGTCTATAATGAACTGTGTGGTTTTATCAAGAACAATGGCTGCGAGGATGAAGTGATTGCCAAGATCGATACCTGGCTGGTTAAAAAAACGCCGGACCGCTACGAGGTAAAGATACCTTCAAAGATATTCTATGAATACGTGGATTACATGCGAAGCCGTATCAACAAAGGTATGACAGTTGCAGAGGATGCCATCTGGGAAGCTGCTACCGACTGCTTATTTCTCACATCCAGGGCACAGGATAAAAAAAATATCGAGATAGAAATTGAACGTGATGTCATTGGTAGTGTTGTGGGAAAATTCAGGGATAAATACCGCACAGCCCTTAGATACGGTATCCTTGACAGCGGCCCTGATATTGATGTGTTGCTGCTTGCCAAAGAACTTGATGCGGCTGTAGTGGCATCGGATATGGGTGTGCAGAAATGGGCGGAACAACTGGGATTAAGGTTTGTGGAAGCAAAGTCCTTCCCTGCCATGATCAAGGAATACCTGCAGCATAAGATGAAGGTGTGAAACATGTATTATTTTGCCATCTCTGTGGCGGCCTTTGTAGTGGTGGCGTTTTTAACCCTGCGGGATATTCGCATATTCAGGCGCACAAAACTGGAATCATACCGGAAAGGTGCAATGAAGGGCATGGCTGCAATGTTTTTGGTGCTGCTGGGAGGAGTCGTGGTACAGGTTTTTCCACAACTCGGTCTGCTGCTGGTGTTGATAGGAATGTTCATTAATAAGAAGGGGCAGCGAGAGGATGTGTTCGGCGGGGCCAAAACAGCAGACAGGTTCCTGGGAAAAACAGAAATTAAGAATTGAGATAATCCAATAACCTAAACCTGGCATGCAGCTGCCATTACAGTAGCCCGCACAAGTTTAATCTCATTATACATACAATCATCGCCCAATTTCTCCTTGATAGGGGACAGGTATTCGGGTCCAACATCCGATATTGCCTTCTGGATAGCTTGTTGCTTGTGTGTATCTACCCACTGATCTATAGAATCGATCTCGCCTGCCAGGATCAGTTTCTCTATATGGGTAATAATGGTACTGGCAGAAAGGTTCCTGGTGTTTGCGATCTGCTGAATAGTCAAACCCTGCCTGTGAAGGTCAAGAGTCTCCTGCTGCGTGGCAGATATCCTCCCCTGTACACCCTTGAGTAATTTCGGGCTTTGTACAGGTTTTCCTGCAATATGATCTTTTCCTGTAATATGATCCGCGATCTCGGCTAAAAATGCATCACCATATTTTTTCAACTTATTCTCTCCCACACCTGTTATGTCCAAGAATTCCTGGTGTGTCCCGGGTAAGTTCGAAGCCATCTGTTCCAGGCTCGTATCTGAAAATATGATATATGGCGGCAGGTTCTTCCTGTCAGCCAGTGTTTTCCTGAGCTGTTTTAACCTGTCGAATAATCCGGTTTCAGCAGATATATTTTCTTGCTGGCGTATTATCTGCCTCTCTTCTGTCGGTTTTACTAAGCTGATCGCCTGTTTTCCATCCAGTATATCCCTGCTATCATGGTTTAAGGTCAGTAACGGATACCTGATACCCTTAACACGTAACACCCCCTTCTGTATCATTTCCCTGGCAATGACCTGCCACTGTGTTTTGGAATAATCGCGTCCTGCTCCATGACTTTTCAGGAGGTGATGGCCTTTAGTAATTATTCTCTTATTCTTTGAGCCGATCAGGACATCGATCACATGATTCATTCCGAATCGCTGGTCAAGTTCTTCCACACATACCAGAAGCTTTTGTGCGGCTTTAGTGCCGTCAAAGGTTTCCCTGGGTGAGATGCAGATATCACACTTCCCACAATTTTTTCCACCCATATCCTCACCAAAATATCTTAGCAATACCCCACGACGGCAGGTACTGCTCTCGCAGTAATCTGTCATTGCCCTGAGCTGGGCCAATGCAATGTCCTGCTCCTTTTTGCTGTTCTTCTTGTTGATGAAATACTCTATCTTATAACGGTCCCCATGGCTAAAGAACAGGATGCAGTCACAAGCCAATCCATCCCGTCCTCCCCTCCCGGTTTCCTGGTAGTAGCCCTCAAGGTTCCGGGGCAGGTCATAATGTATGACAAAACGCACATTGGGTTTATCGATCCCCATACCGAAGGCAATAGTGGCAACAATGATGTCGGTATCGTCCTTTATGAAACTTTCCTGGTTCCTGGACCGCTGGATGTCGGAAAGGCCAGCATGGTATGGCAGGGCCCTGAACGCGCTTCGTTGGAGCTTTTTTGTTAGTGTATCCACGGTATTCCGGCTCTGGCAATAGATTATACCGGAATTGCCCCTGGACTTTCCCAGATACCTGAGTAATTGATCGTACGCATCCTGCTTGGGCCAGACCTGGTAGAGAAAATTGGGCCTATCAAAGCTTGCCATATAGGTATTGCAGCCAGCCAGGTTTAGCTGGCCTGTGATATCCTCCTGTACTTTTGTAGTGGCTGTTGCCGTCAGGGCAATTACGGGAACGTTTGGGAATCTTGACCTCAATGTCCTGATCCTCCTGTACTCTGGCCTGAAATCATGGCCCCATTCAGAGATGCAGTGTGCCTCATCAACAGCGAAGAGGCTGACCTTAGCATCCTCCAGTAATTTAAGGGTCTGGGACATTAAAAGCCGCTCAGGTGCCATATAAAGGATCTTGATCTGTCCATTCATGATCGCAGTTGTAATTTCTTCTGCTTTTGCAATCGACTGGGTGCTATTGAGATATGCAGCTGCTATGCCATTTGATCTCAAACTGTCCACCTGGTCCTTCATTAGCGAGATCAGTGGTGAGATGACCACACTCAAGCCTTCCATCAGGAGTGCAGGAAGCTGGTAACATAACGATTTCCCCCCGCCGGTAGGCATTAACACAAAAGTGTCTTTTTTATCCAGTACATCCCTGATAATGTCTTCCTGATGCATACGGAATTCTGTATAGCCAAAGTATTTCTGGAGTGTTTGGTGCATATTCATACCGAAAATTACTGATTATTTTACAGATAGGTGCTTTTAATTCTGATCTCCAATATGGCATAAGCCTGATATAACTTGCAGCCTAGCGGGGTGAAAGTAATATTGCTATTTAGTAAGGGAGAGGACGCCGGAGTGCCGTGGGGGTGGCAGGAGACGGGAAGCCTGGAGGGTGGTAAAAAAAGGGGGAGACGTGTATTTGGTTTTTCACTTGAGCAGTTATTCCAGGTCATCTCTACTCAACCCGGTTTGATGAAGAATGTTAAGTAATGTTCCTTTTGCAAGTTCTTTGTGTAGAGGAACTACTGTTCTATAGGTTTCCATAGCGTCAGGAATGGCTTGGATTTACCATTATAAGCATCAGCAAACTGCTTCCACGCTCATTTCTGCCCCTTAAATGGCTTGAAGAGTAGAAATCAATTCACCCGATGGTTTAGTCGACTCTAAAACTTCAGTCAAACGTTGCGACGTCACACCAAACCGCAGCAGAGCTGCGGAGTATAAAGATTGAGATAAAAATGCACTCGTTATTCATATTCATTCCCATCCCCATCTCAATTTCTCTTCTCACTTTTCCTTATCCCCTCTTCAACACATCTGACAACAGTTCCTGTGATCTTCTCACCAAACTCCGTATACGATCCGGCATATTCTATGTACGGTGAGGAATGTTTCCGGTATGCCACTATCACCGCATCAGTGGTCGTTCCTAAAAAATCGTATCCCATTTCTATCAGCGCAAGGCCTTTAGCCTCAGTGGCTGTAATGATCGCCCCTGCCATTGCACCTTCGGACAGGGTTCCGTTAACAACAAGAATAATATTGATGGTGCCTGCCTCACTATCCTTTACCCTGAAGCCTGAAGGATGAGTGATACCAGCAGTGACAAAAGTTGTCAGGTAGTCATCTGTACTTACACACAGATCGTCCATGTTCACTGCTGTCAGTAGTCCAAAATACGGCCTTTGCAACTGAAGAGAATCAGCCAGTCGGTTCAGATACTGTGCAGGTTCGAAGTGGTTAAAGCCCGGCTGCACCTGATGGTTGAATAGACGATCCACATGCCCGCGACCGCCGTTAATGCCCGAACTAATTGCTTCGAATTCACCCTCGATGATCAACGTGGAATCTTTAATGTAGTGTATCATGCAGCGGCTCCAGTACAGGTATTACATAAAGCGAGTTTGTAATTTCATTTGGTATTACTTTTACCGTAATATTAAATGCACGTTCAATATTAGAAGAGGTCAGCACCTGCTCAGGGGTGCCAGCTGAGATCAGTTTCCCGTCCTGGAGAAGACATATCTTATCGCAATAATAGGCAGCAAGGTTCAGGTCGTGGATAACTGCTACCACAACCATACCCTTTCGAGAGGCATTCTTTATAAGATTTAAAATATCGATCTGATTCGTTATATCAAGATGTGAAGTTGGCTCATCCAGAAGCAGGATCTTCGGATTCTGTGCAAACGCCCTTGCAATGATCACCCGCTGCAGTTCCCCGCCGCTTAACTGCGTGATCAACCTGTCTTTCAAAAAAAGTGTGTTTGTTTTTTCCATAGCGTCCCTCACTATATTGATATCCTCAACAGTTTCAGATCCTTTGATATAAGGAGTCCGCCCCATTAACACGATATCTTCCACAGTGAACTCGAAGTTTATTGAGATCACCTGTGAGACAACTGCCACCTTTTTTGCGATCTCTTTGCTTTGCATCTCATTAACATTCGTCCCATCGATAAGAACTGTCCCCGAGATGGGTTCTAAAACCTTTGTTATGGTCTTCAACAGCGTTGTTTTTCCTGAACCATTGGATCCTATGATCCCTACAACTTCTCCTTCACTGGCTTTGAGTGATATATGCTCAAGGACATGCCTGTGTCCATAACCGGCGCTCAGGTCTCGAATCTCAAGCATACAGGCTTTGCCTCCTCTTTCGTAACAGATATATGAAAAACGGTGCACCGAACATGGCAGTCACGATACCCACTGGTAGTTCGACCGAGTCTATGATAGTCCTGGAAAAGGTATCGCAGAGTACCAGAAAGACTGCACCCATCAGGGTTGAAGCTGGAAAAAGTATCCTGTGGTCGGGACCGACTATTATGCGCATGATATGAGGAATGATGAGCCCCACAAACCCGATGATACCGCTGACAGATACAGCAGCAGCCGTGACCAGTGCGGACAATACCAGCACGTAGCGCTTCACCTGCTCAATGTTTATACCCAGGTACTGCGCCTGCTCTTCTCCCAACAGCATTACATTCAGGCTCCAGGCAAAACGATACAGCACAAGGATACCAAAAATTATCATGACAGATGTGATCTTCACCTTATCCCAGTTTGCTGTCCATAGTCCGCCCATCAGCCAGAAGATTATCTGGTGAGGTGAATGGGAAATGAATATGATTAGGGAAGTGAGTGCAGCGAGCAGCGAACCAACTGCTATACCAGACAGTAAGAGTGTATCGACCGGCACCTTTCCCCCGATCTTTGATATATTGTATACTACAAATATTGTGATAACAGCCCCTATAAATGAAAGTAGCTGGACCGGCAGCAGCAGCAAAAAAGCAAGTGATGCTCCCAGTGCCGCACCTGATGACATCCCGATAATATATGGGTCTGCCATTGGGTTTTTCAACAATCCCTGCATTGCACAGCCTGCTGTGCTTAAGGCTGCACCCACCAGGGCTGCGAGGAGTACCCTGGGAAGGCGGATATCGCTGATAATGACCTCCTGGCTGTCAGTCCAGGTCTTCTCAATGAAAGGATTGGCCATCAGGATCTTTGCGGTGGCGGACGGGAATATTTTTTCAGTTATGTCTAATACGCCATTGATTATTTCAGTTACCAGTATCTTTGTGGTGATATCCGGAGAGATACTGGTAGAGCCTATGGCTGTATTGCTGATTATTGCTGCAAGCAGGAGTAATGCCAGTATAAGTATAACCGACTTGCCGGGTTTAGCCATGATAGTTATCTCTTAGATGTAGATGGATATTGATGGGGGATGGATGTAGATGATTGAGAGTAAATCATCTACTATAATCTTTTTCGTTTTGAATAAACCATCAGTATCATGCCAAGTGCAAGTATCATACCAAAGCCGGGCGTCGAAGATGTGTCGGATGTGGGTGATACGATCTCCCCTGACTGGATCTCAGGTGCGATAAAACCATGCAGTTCAGCTAATCCCTGGACGATCCTCGGACCTGCCAGTTCGATCGTGTTCGGATCGTCTACAGGATATACTTTATTATTTTTCACTGCATCTGTTTGCGCCAGTACCTGGTTACCGGTTATGGCTTCCATTATGGTATATGACCCTCCACCCATACCTGAACAGATTATGATCTGCGGGTTTTTATCAACAACGTCTTCAATACTTATGACCGGCCAGCCTTGTGCCTGAATGATATTATTTCCGCCAGTCATTTGTATCAGGTCATCGGGATAGGAACCTGCACCTGCTGCATACATGGGCTCATGCCAGACGATATAAAGCACGCGGGGCTTTCTACTGTCCGGGATATCTTCGGTCATGTCTGTTATATCCCTGATCTGCTG